>Ga0210387_10000711_pt1 | contig 24292 bp, 16 predicted proteins | sample IncBWC7OmetaG_FD_160108 | JGI IMG/M metagenome (GOLD analysis project Ga0210387, IMG submission 160108) | Forest soil microbial communities from Barre Woods Harvard Forest LTER site, Petersham, Massachusetts, United States - Inc-BW-C-7-O ...
ACTCAACGACGGACGGAGCAGGTCTGAAGCGGCGGTCATGATCGCTTTGGGGGCGACCATCCTAGCGCGTTCTCGAGGCTAGCTCGGGACTTGCACTAAAACGTCACATTGGCTGCCTTGTCGTCACGATTGCTGCCCATAGTTCTACTAAAGCGGGATTTTCCTGGTACCTTTCGAGCCGGGAAACATGGCGCGTCGGCGACGCGAGATGCTGCGCACTCGGGGGTTGGGGCTCGTTCTGGGCGTGCTGACGGGCATCGCCCTGCCCGCTGCGTGCGGCTCCCCAGAGGCGCACCAGCGGGAACCGCTGCAACTTCACGAGGCGGGCGCGTTCGACGTGATTCAAGCCGAGGATGTGGCGACCGCCGAGGCAGCGGCGGGTGCCCCCGATGCAGCGCCTGACGCGGAGCCGACGGATGCAGGCCTGGCTCCGGTTGAGCTGGGCGTCACGCCGATCGTACCGGGCGCGGGCGCCGACATGGACGCGGAGCCAGACGCTGCCGCGACGAGTGACCAAACTCTCGCGGAATTGAGCGTGCTGGCGGCGGGCGCGCGAGCGCGTGCGTTGGTCGTGCCCTTGGCTGATTTGCTCGACGAAAGCCTGGCACCGAACGACTCGGCGTTCGCAAATCTCGGGCAGACCGCGGCGCTGTATCGCGCGCGCGGTGGTTCGGTGCTGTTCACCATCGCGCTCGTCGATCATGCGCAAGACGGGCGGCCGAGCGCCCTGCAAGCGTCGTGGAGCGCGGCCGTCTTGCGCTCGACGCTGCAAGCGTTGATCGATCGCAGCTTCGACACGTTTGGAACGGAGCTAGCTTATTTGAGCTTCGGCACTGACGTCGATCGCTTCCTCAGCCAGGCCAACGCGAGCGACCGGTCAGCGTGTACGGCACTAATCGAGCAAGCCTTGAGCTACGCGGAAGCTCACCCAAAACGGCCGCCCGCGACGCAAATCGGCGTCACCTTCTCGGCGCCTGGCTTGGTCGGCGCAGTGTTGCCCGAGACGCAAACACTGCTCCGTCAGAGTGACGCGGCGGTCGTGACCAACTTCCCGCTCGATGCGTCGTTTCAGGCGCTATCGGTCTCGAACGCAACGGCTCAGCTCCAGGCTGTCGCCGATGCCGTCGTGCAGGCTGTCCCGGGCTTGCCGCTCGTCGTGCAAGAGCTCGGTTACCCGAGCGCGACCTTGGTCGGTAGCTCGCTCGACGCCCAACAGCAATTTTTTCAAGCCGTGTTTAGTCTGCTCTCGGCGCGCCGTGACCGATTTCCATTCGTCAACCTGTACGCATCGGCAGATCCGGACGAAGCCGAGTGCGAACGGGAGGCGGTGACCTTCGGCGCGGCCGGCGACCCGTTTCTCATCGCGGCGCGCTGTTCGCTCGGTTTGAAGGACACTAGCGGCGCGGACAAACCCGCGTGGGCCGCGGTCCTCGCGGGCCTGTCCACCTTCCAGAAACCCTGACGCTGGGGCGCGCCCATGACGCGCGCTGTTTTATGTGGTTTAATCAAGAGTTGAGTCATCGATGGAAGAAAAACAATCCGTGAACGGTGGTCCGGCAGCAGCGTCCAGCATGGTCGCCCAGATTGCGGCGATGCAGGACTACGATCGCTATCGCGATCTGGCCTGGGAGGGCAGCTTCGAGGAATACCTGTCGATCATCCGTGAGCGTCCGCAGGTCACGCGCAACGCGTTCCAACGCGTTTACGACATGGTGATTTCCTACGGCACGGAAGAGTACATCGACAACAAGAAGAAGCTCATCCGTTACAACTTCTTCCGCGACGAGATCGACGACGGCAAGGACGCGGTCTTCGGCCTCGACATCCCGCTGATGCGCTTGATGAACGTGCTCAAAGCGGCCTCGGAGGGGTACGGGCCGGAGCGTCGCGTGATTCTCCTTCACGGACCGGTCGGTTCGAGCAAGTCGACCATCGCGCGGCTCCTGAAAAAGGGCCTGGAACGCTATTCGACCACGCACGAGGGCGCGCTCTTCACCTTCCAGTGGGTGAACCTCGCGGAGACGGGCTTGGCCAGCGGTCAAGCAGATGTCTTCGACTCGCCGATGCATGAGGAGCCACTGCGCTTGATCCCGCAAGAGTGGCGCGAGCAGTCAATCAAGAAGCTCGGGCTCTCGAACGAGAAGTTCCGCGTCAAGGTCGAGGGCGATCTCGACCCGGCGAGCCGCTTCATCTTCCAAGGTCTGATCAAGCGTTACGACGGTGACTGGGGCAAAGTCGTCGCCCATCACATCCGCGTGAAGCGCCTCACCCTGAGCGAGAAGGACCGCGTCGGGATTGGCACGTTCCAACCCAAGGACGAGAAGAATCAGGATTCGACCGAGCTCTCGGGCGACATCAATTATCGAAAAATCGCGGAATATGGCTCGGATTCCGACCCGCGCGCGTTCAACTTCGACGGCGAGTTCAACATCGCCAACCGCGGCATCGTCGAATTCGTGGAAGTGTTGAAGCTCGACGTCGCGTTCTTGTACGACTTGCTCGGCGCTTCGCAAGAGCACCGCATCAAGCCGAAGAAGTTCGCGCAAACCGACATCGATGAGGTGATCATCGGTCACACCAACGAGGCCGAGTACAAGCGCCTCCTGAACAACGAGTTCATGGAAGCCCTACGAGACCGCACGATCAAGATCGACGTGCCGTACATCACACGCCTGACGGATGAGATCCGTATTTACGAGAAAGACTTCAACAACGAGAAGGTGCGCGGCCGACACATCGCGCCGCACACGCTCGAGGTCGCCTCGATGTGGGCGGTGCTCTCGCGGCTCGAGGAGCCCAAGAAGCACAACCTGGCGACGCTCCAGAAGATGAAGCTGTACGACGGCAAAGTGCTCCCGGGCTACACGCAGGATACCGTCAAGGAGCTGCGCAAAGAATCCAAGCGCGAGGGCATGGAAGGCATCAGCCCGCGCTACGTGCAGGACAAGATCTCCAACGCGCTCGTGAGTGACGTGGGCGAAGGCACCATCAACCCGTTCATGGTTCTGAACGAGTTGGAAAAAGGCCTCACCCACCACTCGCTCATCACGAACGAAGACGGCCGTAAGCGCTACCGCGATCTGATCGGCGTCGTGAAACGCGAGTACGAAGAGATCGTGAAGAACGAAGTGCAGCGCGCCATCAGCGCGGATGAAGACGCGATCAGCAAGCTTGCCGCGAATTACATCGACAACATCAAAGCGTACGCCCTCAAAGAGAAGGTCAAGAACCGCTACACCGGCCAAGATGAAGAGCCGGACGAGCGCTTGATGCGCTCGATCGAAGAGAAGATCGACATTCCGGAGAACCGCAAGGACGACTTCCGGCGCGAGATCATGAACTTCATCGGCGCCAAAGCGGTTGAGGGCAAGAAATTCGATTGGCAGACCAATGACCGCCTGCGTCGCGCACTCGAGCTGAAGCTGTTCGAAGATCAAAAGGACAGCATCAAGCTGAAGACGCTAGTCAGCGCCGTGGTCGACAAGGAGACCCAAGAGAAGATCGACATCATCAAGAGTCGCCTGATGCGCTACTTCGGCTACAACGAGGTCAGCGCGACCGACGTGCTGAACTACGTGGCTTCGATCTTTGCTCGCGGCGACGCCAAGAGCTAAAGCGGGTCGCGTCAACGGCCGTTCACGGATCGCGAACTCGGGTTCGTGGGCGGCTGTCGTACATTGCTAAAAACCCCTGGTTTTTGGGGTGCGCCTGGCTGGCACAGCCGCTGCAGTAACTTCGAATGGAGGTTCTGTTGATGATGAAACGTGCGCCTAGCTTCCTCGCCCTGCTTGCCATCCCGTTTGCGTTGAGTGCTTGTCCCAAAGACGACGAGCTGACCGCCAGCCAAGCGCAGGAGTCGCTCGCGGAAGCATCGGCATCCTCGCAAGCGGAAGGGCTCACGTCGGCTAGTGTCGACATCGCGACGAACTTCACGATCGGTGAAACCGCCGAGCAAGCCGCGAGCGACCTCAAGACGTTCGTGACCACACAGCTGCCGTGTGCGGCGGTCACGCTGTCCGGCGCCACGCTGACCGTGGTTTACGGTGCGAACCCTGGCAATTGTGTGTACCGCGGCCACACCTTCTCCGGCACGAGCGCGATCACCATCAGCAAAGACGACATGGACGACGTGGTCGTCGACCACAGTTGGACCAATTTGTCGAACGGCATCGTCACGCTGAATGGCACCGCGCACGTCACGTGGAGCTTTGCCGACCAAACTCGGCACATCACTCACGATTTGACTTGGACGCACCTCGCCTCGGGACGCACCGGTCAGGGCACGGGAGATCGCACCGAGCAGCCGCTGGCCGCTGGCATCGCCGTGGGCTTTCAGGTCGACGGTACGCGCAGTTGGACGGGGCAGCGCGGCACTTGGGATCTGGCCATCGACGGTGTGCAGATGCAGTGGACCGATCCGGTGCCGCAGGCCGGCACCTATTCGCTTGCCACGCCGTACGACAAGACCGTCACCATGACCTTCTCGCGCGTCGACCCGAGCACGATCAAAGTCACCGTGGCGGGTCCGAAGCACGAGTTCAGCTTCAACGTCTCGAAAGCAGGAGACGCAACCGCGGATTGAGCCGTGAAGCTCGGTAAATACTGAGCGCCCGACCGAGAAAGCGGGCGCTCGCTACGGAAGCGGCGCAGGCTCTTTGGGCACTACTGGAGCGCTCGGCGGTACGCTCTCCGCGCTCGGCAACGGCACTTGGCTCGAAGACGCGATTGCCGTCGTAGCGGGTGCCGGAGGCGTAGTGGCCAAGCGGTTCGCGAGTGCGCGCCAGGCGCCGTCGAGAAACGCGAGCTCTTCCTTGCGTAGCGCGCCCGGGTGCGAGTGCTCGAGAGCGCTGGCCATGTTCAGCCAATACTGCGCGTGTCTCAAATCGCCGAGCGCGATGAAGGTTGCGCCGCGATATGCCGAGTACGCCGCGCGCTCTCCGACAGCCGCGCGAGCCACTCGCGGTTCGCTGCGCTCGAAGACTTCATCGGCTTCGACGTAACGGCCCGCGCCATACAGGTCGGCGCCACGTTGAACGAAGTGACTCGCTCCGCAGCCACCGAGCACGCTGCTCAGCGCGACACTTGCGGCGAGTACGGCGCGTCGACCCATTGCTTAAGGATACGGGCGCCGCTGACGCAAAGCTAGCGCGGGGCTAGAACGCCATAGCGCGCCAAAAGTATGTCCCCGCGCACCTAGGCCTACCCTGGGAACGTGATTCGACCCGAAGCGATCTCCATGACACGTCTGTGCCAATGATATCGAGGCGCGCATGCCGCTTGGCGGGCCTGAATCACTCGTCGAACCGAACGGAGGCTTTGCCAGTTGGCACTGTGCCATGGCACTATCGCCGCGCTTCGGGGACGACCTGGTCGAGTGCTCATGGTGACCTGTGCGTGCCCGCCTAATCCGAGTGGCAAGGAGAGATCAGATGACCACCCGCTTCATCCCAGTGCTTATTTTAGCGGCGCTCGCGAGCTCCGCGGTGATGTTCGAATCCACTGCACACGCCGCGGATCCTGGCACCACCAAACCCGAGGACTTAGCCGACAAGCCCGAGGCGGCCAAGCCGGACGCTCCACCCGAGGGTGAGGCGAACAGCGCGGACGATCCGGCAGCGGCTAAAGCAACCCCGAAGGACGGCACGATGGTCGCCGACGCTGAAGCTGGCGGCTCGCCGGTGGAAGAGCCGGGCAAGACCTATCGCGCTGTCGGTCTCCGCTATCGCGCGGTGATCGTGCCGAAGTTCATGATGGACTTGTTTGGCGCCGGTGGCCGCACCGTAGTCGCCAACGGCTTTGGTCCGGAGTTCACGATCCGTAAAGACGCGTTCGAGTACGATTTCTCGGCCTGGTACGCGTCGTACGCCATGGATCCCACGCCCTTCAAGGCTAAGTCGGACAGCGCGGACGCCTGGGAGCTCGTGACGAGCCACATCAAAGTTTTGTATCTGACCTCGGACTTCCTCTGGAGCCATGATCTCGCTCCGGAGTTCGCGGTGAACTACGGGCTTGGTGCTGGCCTCGGCATCGTGTGGGGAGATTTGGTGCGGACTCAGGCGTACAACCCCGGCGGCGCAAACCCGAGCACCGGCGAGGGCTATGTCGCTTGTAGCGGTCCCAATATGGCTACCGGGGACGGCAATTGCGCGGCCGGCAAACACTACAACTACCTCGAGCCCAGTTGGGCGAACGGTGGCTCGAAGCCGATCGTGTTTCCGTGGCTCGTGCTGCAAACCGGTCTGCGTTGGAAGCCACATAGGAACTTCATCGCGCGCCTCGACGCGGGCTTCGGTACGAGCGGCTTCTTCCTCGGGCTCGGCGCAGACTACGGGCTCTGAGGCTGGGTGCAGGTGGTCGAGCTCGAGCTACCAGCTAGGTACGAGCCGCTCGCCCAACTCGGCAAAGGAGGCGGGGGGGAGGTTTGGGCGGTTCGCGATCGGCACTCGGGGCGCAAGTACGCGCTCAAGGTGTTGGCCGAAGAGGCCAGCGAACGCGAGATGTCCGCGCTCGTGCGCGAAGCCGTCGCGCTCTCCGGCTTGGAGGGGCTCGGCGTGCCCCGTGTGGTGCGCTTCGGGCGTTTGCCCCGCAGCGCGCGCGCGTTCTTGGTCCGTGAATTGGTCGAAGGCCAAAGCTTGGAAGAGATCATGGCGGAGGGCGAAACCATGCGCGCGCTCTCTGCGTTGTCTCGCGCAGCCGATCAGCTCACCGTGCTGCATCGCGCGGGTCTCTTTCACGGAGACGTGAAGCCTGCGAACATCATCGTGGAGTTGGGCGGGCGCGCCACGTTCGTCGACCTCGGCTTGGCCGCGCCGTGGCGCGAGGGTGGTACCGAAGCCGAGGGCTTGACGCCGCGCTATGCGGCGCCGGAGCTCTTCGAGGGTGCTCCGCTCACGGTTCGTGCCGAAGTCTACGCGCTGGGCGTGACTTTGGCGGAGATCGTCAGCGAGAGCCGCCGCTCGACCCTACGCGACGATTTGCTGAAGGAGCTGATGACGGTGGCCAAGCGCGCCACCTTGGCTCAACCCGCGGATCGGTTTCCGTCGGTTGACGAATTCGCAAACGCGCTACGGCGAGCCGCTGGCCTGGCTGCTCTGTCTGTCGTGGGCGCAGAGCTCGTGGGACTTTGGCCGGTCGTTGGGATCGACACCACGTCGGCTCAGCTGCTCGAGCGCGTTCGCGCGCTCGAGCCGGGCTCGCTGCTGCAGATCGTCGGCGCTCCTGGCTCCGGGAGGACCGCGTTGCTGCGCCGAGTGGCTTGGTCCTTGGGTGTTCTCGGCAGCCCGCTCGCTTGGGTCGAGGATGTGACACAGCGCGCGAGCTTGAATGCCGAGCTGTCGGCACACGGCTCGTTGCACGGTGTTTGGGTATTGGTCGACGACGCAGACGCGCTCGGCGCGGAGAGCCTTGCCGCTCTCGGTCGCGCCCGCGCAGAAGGCGCACGTTTGGTCACTGTCGGCGGCGGTGCGATCGAGGGCGCGGGGCTGGAGTTCACGGTTCCGCCGCTCGACGAGCGCGCGGCGATCGATCTGCTGAGGCGCGCTGTGCCGTCCCTAACCCAGAACTTGTTGAAGCGCGTGTTCGAGGTTTCCGGTGGCCGCCCGGGTGAGCTGCAGCGGCTGGTGCGTATCATCGCCAGTGACGCGGTCGCGTCTGGCGATGATTTCGAGCGAGTGTTGGGCTCGGTCGACGTGCAGTCCGTATTGCCGAGCGATCCACTCGAGCGCGCGCAATATTTGCTGGATCGTGGTCGTTTCAACGACGCGAAGGCGGCGCTCGACTCACTGCCGAATGACACGCGGGTCGCGCTGGCGATTGCCCGCGCGCGTCTGCTGCTCGGCCTGGGTGATGCGGCGGGCTCGCGCAGCGTACTTTCCGAGGTAGCGGGTCGCGCTGGCGACGCCGCAGAGCGCGACGCGATTGCTCTCTATCTGGCGCGCGCCGAGGTCGGCGTCGGGGAATATCAGCGCGCCCTCACGTTGCTCGAGCCGTTGCTGGCCGAGCACTCGCCATTTTCTACCGAAGCCTTGGCGTATCGCGGGCTCGCGTTGTCGATGCTCGGCAAGCACGACGAAGCGCGTTCGGCGATCGGCAGCTCCTTGGAGCAGGCACTGTCGAAGGGCGCGCCGCGTTTGGAAGCGCTCGCGTTGGCGTCGCTCGGCCTGGTGTTGCAGCGCGGGGACCGCAATGACGAAGCGGGTGAGGCGTACCGCAAGGCGATCGCTGCCGCCGAGCGCGCCAGTGACGCCGGAACGTTGGCCACGGTTCAGCTGAATTTGGCGGGCCTTTTGAAGATTCGCGGTGACATCGCGGGCGCCATCGAGCACTTCGAAGCGGCGGTCGACATGGGGCGCCGCTCGGGTCGCAGGTTGAGCGCGCTGCAGGCACTGCTCAACCTCGCGAACACCGATTTGTACCTCGGTCGCTTGGCGCGCGCGCGCAGCAGCATCGAGACGTTGCAGGAGCAGCGCTCCGACCTGAGCGCGGTGATGTGCGCACAGCTGACGGGGCTCGAGGCGGACCTCGAGCTCCGCCAAGGCAACGTCGAGTCAGCGGTGCAAAAATACGAGACGTGCGCCGAGGCCTTCGAGGCTCTTGGGCGCGGGGTCGATGCGGCGGAGGCACGGCTCGAAGCGGTGTTGGCCGCCGCGCGGTCGCCGCGTCCGGACTTGAGCTTGCTGCGCGGCCTACTCGGTCACGCCGAGAAAGCACTCGGGGACACGTCGGCGCACCGATCTTTGCGTCTCTTGGCCGTCGCGCGGCTGAAGAGCTTGTCCTCGGACGAGCTCGGCGCGCGTGAAAATCTCGACGAGGCCCTGAAAGCTGCCCGCTCAGCTGCCCAGAAAGACCTAGTTTGGCGCACTCTCGAGGCGCGCGCGGAGCTGGAAGACGCCGGCGGTCAACCGCTCTTGGCGCGGCGCGATCGCGAAGAAGCGCTGGCCGTGCTCGAGGAAATCGGCGCGCGTTTGCCCAGGGATTTGCGCGAGGTCTATTGGAACGACGCACGCCGGCGGAACTTGCGCGCCTCGGTTCCAGCCGCGATCGGCGTGGCCGCGACCGAGTTTTTGCCGTTCAATGCGCTCCGCGGCGCACAAGCTTTGTCGTCACGTACGAGCAACACCCTGCACGCCACCTCGGTGACGTCGATCTCGCAGCTCAGCTCAACGCCACTCGAGCAACGCTTGGCCCGGATTCTGGAGGTCAACAGCCGGCTCGTCGGGGAGCTCGATCTCGTGCGCTTGACCGAGCGCGTGACGGACTACGCGATAGAGCTAGCTCGCGCGGAGCATGGCTTCGTGCTCTTGAAGCAAGAGTCGGGTGCGCTCAGCGTGCACACTTCGCGCTCGCGTGCGGGTGACGCCGCGCACGCGGAATTCTCGCGCTCGATCGCGGAAACCGTGGTCGCAAGCGGCGAGCCCGTGTTGACTATGAACGCGCAGAGTGACGCGCGGATGCAGAGTTACGCTTCAGTCCATCAAATGATGCTGGAATCGGTGGTCTGCGTGCCGATTCGAGCGCCGTCGGGTCTAGCGATCGGCGCTCTTTATTTGGAGACACGGCTGCGTCCGGGAGCGCACTTCGAGCGTGAGCTGCCGACGCTGCAAGCGTTCGCCGATCAAGTCGCCATTGCGCTGGAGAATGCGCGTCTGATCAATGAGAACAAACAACGTGCCGACGCGCTGGCGACGGCCAACGGCGAGCTCGAAGAGGCGCACGAACGTCTACGCGAGTTGCTGGACGGTCGGACCGAGCAGCTCAAGCGGGCTCGTCAAAAATTACGCGATGCGCGGGAGGCCCTATACGGCCATTTTGGCTACCAAGGTCTGGTCGGCACGAGCGAGGCGATGCGGCGCGTGTACGCGCTCATCGATCGCGTGCGCAACACCGACATTCCGGTCTTGATCACGGGTGAAAGCGGCACCGGCAAAGAGGTCGTTGCCCGCGCCATCCACGGCGCCTCGGCGCGCGCGAAGAGTCAGGTGTTGGGCGTCAATTGCGGTGCAATCCCCGAGAACTTGTTGGAGAGCGAACTCTTTGGCCACGTGAAAGGCGCCTTCACGGGCGCGGACCGCGACCGCAAGGGGCTGTTCCGCGAGTGCCAAGGCGGCACGATTTTGCTCGATGAAATCGGGGAAACTCCGTTGAAGATGCAAGCGGGCTTGCTGCGTGTGCTGCAAGAGCGTCGTGTGCGACCCGTGGGTGGCAATCAGGAACAAGAGATCGACGTGCGGTTGCTGTTTGCGACCAATCGCGACTTGTCGCAGATGGTCGCCGCCGGAAAGTTCCGCGAAGATCTGTACTATCGGATTCACGTCGTCGAAGTGCACGTGCCCGCGCTGCGTGAGCGGTCGGAAGACATTCCGCAGCTCGTCGACCATTTCCTGGGCTTATTTGCGGCGCGTTACAAGCGCGAGAAGAACGGAGTGACGCGGGAAGCCCTGCAGCGGCTCGCGCAATATTCCTGGCCTGGCAACGTGCGTCAGCTCGAAAACGTGTTGCTCAACGCCTGGGTGCTCAGTGAGGATCTAGAGCTCGATGCCGCCGATCTGGACATGCCTGACGGGTGGACGGCGAACACGCCCGTCGCCTCGCGCGTCAACCGGGAGCGTGAAGCGCCGCCCCGCGGCGCGACCCTCAAGTTGCGCAAGGGCACCGTATCCGAACACCGTCGTGACGAGCGCGACCGGATCTTGGAAGCGTTGCGTGAGAGCAACTGGAACCGGGTAAAGGCCGCTGAAATAAGCGGAATCCCGCGCAGAACCTTCTACCGCCGATTGCGCGAGTATGGGATTCAGTGAGCTCGAATCGAACCGGTTCAGCTCACGGTCTATGACACTCCGAGCTGCTTCAACTTCTTGTGCAAGCCTTCGCGCGTGATTCCCAGGGTCTTCGCTGCTGCGGTCTTGTTGTTTCCGTGCTCGCGCAGCGCTTCGATCAAGATGTGGCGCTCGACTTGGTCGACCATTTCCTTCAATGAGCCCTTGGCAGCACCGGCGTTGACGAGGACGCTTTCGATCTGACGGACGCGCGGGCTGAGTAGCTCGGGGGTGATGAAGCCGTCGTCCTCCGCCTGAATCACTAGGCGCTGCACTTCGTTCTCCAGCTCGCGCACGTTACCGGGAAAGTCGTAGCTACTCAAAATCTCCAAGGTCTCTTGTGCAAAGCCGCGCACGGCCTTGGCCATTTCGCGCGTGTAGCGGGCGAGAAAGTAGATGGCCAGGGGGGCGATGTCGTCGCGCCGCTCGCGGAGCGGCGGGACTCGCAACGGGAACACCTTCAGCCGGTAGTAGAGGTCTTCGCGAAAGCGGCCGGCTCGCACCTCGTTCTCTAGGTTGCGATTCGTAGCCGCGACGATGCGCACGTTGACTTGCTTCGGTTGCGTTCCGCCAACCGGGCGTATTTCGCCCTCTTGCAGCGCGCGCAGCAGCTTGGCTTGGAGCGAGAGCGGCATTTCACCGACCTCATCCAAGAACAGCGTGCCGCCGTCGGCGATTTCGAACAGTCCCTTCTTCTCGTCGGTTGCGCCGGTGAAGGCGCCGCGCTTGTGCCCGAACAGCTCGCTCTCCAGCAAATTCTCGAGAAACGCCGCGCAATTTTGGGCCACGAAGAGCTTGTCCTTGCGGCGTGAGCGGTAGTGGACCGCAGAGGCGACGAGCTCCTTGCCCGTGCCCGTTTCACCCTCGATCAGCACGCTGACCTTCGTGTCGACGACCTTGTCCAGCATGCGCAGGAGCGCGCTCATGGCTTTGCTGTCGCCGATGATTTGAACTTCGCCGCTGCGCGCGCGCTCTTTCCCTCGTAGGTACTGGTTTTCCTTCTTCAGCTCGGCCCGGGCCAAGCTCAGTCGCTGAATGAGCTCGGCGTTCGCGATCGCTAGAGACGCGCTGACCGCTAACGCGCCGAGCGCGTCCACGTCGCGCGCTTCGAACATCGCCGGAGCGTCGCGGTTGTCGAGCTGCAGCACACCGAGGATCGTGTCGTCTTTCCAGAGTGGGACGCCGATGGTGCTGCGAATGCTCGCGCCAAGCAGAGATTCGGAGCTGAACGTCTCGCTCGGTGCGTCCGCGGCGAGCACGGCGGCACGTTCGGAGATCACCTTACGCACGACGCTTCGCGTGAGCCGCACGGCCGCATCTGGCGCGCGTGGCCCTGCGGGGCCCCGCACGCGAGTGATCACCGGCACGAAGCCGACGGCCTTCGCATCGCGCCCGCCCTCCACGTCTTGATGCAGCACGACGGTGGCGTGCGTTGCACGCGGCACCAGCAGCAACGCGGCGTCGGCGATCCCGGAAGCAACGTCGCTTTGCCCCTCGCGGCTGACGATTTCGCGCAATGCTTGAACCAGCAACTTCAGGCGATCAGGAGCATCCCCGAAACCAGCCGCAGCGTTGCCCAGCTCACTGAGCGGTCGGAGTAGTGCGACTTCGATCGTGTCCGTGTCGAGCTCGAAGCTCAGTCGCAGCTCGGTGCCTTCGTTGCCCTGGCCACCGAGCTCGATGCGATCACCCGAGCTGAGCGCGATCGTGCGCTGGCCTTCTCCCAGCGCTTGTCGTTCGCCGCCGCGGGTGAGCCATGTGCCGTTCGTGCTGTCGAGGTCCTCGAGCACGAAGCCGTCGATGCTACTCACAATGCGAGCATGCTCGCCGGACACGTGCGCGTCCGGCAGCACCAGGTCGTTGTCCGCGGAGCGCCCGATGCGGATCACGTCGAGCTCCGCATCGAAGACGCGGCCGGCTTGTGCACCGGAGACGACTTCGAGGCGAAGGCTCGACATGGCGCGCCCGCTCAGTTAGCGCGCGCGTCCAAGCGGTACACGACCTGCTTGAGCGGCGCGTCGCCCGAGGATTTTTCGCGATCCGGCGATTTCGCATTCTTCTCGATCACGGCGCTCAGCTTGGCTGCTGCGTCCTTGGAGCCCTTTGGCGACAAATGATCGATCACTTGCGCGGCGACGAAACGAACCGCGGCGTTGGTCACCGAGTCGATGCCGGCCACGACTTGGTCGCGGCTCTGCTCGTTGCCCAAGATGCCGATCATGTAGCCGGCCTTGATACCGGCGAACTGCGTCGCGCGATCTTGGTTCTCGCTCTTCTGCAGCGCCGCAATGTAACACGGGACGCGGTCGCCGCAGGCTTTGAGCTGCTTGTCGACCTGGGCGTAGATGTCTTTCTCGAGCTGCGTCCCGTATTTGTCGACCGCAGCCTTCACCTGCGGCAGTTGGTCGGGCTTTGCGAGCTTGAGCGCCGTGACGGTGATGGCACTCTGCAGCGACTTCTTGTCGTCGTCACTGCCTTTGGTCTTCGCCGCGCGTTGCAGCAGCCAATCTATCATGGACGGATCGAAGAACTGGCCAGCGGATTCAGTCAGCGTTTCGAGCGCGCTGCCAGCCGGTGGGATTTCGGCATCGATTGGGATCGACTCGTAGGCCTTCTCGAACGCTTGCTTCGAGTCGTCGGTGGCGGGGATCTTGGCAAGCTCGCGGGCAATGACGGCCTTGGTCCCGTCGTCCGTTTCTGCCTTGAGCGCGTCGATCATCGGGCCGATGGTATCGCTGCGCCCGATCGTGCCGAGGATTAGCGCCGCGGTGGCAACGTACGGTTTGCCCTTCGCGTCTTGTCCGGTCGTCTCTTTGATCCGACGCGCGGCGAAGGCGGTCAGCGTGTCGTCTTGGCCCTTGAGCAACTTCACCGCGGCGTCAGCGGCAGGTTTGCCGATCTTCACCAGCGCGAGCAGCGCCGTCGACTGCACGTCGCCCTTGGTCGGGTCGAGCAAGATCTTCATCAGCGGCTGCACTGCGCCAGGATCGGCGATCTTGCCGAGCACCTCTGCGGCGGTCGTCTGCCAGAACTGCTGATCGCGATACGGGTCGATCAGATCTTTGTCCTTGGCCGTCTTCGGCTGAACCATCTCGGCATCGAGCAGTTTGCTCAGCGGCCCGACCCAGGCCTTCGAGGGCGCGACCAGCATCGCGCTGCTCACGTCGCGGTACGCCACGCCGCCGAGCATCGTGCTGGCGCGCAGCTTCAAGAATGCCGCCAAGAGCGAGTCTGACAGCGTGGTGAGCTGCAGGTCCTCGGTGGCAATGGCGGCCCATTTCACGTCTTGATCGTCCTTGGACGTCGCTGGCTGCTTGGCGAACTCGTCGAACGCCTTTTTTACGGCCGGTTCGATGCGCTTGTCTTTGTAAGCGGCGAGCAGCTTGATCAGCTCGACGCGCGTTTTCTCGTCGAGCGTGTCGTAGCTGTCGACGTACGTCTTGGTCAGCGGGTCGACGGTCTTGCCGATCAGCGTCTGCACGCCTTCGGACTTGAGATCGCCATTCTTCGTCACTGAGTCTTCGAAGAATTGCTCCAGACGTTTGACCGAGCGGGCGCGCCACGCTGGATCGTCGAGCTTCTCGACCCAGTATTCGGGCTGACTCTCGTCCTTACAGCCGACGACCGACGCCGCGACGAGAACCATCGTGGTGGCGGTCGCAGTTCCGAGGACAAGCGAGCGGATGAGCGACGCGATCGTACGCGAAGAGCGCAGCATGGAGATGCCTCCCGAGGCAGATGAAAGGTCTAGTCACGGACGAGCCCGGGTGGCACAAACAGCCAAAATTCCCTGGTTCCCGGCGTGTGCGGACGGTACTCGGAGCGCGTCTCGGCTGTCAACGCGGCGTCCGCGATGCCGCGTTGCGTCAGGCACTTCGATAAGCGCGCTCCTCTCGAGCTGGGTTGATGGTCGCGCGTCACGAGCTGGAGCAACGTAGCCTTCGGCGGCGCGTTCGCTGAGACCTACATTTTCGCACCAGCTCACGGCTAGCCGATGATCATTCCTTCTTTGAGCAGCCGACCGGTCGCGAAGCGATTCAACGACCAACGCTCGAAGAGCTCGCCGCTGGTGCCTCGCGCAATGCACGCGGCGACTCGTTGCCCGACGACGGGCGCCATCATGAAGCCGTGGCCCATGAAACCACTCAATAGGAAAAATCCGTCAACTGTGTCGACAGGACCGATGATCGGATTGGCATCTGGAGAGATGTCGTACAGCCCGGCCCATTGCCGAAGGACTTTGACCGCGCCGAGTCGGGGGCAAGCTCGGGTGAGAGCGTGCGCGTAAAGAGCCAAGAAGCGCGCCGAAGAGCGTTGGTCCGGTCCGCTGGGCACGCGCTCGTTGCCAATTCCGCCGACTATCTCGCCGCGGATGGATTGCGAGAAGTAGAGGCCGTCACTCAGGTCGGCGACCAGCGGCTTGAGCCAAGGCTTCAATGGTTCGGTCGAACAGATCTCGTGCCGATGGGGGTGCGTTGGTAAATCGATCCCGAGCATCCGGGCGATGTCGGGACTCTGGGCGCCGCACGCATTCACCACGACCGAGGTGTGGATGCGACCGTGCTCGGTGGCGACCGCCACGATACTGCGTCCGCGGGTCTCGATGCCGACCACGCGTGTGAACGGCCGGATCGCAACGCCGAGTGCGCGCGCGCTCTCGGCGTAGCCCCACACGAATGGCCACGGGAAAACCACCGCGTCGCGCGCGTTGTAGCTGGCCACAAGTACTCCCTCGGCCGACAGCTCGGGCACCAATTCGGAGATCCCTTTGGGCTCGAGTAGCTCACTCTGGACTCCGCAGCGGTTCTGCAGCTCGACGTTCTTCGCGAGCTCACTGGCGGACGCGCTGCTGCGAGCCAAGAACAAATACCCACCCGCGCGAAACCACGTGTTGATGTGATGACGTTCCGCGAACTCTCGGAACAGCGCGAGGCTCTCGCGCATCAGCCGGATGTTGATCTCACTGGACCATTGTGCGCGCACGCCGCCGCCGTTGCGCCCGCTCGCTCCGCCACACAGGTATCCGGCGTCGAGCACGACGACGCGCTTTAGCCCGTGGTCGGCTGCCAAGTGATAGGCGACCGACAGCCCCATGATGCCGGCTCCGATCACGACCACGTCCGCGTCCGATTCGGTCACCCCAGAAAGCTTAGCTTCGAAATGAGCGCAGCGCGAAAACGCGCGCCGGCGGCGCTAGCAGCTAGTTGCGCGCGAGCTTGCTTAGAATCGCGTCGTGGACGCGGCCGTTGCTGGCAATGATGCCGCGATCATTGCCGAGCTCCGCCGCGCGGTAGTCGAAGAATGCGCCGCTGCTATCGGTCAGCTTGCCCCCGGCCGCCGTGATCAGCGCGTCTGCAGCGCACGCGTCCCAGCGCTTGCCCGCATAGTGCGGCGCGACGTACGCGTCCGCGCTGCCCCGAGCCACGGCGGCCGCCTTGAGGCCTGCGCTACCCAGGGCGATCAATTCGCGCGCTCCAAGACCGGCCAGCGCCTGTTCGAGCGCAGGGTTCCTGTGTGAGCGCGACCCTACGATGCGCGCCTCCGACAGCGCCGCGGTGTCACTCACTCGAATCGATTGGCGTGAGGCATCGGCGTTCACTTGATACGCCCCTTTGCCGACCTCTCCGAGCCAAGACACGCCCGACTCGGGTGCGTGAATCACGCCGGCTGTCGCGCGTTGTCCTTCGACATAGCCAATCATCACCACGAACTCGCCGTTTTTCGCGACGAACTCACGCGTGCCGTCCAGTGGGTCGACGAAAAAGATTCGCTCGGCGTCGCGGTAGCCCGCAAAGGTCTCGGGCTCGCTTTCCTCGGCGACGATCGGCACGCCGGGGTACAGCGCCGCGAGTCGCTCGCAGATCAGCGTGTTGGCTTGGCGATCCGCTTCGGTGACCGGATCGCGAGGGGCTTTGAAGTCGACGCCGAAGTCGGTGCGATACACGTTGCGAATCAACGCGGCGGCGTCGCGCGCGATGGCGTCGAGCGTCTCGGTGAGCGTTTGGCTCACGCCGAGACACCCACGTTGGCGAGCCGAAGATCGAGCGCTGAGAGCGACTCGGGGCTGAGGTAGGGTGGCTCCTTGCCCGCGTCACGCAGCAGTTGGTCGAGCTGCAGCGCGCCGCGCGGACCGAGCACGGCAGAGCTCACCCGCTCGTTGGCAAGCACGAAGCGCAGCGCTGCCGCGCGCAAGCTGGTGACGCTTCCGGCGACGCACGGCCGCAGCGCGTTGAGCTGCGAGATGCGCCGCTTCAAGTCATCCGATGTCCAGCGTTCGGCGCGGTGATCGCCGCTGGCGAACTCTTTGTTCGTGGGCCATTGCCCGCACAAGAGCCCATGCGCGAGCACGGAGCGAGCCAGTACGGCCAGGCCTTTTTCACGGATTTCCGTGTCCAGCTCGCGCAGCGTTCGGCTGTGAAACGCGTTGTACGCAAGCTCCAGCACTTGCGCGCCTTGCTTGATCGCCTCACGTGCCGTGGCGGTGCTGCCCACACTCACTCCCCAAGCGCGTAGCGCGCCTGTGGTCTTCATCTCTTCGAGCACCCCGCTCGCCTCACCACGTAGCAAGCTACGCTCGGAAGGATTGTGCAAGAGCACGACATCTAGCACCTCGCGCTTCAGTCGCTCTTGAGAGCGAGCGAAACTTTCGCGAATGAAGGCCGTCGCGAAGCTCTTCCGCGCAGGCGTTGCTTCGCGATTCGTGCCGAGCTTGGTCACGATGACCACGGGATTGTCTTTGTCGTCGCTCAGCCGTTCACCGAGCTTCTTTTCCATGGCACCCTTGCCATAGCTGTCGGCGGTTTCGAACAACGTGACCCCGAGGGCGCGCGCGCGATCGATGACCGAATCCTGCTCGGAGTCTGCCACGGGCGCGTAGCCGTCACCCGACAAGCCCCAGGTGCCGAGACCGAGCTCGGAAACCGAGAGCCCTGTGTTGCCGAGGGGACGCTTGCGCATGTCGGCGGTATAGCAAAGCTCGGCGAGCGCGGCCCGAAACTTATTGCGGCGCGGGGTACAGCCAATAGTGCGCGGCGCTGAACGGCTCGTCGGCAATCAACTCGACTTGCCCGACCCCGTGTGGCGCGTCGGTCGACAACCTCACGCTGTGCTCTTCGAAGATAGGGTCATTCACGGCCCAGCTCGCGACGACTTGCCCGGCGACGCGCACGCTCACGGTCGTTCGCGCGTCCGCGCCTAGCCGCGCTACGAAACGCGCGCCGGGCGCCAGTTGAAATCGAAATGAATCATGCCGGCGGTTCCTGCGCGCGCCGTCCATGACGATGCCGTTGCTCGATACCACGTCGTCAGCTTGCGTAGCGGGCAGCACCACGTAGTCGTGCTCCGCCTCGCTTTCGAGATCGGCGACATCGAGCACGTCGAGCGGGTTTTGATGCCAGAATTCAGCTGCCGCGGCTCGCTCGCCGGAGTTGAGGAGTGAGTAGTCCGCTTTGCAGGCGAGCATGGTCTCGCCACCGAGAATGGTCGCGTAGACCGTGCGCTCCGTCAGACACGTGCCCAGCAATCGTGGCATGCCGAACCATGCCGAATAGACGATGAAATGCGTCGGCAGCACGCTCAGCGGCAGCCGCTCATAGTGCTCGAAGCGTGAGCCCGTGCCCGCTGACCAATAGCGCGCCTCCCCCGCGGTCGTCAGCCCGACGATGTCGAAAATGGGGTGGTTCGAAAAGTAAGCGATGGCTCCGGTGTCGTTGACGCCAATGCGCGCATCCGGCGGGAGCGAGCGTTTTGCCCACTCTCCAAGTTCGACGTGTTGACTCGAAATTGCACGCGCACTGTCCGCCAGGTCCTCGAGCGCAAATGGAAATTTGCTGGCGAGCAAGGCGGCGAACGTCGCGCAGATCGCGTAACGCACGAGGCCAAGGTACGGCGTTAGCAGCGCGGCGAGCTCACCGAGCTGATCTGCCAGCGCGATCAGGCCGACCAACCAAGGTCCCGCGAATGGCCACAAATAGCGGAGTCGATTCCAGAGAAAGCTGTCGTAAGTCGTGGGCAGCAAGATACCCAGCCCGAGCGCGACCAAGAGCCAGGCGCGCGCCGTCGAGCCGCGCGCTTGCCCAGCGAAGATCAGCGCCGGTAACGCCAACAAAGCGATGAATCGCGAATGCGCTGGAACGTATGCGGCGCTCCACAGCTGGCCGTCGAGCAGCGTCGAAACGAACAGATGCACGTTGCCGAGGACCGCGTCGAGCAAACCGCTGCGCGTGAGGTACGGATTGAAAGGCAGCCACTTGACCAGCGTGGTGGTTTGGGTGGCATGGCCGGTGAAGAGCGCGTTGACCAACGGCGGCACCGCCACGAATCCGAGCGCGAGCGCCCCGAACGCGCGGCGCGCGCCGCGCTCTCCGAGAAATAGCGAGCTTGCGATGAGCAAGCTCGCGAGTGCGCCCTCGGGTCGCATCGCGGGCGCCACGAAGGCGAGCAAGAGCAGCTCCCAGAGCCCGTGTCGGTCACCCTCGAGCCATTCGGCGGCCCGTCGCGCAGAACGCATCAGTAGCCAAGCGAGTGGCACGACCTCCATGCCGCTGGCGGCAAACCAGGTGTTCGCACTGAACGTGAGCACCAACACGCCAGCGAGCCAGGCGACGCGCGGGTCGGTAACGCGCTCTGCGGCGCGCGCCGTCTCGTAAGCGAGCAGTCCGAGCGCTAGGAACCCATATCCCCACGCCCACGGGATGAGCGCGAGACCATGTGCGCCCAGCAACTGCGGTAGCGCCAGCAAGAGCGGCCAGAGCAGACTCGTGGCTCCTGCGACGGGCGCCGAGCCGCGCGAGTAGACGAACGGGTGCCCTTCAGCGAAGGAGCGCGCGAATTGGAAATGGATGTAACTGTCGTCGAGGGGCACCGCTGGCGCGCCGTTCGTCGCTGCCATGATCTGGCGTAGGGCGAGCGCGGCAAGCGCCGCCGCAGCAACGAGGAAGCTCCATGGAGACCGCGCAATCCCGAGCCAGCGAGGGGAATCCGCCTGTGCTAACACCGGCCGAGTCTTAGCATCGACCTCAACATGAAAACGAACCCGTACGCGGATGCACCGCGACTTCCCGAAGGCGAAAGCGTCGACCCGCGTGTCTTGCTGGGCGCGGACAACGCCGCGGTCGAGCTTGAGATTGGCCCAGGCCGAGGTGGGTTCCTGTTCGAACGTCTCGCCGTTGACCCCAACGTGCGCATGCTCGGGCTGGAGATTCGCCGCAAATGGGCGACGCTGGTCGATGAGCGCTTGCGCGCGAAAGGCCTGGGCGACCGCGCTCGCGTGTTGGCCGAGGACGCGAAATCCGCGTTGCCTCGCTTCCCCGCGAGCTGCGTGCGCGCGGTATTCGTACATTTCCCCGACCCGTGGTGGAAGAAGCGCCATCACAAGCGGCTGGTGGTCACAGCCGAATTGCTGACGCAGGTGTGTCGAGTTCTCTGTCCCGGTGGTGAGCTCTTTATTCAAACGGACGTGAGCGAACGCGCCGAGGCGTATGCCGAGTTGGTCGCCGCCGAGCCGCGCCTTCGCCCGGTCGGCGCAGGGCCGCGCTTCGCGGGGGAAAACCCGTTCGGCGCGCGAAGCCCACGCGAACACCGCGCCATCGCCGATGGCTTGCCGATCTATCGCCTACATTTCCAGCTAGCCTAAGCCGCGCGCGGAAAAGCGAGCCCCGTATCGATCGCGCGGGTCGGCTTGATCCGGTCTGGTTTCTGAGGCTACGCTGCGTGGTAGCGATGCGAATAAGCTTGTTTTTGCTCCTGGCGGTCGCGCTCAGTTCCGTGGCTTGCGCCACTTACAGCGAGGATCTGAATCGCGGGCAGCGCATGTACGAGGAGAACAAGTTTGAAAATGCGTTGGCGCTGTGGCGCGTACTCGAGAGCGACACGGATTCGCTGAGCCTGAACGACCAGGCTCGCTACGCGTACCTGCGCGGTATGACCGACTACCGGCTCGGTTATCGCTCGGATTCACGGCATTGGCTGGCGATCGCCAAGGCGACCGAGAACGAGCACGCTGGCGGTCTGAGCGTCGAGTGGAAGGAGCGCTTGGAGCAGTCGCTCGCCGACTTGAACCAAGACGTGTACGGCGGCGCAGAGCGCTTCGACAAGAGCAACTCCACCGTTACCGAGCACACCAAGGACGCGGCGGGCGACAACGCCAGCGGGGCTGCGCCGAGCTTGCCACCCTTGGTGCCGAAGTCTGGTTGCCGGTCCAACGCGGAATGTCCGTCCGGAATGATCTGCGACGGCAAGCAGTGCACTCCACTCTGAGCGTGTCGCCTTTCCCCGTATTCACTTGGCGTAGGAAGCACGGCCCAGGGGGCACAAAAAGACGAGAGCGCACTCGGCAAGCGCGCTCTCGTTAGTCTCTCTCGAATTTGGCTCGCGTTGGAAGCGCGAGCTGGATCGATTCCGGTTCCTTCAGGCCCTCCGCATGCGGGTGATCAGGTCCCTCGTCAGCAGCTTTTCCTTCTTGAGCGCCGCGACGGTCCGTTGTTCCGTTGGAGTGAGATAAGCGCGCCGGGCCAGCCGGTCCACTTGCTCATTCAATGTTCGATGCTTCTGTTCGAGATCGCTCACGCGCCCGTTCGTCATCGGATCCATTCCTTCCTCCTCAGCTTCCGTGCTTGCCGTTCGGTGGCTGCGCCGATAGCCGTGCTTGTCTGACGCTCGAGTCAGACTAAAACTCTGGTGGTGAGCGTCAATGGCTAATGTGCCGCTCGACCGCGATCGATAGTTGGAAACGAAGAAGGCGAGCGCGCGTTGCAAAGTTCCACTCAGTTACTCGTGGCGACTCGTGTTGCAGGTTGCTGCTCTTCAACTTGGCACCTCGGGTGAAATGATGGGGAAACACGGAGCGCGGCGCGACCCGTTGCCGTTCATGTCCAGCGCGAAACGCGCCAGCAATCGTAAGCATTCCCGGTGCTTGTTGGAGCGCGCCGTTGCGCTGGGCGTTGCATTCGCAGCTCTCGGGTGCGCCGCTCCTCATGCTGCAGCTGCGCCACCGCACAGTGCGGCAAAGTTCAGCAGTCACGCGAGCGCTCCAATCGAAGTGCCGAGATCCGTCATCACTCCAGAGCTGACCACCGACATCCCCGAGTTGTGGAAGCGCGCGGTCGACCTGGGTGAAGCGCGTGACTTCGAAGCCGCTGCGCGCGCTTACGATCGCATCTATGAGCTCGATCCCGATGGTCCGACCGCGCTCCAGGCGTTGTTCAAGGCTGCGGAAATGTACGACTACGGCGCGCTTCAAGAGCAAGCTGTGGCTCGCTACGAACAAGTCGCCCGACGCTTTCCGAGCTCCGACTTGGACAGTGTGGCCCGCGTTCGCGCGCTGCGGCTGCTGATCTACCTCGAGCACTACCAACGAGCAGGCGAGCTCGCCGAGCTCACCGCTGCCAAGTACAAGGATCTAGCGGGCTTGAATAAGATCGCGGTGCTGGCCGCGAGCGCCCTCGCACGCCTCGCGCTCGGGGACGACGTGCAAGCGGAGTACTTCGTGTCCAAAGCCCGTGACATCATCGAGCTGGGGAACCTGGACGCCGCGGGACGTTTGCCGCAGGAGCTCGCCCCCATCTACTTCGCGCTCGGTGAAGTGCGCCGCCTGCGCGCGGAGCGCATTCACTTCGTACCGGTACCAGAAAATTTCGGTGGGGCGCTCGAACAGCGTTGCCAGTTGATACTCGACGCGCAGAGCGCGTACTCGGACGCGATGCGCGCCTACGACGCGCATTGGTCGACGATGGCGGGCTTCCGCGTGGGCGAGCTGTATCAAAAGCTACACGAAGACCTGATGCAGGTTCCCGCGCCGAAAACCGCCGACACCGAGCGCCGCCGGCAGCTCTTCGAGGGCGCGATGCGACTCCGCTACTCAATTTTGCTCGACAAGGCGAAGGCGATGCTCGACCACACGGTCACCATGGCCGATCGAACGGGGGAGCAATCGCCCTGGGTCTTGAAGGCTCGTCAGTCTCGAGACGCGCTTGCACACGCGGTCGACGCCGAGCAGAACGCGTTGGCCCGGCTGCCCTACACTCGGGAACAGTTGCAATCAGCGCTGGACAGTTTTGGGGCCGGGCGGTCGCCGTAGGGTCGGTTGAGGGGGTGGCTCAGGGAGCTCGGACACGGCCTCGAGAGGCCCTCAGAAACACCTCCAGATTGCCTTCTTAAATATTCGAAATAACTGAGTGAATTTTCAGTTACAGGGGGGTGCTTCGCAATTGCGGTTTGAGCGGTATGAATTATGCTTGACACCCCTGGAACCTGGCGCTACCAGAGCGCGGTTCTCCTCGGTCCCCGCCCAAAACTCCCCGACCAGCCAAACAGCGGGCCGGAGGAAGGGTGGGGTGCCCCCTTTGAGCGGCTCTGAACCAGGCTGCTCGCGAGGGGGTCAAACGGGGCGCCGCCCGCGGAAAACGTCGAACCTTTTTAACTCTGGGTCCCCGGAAAACTCAAGCTCGCTCTAGCTCGTCAGAGTGCTCATGCTGGCTCACGGCTCTCAACAAGTGTCGCTGCTCACTCCCCGTCCCATTCCGGGTTCGGCGGGGTCGGTGCGTGGCTTCGCTGGCGTAGCTCAACTGGTAGAGCACCTGTTTTGTAAACAGGTGGTTAGCGGTTCGATTCCGCTCGCTAGCTCTGGCGTGGAGTGCACGCTGTCGCCGCAAATCGGTCAAATCACAAAAACTTCGGAGGGTTGCCCGAGCGGCCAAAGGGAGCAGGCTGTAAACCTGCCGGCGCGAGCCTACGTTGGTTCAAATCCAACACCCTCCACTAGTTTCTCGACGGGAATGCGTTGCCCCAAGTCGGGGTTTCGCCTCCCGCCGATGCTCTTTGCGGGAGTAACTCAGTTGGTAGAGTCTCAGTTTTCCAAACTGAAGGTCGACGGTTCGAGCCCGTTCTCCCGCTCAAACAACAATTCGTCCAATCGCCTTTCAAGAAACGTCTCGGCTCTCTCCTTTCTCAAGCAAGCCCGTCCGGCAAGCTTGTGCGCTGGCGAAGCTGAGGCGAGCACCGGAGCGGAGCGTACTCCTATACGTGAGCACCGGAGCGCAGCCGAAGCACAGCCAGCGCGCAAGATCGCCGGACGTCCCTTCGGTCGAGTCAACGCCACTAGAAATGCCCACCTAGCTCAGATGGTAGAGCACGTCCTTGGTAAGGACGAGGTCACCAGTTCAATCCTGGTGGTGGGCTCGAACCGCGTCCAATCGTAGTCACATCCCAGCAAGAAGAGAGTCGGAAGGTTAAAGATGGCCAAGGAGAAGTTCGTACGAACGAAGCCGCACGTGAACGTCGGAACGATCGGTCACATCGACCACGGTAAGACGACGCTGACAGCGGCGCTGGTGAAGGTTCAATCGAAGAAGGGTCTCGCGAAAGAGATCAAGTATTCGGATATCGCCAAGGGCGGCATCGTACGAGACGAGACGAAGACGGTGACGATCGCGGTGAGCCACGTGGAGTACGAGACGGCGAAGCGTCACTACGCGCACGTG
>Ga0210387_10000714_pt1 | contig 24277 bp, 39 predicted proteins | sample IncBWC7OmetaG_FD_160108 | JGI IMG/M metagenome (GOLD analysis project Ga0210387, IMG submission 160108) | Forest soil microbial communities from Barre Woods Harvard Forest LTER site, Petersham, Massachusetts, United States - Inc-BW-C-7-O ...
TGAATCGCGCGACCTTGTTGCCAGAAGGCGCCCGGGTGGCTATTTGTTGCGTGTCTTCGAGTTCGGCTGAGCGAGAGGACGCGTGCATTGCAAAGTGCTCGTTTGAAACGCCGCCGACCCCCCCCCCGGGCTACGGCGGCGATTCTTTTGGTGGGTCTGCTTCATGGTGTCTTTCGAGTAGGGGCCCCGCGTCGCCGGTTCTTGCTGCCAGGCTGAATGCCGGCGGCGCGGAGTCTCGAGAGAGCGCGCGGAGATACCGCGCCAGACTCGCGATCGATGCATGACGAGACCTCGAGGCGGTGCGGCGAAGGTCGCCCCCGTTCGCGTGCGCCTCGAGCGTGACGAAACTATCCCGAAGCGAGTGCGCACTCCAAGAGGCTGGGTGCGGCAGTCCGGCCCGCTCGACGGCTTGCCGAATGTTCAGTCTCGTCAAGACTTCGCCCGAGGCGTAGGCGCGCGGGCGACCCGGCGTCGATCGCCTGTGCGACGGGAAGATCGGCCCGCTTTCGGCGTAGAGCCCCACGGCCTCGAGGCGTGCGCGGTGCCGCTCGAGCACTTCGAAGAGCTCTTCCAAGGCCTCCAAGCGCCGCGGCCGCTTGTTCATTTTTATCCTACCTTCGTCCCACTGTCGGGCGACGAGCACCATGGGCCCCGAGCTCGCGAGTCCGATGTCCCGCCAGCGCAAACCGGCGAGCTCGCCCTGCCGCAATCCGAGGAGACCCGCGCACGCACACTTCGCCTCGATCGCCGGCACCCGCCGCCCCCGAAAGAACGCGAGCTCGTCGAGCTCCCGGCCCGCGTCGAGAATGCGCGCGAGCTCGTCGACGGTGCGCGCGGCTTCCCGCTGCACGCGCCGGCCCTCGGTCGAGAGCTTCGGTTTCCAGTGCCCCCAGGGCGTGGCTCCGATCCACCCGCGGCCGAGCGCGTAGGCGACGATCGCGCTCACCGTGCGCCAGAGCGTCGCCACGCTCGTGTCATGCATGCCGCCCCGCTGCAGCGCTTCAATCCAGTCCTGCAAGCCCTCGGCGTCGAGCGTCGAGAGCGCGCTCGGCCAGAGCATCCGCAGGTGCGTGTCGAGCTCGCGGCGCACGCGCTTCTTCGTGTTCGCGGCGAGCGGGCGCTCGAGGTACGCGCGCGCCGCTTTCTCGAACGTCACGTGACCGTGCCGGAGGTAGCGAAGCTCGTGATCGATCTGCTCGGGGCTTCGAATGCCTAGCCGAAGCTCCGTCCGGAGCGTGTCGACTCGATGCATGTACGCCGCGAGCTCGCGCGCGTCCCTCGCCCGCAACGTGAAGCGCGCGCCGCTCACGGGATGGCGAGGGCGCGCGCTCACGGTCATGTGGAGGCCTCCGGGAAGAGCCAGAGTTGCCGTCCCGCGAGGCATTTCGCGCACCGCGCGGCGCGCGCCCCGCAGCGGCGCTGGCTGTAGGAGATGACGCACGCCTTGCCGTGGGGGCAGCGATGCGCGCGCACGTGGTGGCTCGTCGTCGTTGCGACCGCGCGGCCGCAACGTCGGCACTCGCGGGGTTCGTTCATGCCTTGGTCTTCGCGATCTGCTCGAGAAACCACGGACACTCCGGGAGCTCGTGACTCACTTTGAGGCCCGAATCGTCGATGAGAATGAGGAGCCCGCATTTGCACGTGAGCTGCTTCATTGGCACTGCCCCGCGAGGAACGCGCAGCCGCACGTTTGATCGCTCCGGCAGCACGCTTGCTCGTCGACGTTGCCGCATCGCGGGCACCCGCTCAAGACCGTGCAGGGCACGCGCCCCGCGTCGGACGTCGGCGGCTCGCCAGCGTCTTGATCCTCACTCGATGAGGACGAGTCGACCGGCGCGGCCGCCTCGCGGGGCTCGCCGGCGTCGCGCTCGAGCGCGGCGTCGGCAAAGGGGCGGACACTCGAATCCTCCCCTTTCCCGTCAGCCTGGGCGTCGACGGCGTCGACGGCGCCGGCGTCGGCCGCCGGCGTCGCCTCGAGGTGGACGACGTCGCCGGCGTCGACTTCATCGGCCGTGAACGCCGGCCCGCATCCGGTGAGCCACGCGCAGAATGCAATCACCGCGACGAGCGCCGCGATCGCCGCGAGGTACTTCCCGAGCGTGATCATTCGTGCCCCCCGCTGTGCGGCGCAAACTGCCGGATGACGGCCCGCAGGCGCAAAATCTCGTTCTCCTGGCAGAGAAACTTCGCGTTGACCCCGCCATGGTGGCCGCCGCACGCGATGCACGGTTTCGGCTTGTCGTGCGCGGTCGACCCGTGCGGCCGCTGCGGCGGCAAGAGATCGGGCGAGAGCGCGTTGCCCTTATCGTCGGCCATAGCGCGTCTCCGCAGGCTTGAGGGAATATGAGATCGCGAGCCGGAGGGCCTTCTCGGCGACGGTGTCGAGATCGTGGCCCGCGGCGACGAGGGCCGCGAGCGTGCTCCGCACGGTGTCGGCCACGCCGTAGTAGCGGTGCCAGGCTTTGCGCTCTGCGGGCGTCTCGACGCGACGCCTGCGACGGGCGCGCGCCGCGGCTTTCTTCCGCCCGGTCGCTGGCTTCTTCTTGGCCTTGGCCTGCATCGCCTTCGCGACGGCGCTCATGACTCGAGGTCTCCGAAGACGCGCCCCGCGAACTCCACGAAATCGGTCCGACTCATCTTCATCTGTTTCCCCCAGGCGGCCGCGAAGCGCACGAACGCCCCGAGCACCGCGTTGGCGCAATTCGGTTCGGTCTCGGTGAAGCCTTTCACGAGCACCGCGAGATGGTTGTAGAGCGTCCCGGCGAGCTTCATGTCGCGCGCGGCGCGGAGGCGGTCGGCCGGGGATAACTGGAAGTCTCGGCGGCTCATCGGGTCGGTCCTTTTTCGTTGTCAACGACGAGCCGCAACGTGCGCTCGTCTTCGCAGAGGGGGAGCGCCGCCGGCGCCGGCGGCAGAGGGTCGATGCCATCGGCCGCGTTCTCGGCTTCGATAAGTTCGATGACGCCCATGGCGTAGAACATCACGGCCTCGAGGATGCCTTCCAAGGCGCGAATCTTCCGGAGGCGCTGGAGCTCGCCGTCGGTGCCGCTGGCGGCGGCGAGGACGACGGCCGCGACCACGTTTTTGCTCTGGAGCAGAATCTCCGCGCGGGCGCTGAGGCGCTCGGCGGCGATCATCGCTGCACCGTCCCGAGCTCGGAGACGTCGGTCGGAGGCGCTTCGGGCGGCGGCCGGGTGCCCGCCTCCCGGAACGCGTCGCACCCGCAATGAAAGGTCTCCGAGTGCCCCGCCGTCCCGAACGACACTTCGTGGTCGCAGAGGTGCGGGGGCTCGACCATGTGATCGCCGCGGTCATGTCCGCAGGCGCAGAGCGCTTCCAAGGCCTCGACTTCGGCGCGGAGCGGTTCGGAGATGGCGAGGCCGAGCAGCAGCGCGCTCGCGCGCTGGATGTGCCCGCAGGCGGCGCGGATCGTGTGGCACTGCTGCGCCGTCGTGTCGTCGAACGCGAGGCCCTCGAGCTCCTCGAGGTAGCCGTCGAGCACGTCGCCGATTTCCTCGTAGCGGTTCATCGCTTGCCCCCTTTCACGCTCCGCCCCGAGTTGCCTTTGCCCTCGTCCCAGGGCCGCACGGCGTCGACGCGCTCTGAGCACGCCATCCTGAAACCGCGATTGCAGCCCCCGATCGTCGGGTGGCACACGTGCGTCGTGCCGTCTTCTTGCTGCTCGAGCAGCTCGGGCCCCATCCGGACGACGGCCACGGCCCGGCACGCCGGACACGGCATGCGCGTCGTATCGGGCGCGATGCCGCGAAGCCCATGGCCCGCGGGCGGCGCGAGCGCGTCGAGCGCTTCCACCGCCCGCTCGTTCCAGCACGTCGCACAGACGTTGTCGCCCGGCTCGGCCTCGAAGCGCCAGACGCCGCCCTGGTGGTCGTTGCCGAGCACGAAGCGAAGCCCGCACACGGTCTTGCGCTTGACCGGCCCGGGCCGCGCCTCGAGAACGCCTCCCGCGTTGCGGGCGATGTGCCCCACCCTCCGGCTCCCCTGCCGGACCACCCAAACCTGTCCCCCCGTCAACGAACTTTTCCGCGTCATCGTCGCCACCTTTCGGGCCCGGGCTGAGACGGGCCGTTTTTGGACTCTCGAGCGATTCGAGATTCTCACGAAAGACGGACTACGTCCCGTTTTCTTCACTCTTTCGGGTGCGGTTTGCGGACTGCACCCCAGAGTCCGAGCGCGCCAAGTGCGCGTAATCGCTCACTTCACGTTTTTTTCGTGAGAGTCGAGCAGCGGGCCGTTCGAGGTCACCCCCGCCAGGGCCCCGGTGGCGTCAAGCGCCTTCGCTTGCTTCACCCACTTCGGGAGCACCCATCGCCTCGCGCCGTTCGCGTCGATCGTGCGCCGCGCCCCGCAGTGCGCGCACCACTCGAGGGAATCGACGCGGACGAGCGACCATCGCGCCGTGTTCGCCTGATGATCGCAGCGCGCGAGCTCGGCCGCGATGACGCCCGGCGGCGGCGGAGAGACCCGATCGCCGCAGTAGGCGCACGTGCCGTCGAAGCGGATGCCGCGGTGGGGGCAGTTCATTCCTGTTGGAGCCTTTCGATCAGGAGCTCGCAGGCTCGTGCCTGGACCAGCAAGCCATGCGGGAATGCCTCGTAGCCGACAGCGCGAAGGTGCTTCGCGACGTCGCCGTTGACGGAGTGCAGGCGCACCATCAGGCGCCGGCGCTGCTCGGAGCCGACGACGGTGGCTCGCGTGATGAGCAGCGCGAGCGTCTTCGCCTCGGCGATGAGGTCGATGGCCTTGAGCAGGGGTTCCGGAGGGCCGTTCGGGTGACAAGCCTCGCAGGCGAGCGGCTTGCGTCCGTGGGGGCAGTTCATGATTCCTCCTCGAGCGCGTCGAGCGCGTCTTCGAGCTCGACGGCGCGCGCGTTGAACGTCGGCCGGCGCCATCGGTCGTCCAGGCACACGGACCCGCAATCGTTGCAGTAGGCGCCGCCCCTCTCGGTCGCTGGGCAGACGATCGGCCCAACGAAGTCGTGCCCGCAGCGCGCCAGATCGCCGAGGAGCGCGCCGCGGGCGTGGGCGTTCTCGTCGAGGAGACGGTTGCGCTCTTCTTCCTTCGCGAAGTACGCCGCGTAGCGCTGCTTTCGCTCGCGGGCCTTGCGCACGATGCTGGGCAGGAGAAAGCACGTGTGGGCGAGCGAGAAGGGTCCCCCGGCGAAAGAGAGCGCGACGCCCATCCCGAAGGACAAGCGCGGGGAGAGGCCGGTCTTTCGGCCCATGCTCTCGAACACGTTTCGGCCCGTCTGCCGCCAAAACTGAAAGCCCACGGCCGCGTTGATCAACCAGTCGAACGCCCCGACTGCAAACCACGCGGCGAGGCCCGGATGACCGGTCACAGGCGCCCCAAGATGCGCGCGCGCCGCGCGGGGTCGAGACCGGGGACGAACGTCTCGAGGGTCGCCGCGGCCGCGGCCGCGCGCTCGCCGGCGGGAATCTGGGCGGCAACAACGCGCACGAACGCCGACAAGAACGCGACGACGACTTCTTCGGGCTCGTCCTTGAAGTGTTCGATCGCGCCGGCGAGCTGCTCGGCGGTCTCGCGCCCGACGTCGAGCTGCGCTTGCGCGCGGGCCGCGCCGACGCGGGAGATGGCGAGTCGTTCCTGCGGCGTCATCGAACGACCTTGCGGCTGGCGACTTTCCGTTCTTCTTGCTTCAGCACCATGCGAATGAGCGACGACGCGTTGACGCCGTAGAAGTCGGCGAGCTTGTTGAGACGGGCGCTGTCTTCCGCCTTGAGCCGCATCGTGAACGTGTGGGCGTGACGCCGGGTGGGCATGCCGTTGTTAGTACAATGGCTTCGCGCCTCGAGCAACCTACCGGTTCGGGCCCGAGCGCCTTACGTTCTGGGGATGGTCCAGATCACGATCCCCCTGCTCGTCGCGGTGCTCGGTTGCCTCGCGTATGCCCTCAGCTCGAACGCCAAGGCGGCGGAGCTCGGGCGCCTCGCCTTCTTCTGCGGAGTGCTCGTGACGCTCTACGTGCTCGCCGGCGAACGGGTCCTGCTCAGGTGAGCGTGACGGCCGTCGTCTGCGTCGCGCCGTTCGCGTCCTTCCAGACGAGCGCCCAGGCCTGCGACGGCGCGACGGCGGCCGCGAGGAGCGGCGCGTTGCCCGCGGGCACCTGCACCGCCGTCGTCGTCGCCGACCCGACGGAGAACCGCGCCGCTTGCACCCACGTCGCGCCCTTCGGCAGCACGAAGGCCAGTTGCCCGTTCGCGGGCGTCGGCGTCGAGAACGCGCCCGGCACCATGAGCGCGCTCCCGTAGCCGCTCGGGATGCCCGTCGCGGCCTCGTGCACGAAGTAGAGGCCCGCGGCCGCGGCCAGGGCAAGAACGACGACGGTGCTCGACTTCATGGGCGGGACCCTTTTTTGAACCGTAGCGCGTCGCCGGCGTGCGGGACCATCACATCGTCGAGCGCGGCAACGGGGTAGCCGGCGTCGCGGACGCGCCACCAGAAGGCGTGATCTTCCTTCAGGAACACCGGGCCGATCTCGTGGTCCGCGATGAAGTCGCGGAACATCGCGACGCACCGGCGGCCGCGGTCGACGTTGCCGAGCTCCGGCTCCCACCGATGCCACAGCTTCGCGATCACGGGCCGGCGGACGAGCGCGCAGCCAAGGCCCGCGTACTGGACGGCGCCGAGCTCGTCGAGCACGACGTCGAAGCGCCGGACGGGCTCGTCCGAGTCTTCGTCCCGGAGGACGTACGGCGCGACGATCGCGGGCACGTCGGCCGCGAGCATCCGCCGGACCGTCTCATCCGAGGGCCATATGTCGTCGTCCCGGAAGAGGACCGCGTTGCAGTCGCTTTCCCAGAACGCGCGCGCGAGCCGCTGCCGGGCGATGTGGAGCCACGGCGGCGAGCGCGGGCAAGCGGCCAGGGTCGCGACGCCGAGCGCTCTCGCGAGCTCCGTCGCCCACGCAATGGCGTCGGCCGGATCGCTTCGGTAGCAGGGGGTCGCAACCATCAGTCTCATTCGAAACGTTCTTGGATGGCGATCTGCAAGTTGCCCGCGCCGACCGACAGGTGTCCCGTCGCGTCGCCGGTCAGGCACGCGTTGACCTGGATCGGCGTGCCGACGGTGCCCGTCACGGGTGTCGTCGCGCGATCGAGGTCGACCACCAGGGCGACGGTCGTCGTCCCGTTGCTCGAGCCGGCTTGCGCCGCACGCATGGTGCCGCTCGTCTGCGCGACGGGCGTCGGTCCCGCGCCGGTCGAGACGGTGAGCACGATCGGGTGGCTCGTCGTCGAGCTGTCGTTGTTGTCGACGGTGCCGGTGATGATGACGCGCACCTTGCCCGTGACGCGCGGCGTGATGGTCGCGCTGGCCGAAACCTGGGCGCTCGCGGTGAGGTTGACGACGCCGGCGTTGACAGCCATCGCGCTCTGGAGAATGAGAAGCGCGATGTTTCGGGTGGCGGCAGTGGGCGACGTGGCGACGAGGGGGCTCGTCGCCGTCACGTCGGTGACGTCGGTGGGGGGCATGGGCGGGGCTTCCTCGGCTTGGATGGCGTAGAGCGCGCACATCCAGGTGCGCGCGAGAGCTTCTTCGGGTTGGGGGATCGAGTTCGCGAGCTCGTCGGGGCTCGGGAACGTGGGTGCGATCTCGTCGAGCGCCGTCGTCAAGATGGCTTGCTCGAGCGCCGTCAGCGTGTTGCCGGCGATGTTGTTTCGGAGGGCGACGAGTTGGGCGGAGCTCATGGGCGGGCCTCTTGCGGGGGATGGTGCGTGTGGCACGCGCATTCGCACGGCCAGGTGATGCAAGCGCAGTTGCTCGTGCGAGGTCGGCCCCTCGATTCGAGCACGGCGCGGTGGGCGCACGCCGCGTAATCGACGCAGCGCCCTTCCCCATTGCGCTCGCGGCCGGCCCAGCCGCACATGGGGCAAGAGCCGCGGGCGGCCATCATGGTCGGGCGCGAGTGCGTGCGGCGGGGCGGGGGTTCAGTCATGGTTGGTTCCCGTTGGAGATCGAAGCGCCGCCCGAATAGGCCAGGCCCCCGAAGCCCGCCGCGCCGCTCGCGGCATCGAGGGCGGCCGCGGTGAGGGGCACGCCCCCGTGGACCGTGGTCACGCCGGCCGTCGTGCTGTTCGAGTAGGCGGTGCTCTCGCCGTCGATCATGAGCGCGGCAATGGGGAGCATCGTCACCGCGGCCGCCCCGACGTACGAGTAGAGGCCGCGGACGTCGAGCGTGCCCGGCCCCCACACTTGCGCCGTGCCCTGGAAGGCATCGACCGAACCTTGCGCGAGGAGCACCACCCCTGCATCGACGTAGATGCGCGGGGAATTTCCGGCCGGGCCGCTCGGGTTGAGCTGGGCGTTGACCAGGGTGCCATTGGCGGCGATGAACGGGTTGTTGGGGAAGCCCGAGAGGGTGATGGCCGGGCCGCGGATGATGCCGCCGGCGACCGAGAGCGATCCGAGCGCGTTGCCGATCGTCTGGACGTTGGGAGGCGAGTTGATTTCGTTGATCACGCACCCATTGAGGTTCGTGGGGAAGCTACCGCCGAGACGCACGTTGCACGCGCGCTTGATGACGCAGTCGACGCAAAAGACGAAGCCCGATCCGTAGATGCCGAGCGGGCCGAGTCCGAAATCGTCGGCCGACGCGTCGATAAGAGTGAGCTGCTGCGCGACGTGTCCGGGCGCGAAGTTCGAGTCGAACGCGACGCACTCGCCGCCCAAGAGCGCGATGTCGATCGCGAGCGGGCGGAAGCCCTGGATCGCGTCGCCCGGGGCCCAGGTGTCTACCTCGGTCGGAAAGGCGAACGTGTCTTGCACGTAGGGGCCGGCGAGCGGCTGCGCGAGAAGCCAGTGGCCGCCGCCGGCGTCGCGGGCGGCGGGCGCACGCGAATTGCCGCGCGTGAGGTTCACGAGGATCATGTCGGCCGCGACGGCCCCCGTCGTCGTCGTGAAACTGCACTCGAGCGCTTGTCCCGCCGCGATGTTCTTCGGCGTGACCGCGAGGAGCGTGCCGGTGAAGTCGGGCGTGGAGAACTCGGCCCGGTGCGTGAGGCCGCCGCCGTTCGAGAGCGTCGGGGTGAAGAGGCCGCAATCGGGGGGCTGGCCGACGTCGGTCGTCAGGTAGTGAATGACGCTCGTGATGGTGTCGATCGTCGGGGACGACGAACCCCATCGGCGAATGATTTCCTTCTTGGTCTTGAGGGCCGCTCCGGCCGAGAGGCCCGTGTTCTCGTCGTTGCCCGCCACTCGGTCCACATACCAATTGGTCTGCGAGGCCGCTTGCGCCGCGATGCCCGTCGCGGTGCGAAACCACTGCCCGCCGCCGATCGCGTTGACCACCGTCGTCGGTGTCGTGGGCACGGCGCTGGGTTTCGCGAGGGTGAAGAACGCGCCGACGGTCTGGACGAAGGCCGGGGCCCCGTCGGGCGAGCCGGACGCATCGAAAGCCCCGAGCGCGGCGATGTTCGGGAAGATCGCGGTTCCGACAACGGTGGCGGGCATGCTCGTACCTCCCTCGGCCTGGAGCGAATAGAGAACCGCGGCCCAGAGGCGCACGAGCGACTCTTCCGACGGGGGGATCGAGTTCGAGAGCTCGTCGGGCGTGGGCCATGTCGGAATGATGAGTCCGAGGGCTTCGGCAAATGCCGCTTGCTGCGCGGGGGTCAGGGTGTTGGTCGCCAGGCGGGCGGCGAGATCGACCAATCCCGGCGAGCTCATGATCCGCTCACTTCTTCCGCTGGGCGGCGCGCCATGCGCGAAGGCCCACGAGCGTCTCGATGCCCTCGGGGCGGGGCAAGGGAGGGGGGAGCGCGCGGCTCGCCTCTTCGATCTGCCGAAGGAGCGTCTCTCGCTCGGGGCCGGGCGGCATGGCCCGGCAGACAGCCACGGCCGCGTCGCGCTGTTCGAGGTTCATCAAAACACCTTGGCGTTGACGGTGTTGGACCACGAGACAAACCAGTGAATGTCCGTCGCGGCCCACGGGGTCACCCGCACCTCGAGGTCCCCGCCGCTGATCGCGAAGTTGAGATTGGTGCCCGTCGCAAGCACGGAGCTCCCCGTGTCTACGGGTATGGCGGGCGTGACGGGGGCGGTGATCGTCCCGGCCACCTTCGAAAAGCCGCTCGTCATCTCCAGCGTCGTAAATTCCCCCGTCACCGTGTCGAACCCGACGACGCGGACGCTCACTTGCGACACGGCGTTGTCGAGCAGGGTGATGTCACCGATGACGGCGTTCGGGCTCGTGGCCGTGGTGTCGGCCGACGTCAGCGGGAGCTCGTCGTGATCGTTGCCGGGCGTGCCGTGAATCAAGCGCTTGTCGGCGTCGATCCGAAACTCGATCACGGTCCCGAACAGGCTTTGCAGGATCAGCCCCGCGCCGCTGGCCGCGCCGGCGATGGTGATGCCCACAGCATCGTGGGCGTTGATTCCCAGGTTTTCGGTGAAGGAGCCTAGAAAGAGGCCCCCGAGCGACCGGGAAATGATGGTCAGATCGCCGGTGTTCGAGCCGTTGCGCTGGACGAGGATGGGCTGGGTGCTCCCGGTCCCGATGCCGTTCGGTACGCGAATGAACCCGCTTTGAGCGGTGGTCGCTAGGTCGGTGTCGTAGATCGAGAACGCGGCCGCGCCCGAGTCGGTGATGAACACGAACCGCGAGCGCTGCCCCGAGACGATCGGAAGGAGCTCGATGTCCGAATTATTTTCCGTCGCGATCGAGAGAGGCGCGAACGCCGAAAACTCGACCGCGACGACGCCCGCGCCGACGCCGTCGGTGCCCGTGCCCAGCGTCCAGATCGGCACGCCGCCGGAGACGGAGTCTTTCAGGACGGCCAGGCCGAAGTAGTTCGTGAGGGGCTCGGTGCCGTCGATCGCCGTCGCGACGCCCCACCAAAAGTTTCCCGTGCTGCCGACGGGCCGCGCGTCGCTCAAACCGAGAATCCACGAAATGTCCCCGCCCTGATCCGTGCTCCCGGTCGCCGCGGCTTGGCTTCGCTGGCGCATCGTTTGCCCCGGGCCGGCTGTGGCTTGCGCCTGCTCGAGCATGGGAACGACCACGGCGGGAGGCACGGGCGCGTCGTAGAGCCACGCGTGGTCCGAGCCGGGCGAGATGGCGTCGAGCTTCGCTTTGTCGGCCGCGCTCATGCTGCCCGCGGCGACGTCGGTCGCGGGGGTGATGGCCACGTTCCGCGTGTCCGTCGTCGGGCTCGTGACGTCTATCGGCGCGGTCCCAGTGACATCGGAGATTCCTCCGGGCGGCGGCGGGGGCATGGCTCCTCCTCCGAGGGCGATCGAGTAGAGAGAGGCGTACCAGTCGCGGGACAGCGACTCTTCGAACTGCGGGATCGAGTTCGCGAGTTCGTCCGGGGTCGGGAAGGTGGGCTCGATCTCGTCGAGCGCCGCGGCGAGCGCGCCTTGCTGCGCGACCGTGAGGGTGTTCGAGACGATGCGCGCGCGCAGATCGAGCAGGGCCGCGTTGCTCATCGCAGGCGCCGCCCCTTCTTCGATTGGAGCCTTTTCGGCCGCGGGCCGCGGCCCTTCTTCACCGTGCCCGCCAGGAAGCGTTGGAGACTCCCCAGCACCTCGCGCTCGAGCGCATGGGCTTCCACCTTGACCCGGTCGACGGCGCGCGCCTCGAGGCCGCTGGCGACTTCGGGGAGGTTCTCCCGCACGGTGCGGATGGCGCCCACGGTGATGGGCGCGAACTCGCCCGCGAGCTGCGTCAGGGGGTGATCGAGCAGGCCGTCGAGAAAGCTCGCGACCTGGTCCAGGTTCACCGTGGGGCGCTGCATCGGCTCACCCTTCGGCGTCGGCCGCCGGGGGTTCGGTCTTCGCCGCGGATGCCGCGAGCTTCGCGTCCGCCTCCGCAAAGCGCCGATCGTGGTGCGCGGCGAGCTGGCGCTGGAAGGGGGTGCCGTTCGGGAAGAACCGCTCGAGCGCGCTCCTCGAGGACGGCGCGGGCTCGGGCCGGTCCCGCGGCGTCGCCGGCGGCGGCTCCGTCGGCGTCTTCTTCGTCTTCTTCTTCTCTTCGGGCATCTCGACGGCCATGGCTTCTCCTACGCGGCTTTTCGGAACGTGCCGCCGCTCGAGGGGTCGATCGCCACGCCCCCGAACCCCGTCCCCGCGCCGGCGACGGCATCGAGGTGCGCGAGCGTGTTGGTGGTCGGCCCGGTGAAGGTGCCCGCCGTGTCGTCGAACGTGAATCCGCTCGCGCCGGCGACGCCGTTGGTGAAGGCGACCGTCGCCCCGAACTGGAACTGCGCGACGGCCGTCGAGCCGGTCCCGAAGAGGATCGCGCCGGCATTGGACAAGCTCGACTCGATCTTCGCGAAGTCGGTCGTGGCCGTCCCATAACCGATCGAGATGCCCGCGATCTGCAGGCCCTGGACGATGGTGCCGCCGCTCACGTCGAGCGCGTTGGTGCCGCCGTTGTTCCAGCGCGACCACGCGCCCATGAGCATGAAGGCCCCCCCCACCGTCCCGAACGGCGCGCCCGACGCGAGCGCGAAGTCTCCGTCGACGATGACGAACGCGCCGAGGCGCGCGAGCACCTGCCCGCTCGTCAAGCCCTGGTAGACGCCCGCGTAGAGCTCGAGCGAGGCCTGTCCGCCTTCTGCAGCGAGCTGGCCGCCTTCGAAGGTGAAGCAGTTCACGAGCGCGACGCCGCCGAGGTAGACGAGCACCGAGTGGTCGATCTCGCACTCTTGCGCCGTGTAGGTCACGGTCGGCGACTGGAAGAGGACGCTTCCGTTGTTCGAGGGCTCGGCCTCGATGAAATGCAGGCGGTGAAAGAAGACGCTTGCCCCTCCGCTCGCTCCGTCGAGCGGGAAGGACCGCGTCACGAAGCCCTCGCCGAGCGAGGCCACCATGACGTCTTGCAGCGTGTACGCGTTGCCGCCGGCGATGGCGACGTCGGCGGGGAAGCTCGGCGTTCCTGCGACCTGGGCGGCTTTGCCCTTGCTCACGATGCCCGTCGCGCTCGAGCCGACGACGGGCGAGTAGAGCCACGCGACGGCGCCGGTGGTCGTGTCGGTGAAGAGCGACGCCGTGCCGACGAGCGGGCCGTAGTCCGCCACCGTGCCGTCGGTGATCGCAATCTGCCCGCCGGCGCTCGTCCGCGCGAAGGCGCTCGCGGTCGCGAGCGTGCCGGTGTGCGCGACCGTCGTCGGCGCCCCGAAAATGTTGAGTTGCATGCCGGCCTCGAGGTCGACGTCGAGCACGTTCGAGAGCGTGTCGACGACGTTGAGGGGCGCGAGGATGTTGATGGTGATGGTGTTGCCCGTCGCGGGGAAGAGCCGCGGGCGCCCGCCGCCGGAGACGCCGCGCCAGCGGACGCCGATTTGCGACACGGTCGCGAGCGCCGTCGCGGGGCTCGCGCCGTCGTTGGTGTCGCTCCCGGTGAGCGGATTCACAAACCACGCGATCTGAGCGGTAGGGAGCACGGACGCACCTCCAGAAGCTTCGGCCTGCAGCGTGTAGAGGGGGGCGATCCAATCGCGCGCGAGCACCTCTTCGGTGGGGGGGATGCCGTTCGAGAGCTCGTCGGGGCTCGGGAACGTGGGGATCAGAATCGCGAGCGCCTGCACGAGCGCCGCTTGCTGCAAGCCGGTGAGCGTGTTCGACGCGATCCGGTTGCTCAAATCCTGCAGGGCGGCGCTCGTCATGGGGGCGTTACTCCTTGAGGGCTTTCGGCGCCGCGGCGGCGGCCGCCTTCGCGACGGTGCGCTGCACCGCTTGGGGGAAGCGGGCGGCGGTGTTCATCTTCGCCGCCGCGAGCCACTTCGCGCAGGGGGGACACGTCGGGGTCACGTTGTCGTAGTCCTGGGCGTGCGTCGGCGTCGGCTTGTACCCGCACACCGGGCCTTGCCCGTGGGGGTAGTGCGTGACGGACGTCGTCGTGGGGGGCACGTACTCCGGATCGACGTGACCCTTGGCGGGCTCGTATCCGGGCGTCGGTTTCTTTCGGCTGGCCATTTCAATCACCTCTCGCTCATGCCCCAAATGGAGCCGCGCAGATTTCTCACGACACCGGCGGTGCCGTTCACGACGACAAGTTCGCACGTCGCGCCCACGATGAGCCCGACGAGCGCAAAGGGTCGGCCCGCCGGGATGACCACGGGCGCGGTGTACGCGTCGAGGCCCCGCGTCAGAATGCGAAGCTGCGCGGTGAGGCCCGCGCCGGCGTTGCCGGGGTCGACGGCCCAGCCGACGTAGGACCAGGGTCGGCGGAGCGTCGCGAGCGTCACCTGGGCGTCGACCGCGAAGTTCTTGACCGGTTGGCTCGACTGCTCCTCGCGGAGCTCGCCGGCGAACGGCGGCGCGTTCTTGTTGAGCGTGACCCGGACCGGGATGACCTCGCGATCGTCTTCGGGACGGAGCGCGAGACCGACCCGTCGCGGGACCACGATCTCCGGGGTCGGTCCCCCGCGGAAGCGCACGACGGCGGGCATTACGTCACCAGCCGATCGGCCGAGAGGTCGCGCGTAAAGAGCTCCTGCCACAACTCGTCGTCGATGACGCGGAAGCAGAGCTCGGGGGTGAGCGTCGGCGCGCCCTCTCCGGCGTAGCCGTTCGTGGCGGTGATCTTCAGGAGGTCGCCGGCGCGCATGAGCGGGGGCGAGGCAAACCACAGCCAGGGGGCGCGCTTCTGGGCGAAGAGCACCGCCATGCTGCACGAGTTGACCTCGTCGCCGGTGATCATGTCCGCTTGCCCGTTCAACTGGACGCGGATCGAGAGCGCCCGGAGGTCGAACGGCGAGGGCGCCTCGCTCGAGATCGCGACGACGCCGCGCATGGCGAGCAGGCGCACGTAGCGGCCGCCCATGCTCGTCACATCCACCGTGAGCTCGGCCGACGCGCCGGCGTCGATCGGGTCGAAACGGTAGACGGTCGTCCGCTCGGAGAAACGCCCGACGGCATCGTCCGCGCGCTGCCGGGCGAGCCAGCGGCCGCGGCGGCTATGCGGGCGGGGGACTTGAGGGACGGTCACGCGCCGCCCCTATCGCTCGTCGTCGTAGTCCCCGCCGTAGAGCGCCCGCCACCACTCGTCGTCGACGAGCCGGAAGGCGACTTCGGGGGTCAGGGTCGGGGCTCCGTCGCCGACGGGCGCGAAGTTCGTCACGGTCACTTCGATGTTGTCTCCCACGCGAAGGCGCGGCGGGCACGCCCACCAGAACCAAGGCGCGTCGACGTCGGCGAAGCACGTGGCGAACGAGACGGGATTCGACGAGTTGCCACTCGTCGAGAAGTCTTCTTCGCCGTTGATCTGCACGCGGAGCTTGAGAAACGAGAGCTCCAAGCCGCTCAGCGGGAGCGCCTGGTCCGTGTTGAACAGGATTCCGCGCATGGCGACGAGCCGGACGAAGCTCGTGCGGTTCGAGGTGATCTGCACCGTCTGCACTTGCTGCGCGGCGGCGACCGTCGGCCCGCCCGGCGCCAGCGGCGAGAACGGCGGACAGACGAACACGCGCTCGGTGAAGCGGCCGCGCTCGTCGTCGGCGTACTGGACGGCGAGCTCGCGGCCGCGCCGCGAGGTCGGGACCGGCACGGCGGGCGCGCCCGAGTTCCCGAACGCAGACGCCACGCCGCCGCCTTGAGCGAAGCGAGGGGGGCGTACGAGAGGCGTTCGGGACATGGGGCGCGGTTCCTTCGCGAGCGAGGGGAAGAGGGGGGGCCCTGATCGCGTGCGCGAAGTCGGGGCCCCGTTGTGAAGACCTTACTGGTTGACCGACCGGGCGCCGCGCTGCTCGGAATGCAGTCGGCACATGACGTCGATGAACGTCCCGAACTGGCCCGGCGTCGTCGGAGGCGTGAAGGGCGCGACGCCATCGGCGGCCGCGCGGCCCACTTCCACGAAGACTTGCTGGCGGACGAGCTTCAGCACGACGTTGAAGTTCGAATCTGTCTCGCCGCTCGGGGTCCAGACGAGGGGCTGCGGGAAGGGGTAGAAGTTGTCGACCACGGCCCAGCCGTTCGAAAAGCTGGTGTCGAAGCCCACCGAATCGATGAGCGAGGGGACGAGCGTCGGGCTCGCGCCGCCGCCGAAGGTCCCGCCGCTGCCGGGGATCATGTCCGGGCGGCCGAGCCGGTAGCGGTGGGAGTCGCCGTCCATCGAGATCACGACGCTCATGTTCGCGATCAACACCTTCCAGAGGCCGATGTCCGTGATGCTCGAGGGCATGAGCGAGATGCCGTCGACGGTGAGCTGCTCGCCGGCGATGGTCTCGCCCGCCTTCGTCAGGTTCGTCTCGGCCTCGGTCGCGTTCCCCATCGTGGCGTCAAAACCCGCCGTCGTGAGGTTGTCGTTGATTCTGTAACTGAACGGCCGCTGCTCTTGCTGCTGGAAGGTCAGCGTGGTCGTCGCCCCGTTGACGCTCACGATCGCCTGGAAGCGGACGATCGAATAGTAGTTGTTCCACAACCTGAACCGCTGACCGGTGGGCCCCGGGTCGACGACGGGCATGGCTTGCGAGCTGCCGGTGTACGCGGCAACGGCACTCGAGAGGGCGGCCGCGTCAGCCGGCGAAAGATTCGCCATGATCGCGTTGAGGGGGGCGGGGTTCATGACGTGGAAAACTCCGGGGGCGGGGGTAGGTTCGGGAACGTTTTAGGGGGGCGGGCCGCGTCTCAGCGGTAGTGCAGATTCACGGCGCCCATGTCGATCGCGCCCATGCGCGTTCGGCCCATGTGCACCGCACTCATTTGGCGCATCGATCGACCGATGCCGGCGGCCGCGACGGCGGGCGCGGCCGGCGCGGCGGGGGCCATCGCCGTCAGGGCCTTCGAAGCGAGCGGGAGCGCGAACGGCGCGAACGCTCCGGCCGCGATGCCCACGCCGAGTTTCGGCATGCTGCGCGAGACCGCGACGCCGCCGAGAAAGACGAGCGCCGGGATGCCGTACAAGCTGAGCGGCTTGCCGGGATAGATTTTCGCGGTGGCCACAGTGACGACGATCGAGGTCGCGACGGCGGCCGCGCCGAGCATCGCGAGCTGTCCCATTTTCTCGCTGAACGAGCCGGGGTTCGAGCGGCGGCGGCGGCGGGTCGAGCCCTTCCTGCGGCGGGCCGGGTTCGACGGATTGCGGCGCTTCTTCGGGCTCTTTCGCTTCTTCGCTCGCTTCGCCATGGTCGATCGCCTCGCGGGGTTTGCCATGCGGAGCGTGACCGTGGGCGAGCTCTTCTTGCTCTTCTTCTTGGCCCGACGCTTCGCCATAACCTCAAGCGTACGGCCACTGTGCCGGGCTGGTCAATCGTCGGCGCAACGTGGCCCTTTTCCGGCCACTACCCGTCGATCCCCCCCTCCTTGATGACGTAGTCGCCCCCCGCGATCATGAGGCCCCCGTTGTTGTAGACGAGCGTCGGCCGCCGCCCCTCGAACGCGTGCTCGTAGTCGGTGAGCCCGTTATCCCCACCTTTCTTCGTGCGGTAGACGACGGCCACGAGCTCGCCGAGCTTCGCGGCTGTGCCATGGCGCGGATCGGCCGCTTTTGCGCTCGAGGTCCGCCCGCGGCCGCGCTCCCCCCAGTGGGTCCGCTCGTACTCGGCCGCGGCGTCGGCCTCGCTCATGCCGGGGTTTTTCTTTCGCCGTGGGCCGTCCGCGTGCGCGTGCTCGGCTTTCGCGATCGCGACGGCCGCGCGCTTTTCCTTGGGCGTGCCGCGCGCGAGCGAACGCACGTGCCCCGCGCGCGTGGCGGGCGACTGCCGATACCAACCAGCGTTCAAGTCGGCTCGCATTCGATCGCGCGCGTGCCTGCGACCGAGCGCGCTCGCGAGCACCCGGTCGAACCAACGGCCCTCGGCTCGAGCGCGCCGGCGCGCGCGCTTGGGCGTCGGGCGACGCGTCGCGGCTTTGCGCTTGGGCGCGGCTCTTTTTTTTGCGCGCCGCTTCTTCGGGTTCGTCTTCACGACGATCGTGGCGGGCGGAGGGGCCGCGGCTTTCTTCTTCTTCCGTCGACGCGCGCGCGGCGGGTCGATCGAGAGCGCGGGGTTCTTGCGCTTCTTCGCTTTGCGGGCGCGTTTCTTCTTCGGCATGGGGGCCCTCAGTAGAGGACGCGCGAGAGCACGGCCCCGCTGGCGTTCTGGACGATGCGCCCGCCCGCTCGAGCGGCGAACCGGCCCGCGTTTTGGCGGACCTTCTTCCGATTGCGCTCGCCGTAGTAGCCCGCGGCCGCGCCGACGCCGGCGGCGACGACGAGCCACCACCAGGGCCAGAGCGCGGGGCAGGTGAGTGTGGCCGTGGCCGCGGCGGGCAAGGTCGGTGCGGGAGCGGCGGCGGCGGGCGCGTTTGGGACGCATTTGCCGAGCGCGCCGATCGGTCCCGCGCCGGTGCCGTCGTCGTGCATGCCGGCGGGGCACTGCGGCGCGGCCACGGCCTGGGCGGCGGCCGCGAAGTTCGCGTCGCCCGCGCCGATCGTGCGGTACGCGGCTCCCGAGCGCATGCGCGACGAGCGCATCAGACGATCGCGCCGCTCGAGCGGCGCGCCCGAGAGCGCTTGCGCGGATTGCTCCGGACCTCGATCGCCGTCGTCGGCGCGCGGTGATGCACGCTCTTCGATCGCTTCTTCTTGAAGACGAGAAACCACACGCCGCCGCCGATGGCCGCGATGAGCAGGATTTCCGCCCAGGGGATTCCGCCCGTGGTCGCGCCGGGAACGATGGGCGCGGGCGTCGGATTGACGAGCGGGTTGGTCGGCGTTTGCGCGGGGCCGGTGTTGACCGCCGGGGCGCTGCCGGCGATGACGGCCAGGGCGTCGTGCGTGTTCGGGCCGTACGCGTCATCGACGCTGAGCTGCGAATTGCTCCCGTTCGTCTGCGAGATCGGGTCGGCGTTCCACTGGGCCTGAAACGCGCTCACGTTGCCGCCGGCGGTGGAGTGCTCGCTCGGGACGCCCGCCGAATTGAAGTAGGCGAGGAGCGCCACGGCCGCGTTCGCGAGCGCTTCGCCGGGCGGGTTGGCGGCGAGCTGCGCCGCGCTCGGCGGGGTAAAGCTCGGGTTGGTGTCGCCCATGCGGTAGAGCTGGGTCACGCTCGCCCGCCGCTGGCGTTGCCGGTTGAGAGGGCTCGCGAGCGAGCCGATCGTGTGGAGCTCCCGCATGGGCTTGAGGCTACCACCAACTTCCGGGCTCGGTGGTAGGCTCAACCGTGGAGGCGTCGAATCCCCTTGCATTCCTCTCGATTTCACTCGCGCGGCATGGGGGCGATCGGCACGAACGTCGTGACCTTGCGGCTCCGGCCGCCGGCGTCGCCCGCCCCGGCCGCCCTCCCCGCGGCGATGACGGCGAGCGCTGCGCCAGCGGCCGCGGCGGCCCCGGCGGCCCCGGCGGCCCCGGCGGCCCCGGGCTTCTGGGCGAGCGCGTCCAGCACGGAAAAGGTGCTCATCGCCGCTGGCGGGCTCGGCGCCGTCGCCCTCCTCTACTTGGCGCTTCGCGCGAAGAAGGGTCGCCGGCGATGACGCAGACGCGGTGCGGGTGCGGCTGCGCGCGGCCCTCGATGAGCGCGGTGCGCGCGAGCCGATCGCGCTTCTCGCGGCGCCGGCGGATGGGCGACGCGTTCAGCGACGCCGAGGATCAGGGCTTCCAGGCCGGCGAGAGCTACGTCGCCGAGGGGACCGGCGTCGACGTGCAAGGGTACGTCGGCGACGCGGCGGCCGACGCGGCGACCGCCCAGAAGGTGTACCAGGCGGCGCAGGCCGCGGTGACCGCGCTCCAGCAACCGGACAACTATCAGGCGACGAAAGACGCGATGCTCGCGACCGAAGCGCTCGCCGCGTACCTCTCGAACGCGGTGGGCTTGCCGATGCTCGGCGCCGCGTTCGACGCGTGGTTTTCGCAGCAGCCGATCGCCGGCGAGGGACCGGGGGTCTGCGGCACGGACCCGCCGAAAGACTTCACCTGGCAGACGCTCCAGGCCTGGCCGCACTACGTCTCGTGGGCTTCGCAGTTCGGGGCGTACCAGGTGCCCGCGCCGGGCTCGTTCGAGGAGTTTGCGAATCTCCCGCTCGAGTACAACCGCGCGCTCATGACCAATTGCTTCGCGCAGAAATCCGTCGCGCCGATGCCCATGCTGGCGCACCTCATCGCGAACTGGAACGCCAACCACGCGAGCACGGTGCAGCGCACGATCACGCGCACGGGTTTGAACCCCACGGGGTTCAACGTCCCCCCGAGCTACGACCCGATCGCGATGGCTCTCGAGGATTCGATCCTGTACCCGCCGGGGTACACGGGCACGGTCGCGAGCCCCAACCAGCAGTACAACGCCACGCGGAAGTTCGTCATCAACGACGGGCCGCAGATCGCCGTCGCGCCTCACGTGGTGACCTTGCGGCTCTTGCCGGGGCACCCGCTCACGACGACGTCGGCGAAGGCTCCGAGCTCGAGCTCGAGCTCGAGCGCGGCCGCGACGGTCGCCGTGCTCGGCGCCGCCGGTGCGGCGACGTTCTACGTGCACACCGTCGGGATCGCGGGCTTGCCGAGGTGGCTTCGCGCTCTCTTCGGCTAGGCCGCAATCCGCCAGAGCACCGCGAGAAGGACCCCCCCTAAGAACGCGGTAAGTAGCGGGTTCGCGAAGTCTTGCCCGTACACGGGATCGCGCCGGACCTCGGTGGGCCGAAGCGCGTACGCGCGGGCGATCGCTTGCTGCACCGCGGGTGCCTCGACCGCCTTGGCCATGACGAGCGCGAGGTCCGAGAGCGTGATCGCGCCGTGGTGGAGCGGGTCGAGCGCGCTCGCGTTCGACGTGTAGACGAGGCCCCCCGGCGTCACGATCTGGCCCAGGCCCCGCACCGTCGCGAGCGTCGCGGGGAGGAAGTTCGCTTGGTAGGCGCGCGTGGCCGAGCGGATGGGACCGAAGCGTTTCACCTCGCCCGCGAAGTAGGGGAGGACCGCGAGCCGAATCTGGTCCGCCTGGCTCGCTTGCAGCCACGTCGCCGGCGTGTAGCCGAGCGCGGTGATCGTGGCGAGGCTCGATTGCGCGATGCCGTAGTAGGGCGCGCCGGCCGCGTTCGGGCGCGTGGGATCGAAGCCGCTCTCGGTCCAGAGCACGGGAGCCATGTACTCGGGCCGGATGCCCGTCGCGTCGTAGAGACTCCAGAGCTCTAGGATGGCGTCGTCGCTAAGGGCGACCACGGCTCACCCGGTAGGCCGTGACGAGCTCTTTCACGCCCCACGCCGCAGCGACCGCGGTGACCGCGACGGCGCCCCACTTGACGACGCTGGCCGTGTCCTCTTGCGCGGGGAGCATCGGGCTCGAGAGCTTGCACACGGGAGCGAGCTTCTCTTGCCAGTTGATGATCTGATCGGCGTAGTCGCTCGTCTGCCGCCCTTGCCCGCCGGCGTTCCAGATCGAGGGCTCGTCGGCGTAGAAGGTCCGCCACGCCGAGAGAAACTCGTTCCACGCGCTGATCGTCGCGGTGTCGAGCGCGGTGCACTTCTGCACGTCGGCGTCGATCGACGTCGCGACGGCGTTGAGTTCGTCTTTGCGCTGCTGCACGTCGGCGGGCGTCACGAAGCCCCACGGCCCGGAGATCGCGCCCATGCCGGCATGCGAAAAGGGGTTCTGGTGGGCTGCGATCGAGCCGTCGAGACGCGCCAGGGCGTCGTGCGGCTCTTCGCCGTACGCGGCATCGATCGTCGTCTCGGCCCAGTGCCACGAGCCGTCCGCGTCCTCGAGCTGCGTCACGACGTGGATCGGCTGGCCGTTCTTTTCGAAGAAGACGATCCGCGCCGGAATGTCGGAGGCGAGGGCGAGCGCGTAGACGAGCCGCGCGTGGTCGTCGCAGTCGCCGGCGGCCGTCTGCATCGTGACCCGCGCGCTCTGGAAGGTCTCTTCCGGCTCGTGCACGAACTGGATCGCGTCCTTCACGTTCGCGTGGATGGTGCGCGCTTGCGCATCGCGAAGCGCGGGCGAGACCGTCGGGCCGTCGCTCTCGCCGAGCTCGTCGGCGGTCGCGCGGAGCATGTCGAGGGCCCACGCTCGGACGACCGGATCGCTCGCGTCCTCGTCGGCGAGCGCGAAGAGGAGGCGTGCGGCCGCCCACGGATCGTCGTCGGGGAACTGCATGCGCGTCGCGACCGCGGTCCCGCCGCCCGAGACGGGCACGAGCTCGCTCGACGCGACGGTGAGGCCCGCGGCCGCGGCGGCGGCCTCGAGGTCAGCGGCCGTTCGCATGGGCGCGCGGTCCCGCGGCGACGGCGGCCGCAATGCGGGCTTGCGTCTCGGGGCTCGGCTGCACGCCCGCGCGCTCGGCGAGGCTCCCGAAGATCCCGATCATTTTCTGCGCGAACTCCGGCGCCTGCCCCGTGATGTGCTCGACCAAGCCGATGCCCATGCGCTCGATCGCCTCCTGCATGTCGGCGGGCGGCGCGTCGTCGTCGGACTCGTCTTCCTGCTCGCCCATCTCGGCGCGGATCCGCTGCTCGGCTTCGCGGATCCCGACCGCGATCTCGCGGCGGACAAGGTCGTCGGGCGCGCCGGCCGGCGCGGGCCGGCCGATAATCGCGGTGAGCATGGCCGTCTGGCTCTGCTGCATCGCCATGAACATTTGCATCTGAGCCTGGGAGCTCTTCTCGGCGCGGGCCTCGGCCGCTTGCGTCGTGCGATCCATCATGGCCATGATCTCGAGCAGCCCGAACCCGTCGCTGCTTGCGCCGCCGCTCGAGCGCGAGCGCCGCGGGGGTTCCGGTTCGTCGTCGAACGCGTCGTCGGGCCGGGGGAGCTTGCGCGAGCCGAGGCGAGCGCCTTTCGCCGCCTTCTTGCTCGGCGTCGCGATGTTGAACATGTCCGTCGGCGCGCACCGCGTGCCGTCGCTCCCGAACCATACGACCGTGTACTTGCCCTCCCCGAAGCTTTGGAGGATCCGCTGCATCGAGAATTCCGCGACCGGCCAGGAGTCGGGCACCGTCCCATCGTCGAGCGGCTCTCCCGTCACGCGCTTGGCCTTGCGGATGTTCTCGCCGGCCGCGGCCCGGAAGAGCGAGAAGTGCGTGGCCTCGGCGGGCGGACTGATCTGGGCCGACTTTCGGGCGGGGGGCGGGGGCATTAGCGTTTCCCTCGGCGCTTCTCCTGGCTGTACTTCCACCCCGCGAAACCCCCCACGGCCCCGGCGAGCGCCAGCCACCAGAGCGAGCGGGTGGGGCAGGGGGCCGCGGCCGCGCCGATGCTGATCGGGTTGTAGTGCCCCGACCCCATCAGGGGGTGCGCCGTGCGGAACGGGACTTCAAGCATCGAGCTGGAGCGTACCCGAAACGGGCCGTGGAGGCATCCAAACGCCTCCAGGACGCGTTTTCCGGCCTCCCCCGGCCGGTGGGTCAAGTGCGGCGTGAGCGGGTCCCTTGCGGGGCTTCTGCGCGGCGGGATGGGTCGAGCAGCCAGGCCAGTCCCTCTCGGACCTGCTTCACGTCGGCAAGCGCCGGGGGTTCGGCCCGCGCGTTCCTGAGGGTCCCCCCCACCCTTTCGAGCTCTGCTCCGGGGTCTTCGGCGGGCCGGCCGTGGTTCGTGCGATGAGTGGCGCCCGCCGCGCGAGGGGTCTCGCTGTCGATCTTCGGGGTCCGGGGCGGATCCTGCGTTGGGAGCTTCGCGATCGCGCGTTGCGGGGCCAGGGCTCGCACGGCGGCCGCCGGCGGCGGCGCGGGCGAGGGAGGCGAGCTCCTGCGAGTCCTCCCGTCTCCGGTATTCAAGGGCCGCGAAGCGGACGCGGGCGCGCCGGCTTCTTGGCGCGCGGGATCCATTTGTTTCTCCGAAGGAGAAACCAGAGGATCGGAGGAGGGATCACCCATGATCCCCCCGGGGGGATCACCCATGATCCCCCCTCCACTATTCATGCCATCGAAGGGCAAGGGGGGGCACTCCCCACGCAGCGCGGCCAAATTCACGCGCCAGACGCGCCCGCCGCTCAGCGTCCAGCGGCCCGACGGGTAGCGCCCGCAGGGCTTCACCCGACGCCAGTCCACCCAACCGGCCGCGCGGAGCTCCTTCATGCTCCGATCGACGCTCACGATGGCGTAGGGCGTCCCGTCGGCGCTCCGCGGCATCGACGCGGCGAGGGTCGCGACGCCCACGCAGCAAACCCCCTCCTTGTTGGCGTAGGTCAGCAGCGTTTCGAGCGTGAACCGCGCCGCGGGACGGAGCGGGAGGGAACTCACGCGCGCCAGGGCGCGGGGGTGGCGCGTGAATCGCGCGACCTTGTTGCCAGAAGGCGCCCGGGTGGCTATTTGTTGCGTGTCTTCGAGTTCGGCTGAGCGAGAGGACGCGTGCATTGCAAAGTGCTCGTTTGAAACGCCGCCGACCCCCCCCCC
>Ga0210387_10000716_pt1 | contig 24239 bp, 39 predicted proteins | sample IncBWC7OmetaG_FD_160108 | JGI IMG/M metagenome (GOLD analysis project Ga0210387, IMG submission 160108) | Forest soil microbial communities from Barre Woods Harvard Forest LTER site, Petersham, Massachusetts, United States - Inc-BW-C-7-O ...
TAGTTCGGCCACCAGAGGGTGAGGGCGCGGCCCTGGTAGTCGAGCTTGGTCACTTCAACGTCGACGGCCACGCCGCCGAGGGTGAGGCTTTCGAGCGGTTCGAGCTGCAGGGCCGCCCATCCGCAGGTCGGCTCGGCGAGGCTGCCGAAGACGTCGGTGATGCGGCCGCCGCCTTTGATGTAGCGGTTCGGGCGCAGGGCGTAGAGCTCGCGGCTGGTGAGCGGCTGCGGTACGCCGACGTAGAGCGCGGCGCCGTAGCCGTGTGCGAGGAGTTCCGAGGCCATCGCGTTGACGTGCGCGGCCGCGTTGCTACGCGCGTCGGGCAGTTCCAGATCGATCGCGATGTGCACGCCCGCCGGCATGTCGAGATCGAGCGCGGCCCCGGCCATCGTGTAGCCGTACGTCGTGCCCGTGGACGCCGACAGCGGCTCGCGGGTCATGGCTTCCGTGTAGGGGAGGATCCCCAGGCCCGCGGAGAAGATGAGATCGCGCTCCGCCGGCGACAGGTTATTGAGGTAGCGGCCGACCCAGATCATCCCGTGGCCGATCGCGTCCGAGAGCATCTCGGGCGTGCACGGCTGCAGGATGTCGAACCCGAGCTTGAAGGGCGCGGCGGCGCGCGCGACGCCTACCGCGCTCACAGCGCACCCCGGAGGAAGCTCGCGAGCTGTCCGCGGACGGGGCCGAGAGACCACAGCCAGCAGTTGTCGTTCGCGGGCGCGGACGTGTCGAAGGGGTAGCGCAGGAGGCGAGGCAGGCGCAGGCGGGACAGGGTCATGGGCGGGCGACCTTCCGGCGCGGTGGTTCGGCCAGAGCGGCGAGCTCGCTCTTGATGAAGCGGCGCACGAGCTCGGCGACGGAGATGCCCCGTTGCTTCGCGACCGTGGTCGCTTCGCCTCGCTCCTGCATCGTCATGCGGATGGTTAGAAGCTCGGTCCGTCGGGCGTCGTAATTGGCCAGCCGTCTCACACGTGTATGCCTATCAGCGTCGTCGACGACGCGCAAGTCAACTCGGTTCGTCCTTGCCCTCGTCAGCGACGCTGAGCCAGATTTCCGGGTGGTGTTCGTGGTGGCAGACGCACGGGCAGGGCCACGCGACGCAGACGCACGCGCTCTCGCGCGGCCGGCCCTTACGCTCGAGCGTCTCGCGGTGCGCGCAATCCGCGTAGTGGACGCAGACGCCGAGATCGCTTCGCCCCTTGCCCCGCCACCCGCACTTGGGGCAGGGCGGACGCGGCGTCACGCGAGCGTGTAGACGGCCACCTGCTGGGCGCCGTTGCTGTCGGACCACGAGAGCATAAAGCCCTGCCCGGGTGTGGCGGCCGAAGCCAAGAGGGGCCCGTTGGTCGACTGAAATTGCATCTCCGTTTGCGCGGCACCCGGCGAGAACGTCCGCGCCGCGTTGATCCACTTGCTCCCGCTCGGCAGCACGAAGGCGATATTTCCATTCGCGGGAGCCTTGAGCGCGAGCGTAACGCTGGGCGCGACCGCGATCCGCGTGAAGCCCGCGGGCACGTGGCCGGGCGCAAACCAGAGCTCGTACGCCGCGAACGCCGCCACCGCGCCGCCGAGGAGCCAAAGAGTGCGGTGCTTCACGGCGATCCCTTCCCTTGCTCGGAGCCGGGTCGGATCTCGTAGCCGAAGCTCGGATCCTGCGCTGCCGCGTGCGGTTTGGTGCGCGTGAGCGCGCCTACGATCTTGTCGAGCATGGTGCGGGCTTCCGTCTCGGACGGGAAGGTGCCTACGACTTTGCCGCGGAGGATGAGATCACTGGACATAGATTTTGGATCCTGTCTTGGGGTTGGACAGGCTCCCAGCGGCATCGATTGCGGCCGGAGTGATCGCCGTCGCCGGGGTCGTGTAGACGCCCGTGGCCGTGTTGAAGGCGAAAGCCGTGGCCACGCTGTCGATTTCGAGCGCACCTGTCAGCTGCAAATCAAGCACAGCGGTCGTTCCGCCGGAGATTTGCACGCGCAAACCGGCTGTCACGTTGAGGCCCGCCGGTCCGCGCAGGTGGCTCGTCCCGAGCGATCGCGGGCTGATGATCATCCGCTGATCCGCGTTGCCGATGGTCGGGGTCGCGCCAAGAAACACGTTGCCGAGCGTGATCGTCCCTTTGAAGTCGAGATCGGTATCGATGAGGATGTCCCCATCCAAGACGCTCCCATCGAGGATGAAGGGACTCGCTCCCGCGACTTCGCCGCCTGTCATCAAGACCGATCCCCCCGCCCAGGCGCCGACGCCGAAAAATCCCCCGAAGTAGCAGCCGAAAAAGAAGGGGATGACGATGAGGTTTTTCGTCTGCAGGAGCGCGGAGGGGAAACTTGCATCGCTGCCGGTCACGAAGGGTCCGATCGTGATGATGACGTCGGCCGCGTTGAATCCGACCTGCACGAGCGTCACGCCGGAGGCGCCGAGGCCCTCGCAGTCGATCTCGATGGCGGGAATGGCCACCTGCGTCGAGAACACCAGCGCATCGCCGGGCGCGGGCGTGACGTAGGGTTGCGGCTGGGCGAGCGGGTTGCCGTGGGGGTTGGTGATTCGCCACACGCCGCCGCCGGTGTCCTCGGAGAGAAAGAAGAACGCGCCCGCAGTCGTGTCGTGCACGTACATCCCTGCGGCCGGCGGAGTGCCGACGAGGCCCGCGAACGTCAACGTGAAAAATCCGGTCCCGGCCGTATTGGGCACGACCGCACCGATCGTCGCCGTGGCGACTTGCGTGAGAGCGCCCGTGATCGTGATCGATCCGCTCGGGCCCAGGACCGGCTTGATGTAGTAGGGATCGGTCCCGGCCGGCGCGTTGACATAGTGAAATGTCGTCGCCTGATTGATGTAGGGACCGACGCCTGCGCGGCGAATGAGCTCCGCTTGCGTCTTGAGCGCCGTGCCGTCGGTCAATCCGTCGTTTTCGTCGTTGCCCGCTGTCGAGTCGAAGCTCCAATGGGTCTGCGCCAGCACCGTGGCCAAATCGGCCGAGAGGCCGACGCGTTGCCACTGCGCGGCGGCCCCGGTGGCGTTGACCACCGTAATCCCGTCCGGCGCGAGCGCCGACGTCTGCAGGGCCCACGTGGAATGATTGCTCTGGACGAGCGCGCGCTGATCGGTTCGCAAGACGCTCGGCGCCACGACGTTGAATGCCGCCATGGCGGCGATCGTCGGAAAAATGAGATCGTTGGCCGCATTGGCCGCGCCGACCAGGGAAACGTTGTAGGTCGCGGCGTTCGGTGCGCCGGGCGCCACGACGATCGGGCCGGTGCCCGTGACGTCCGTTACCGTGCCGGCTCCGCCTGCTCCCGCGCCGCCGATGACGTTGATAAAGCGGACGCCGTCGCCGGCGACCACTTCCATTTGTACCTGCTCGCCGACGGCGAGATCGGGGCTGGTGAGCGTGGCGTCGGGCATGGCTAGGGCGGAGCCTCCATCACTCTTCGACTACGGACACCGAAGCCGAGAGCGACGTCCAGTTCTGGGCGCCGGTGTCGTGCGCGACGACGATGATCCCCGAGCGATGACCGACCACCGCTTGGACGGGGATCCCTGCCATGATGACGATCGCCGTGTTCGGGTTGGCTCCGTCGTTGAAGGAGATCGCCTCGGCCGCAAAGATGGCTACGCCCGCCCCGAACGCAGGCGTCGTGCTCACGGGCTCGGCGGTGAGGCCGGGCGCCACGACGGTGCCGCCGGTGATCGCCGTCAGGTCGTCCACGTAAAAGAGTGCGATCCCCGGCACGCCGGGCGCGTCTTCGATCACGTCGACGTTGATCGAGACGATGAGGAGGCCGCTCGACTGCGGCGTGATGTCGGCGACGAGAAGCACCTTGCTCACTCCCGGAGCGAAGGGCGCGGGGAGCGATTTCGTCGCAATGTCGTTCAGAGAGACCACGCGAGAGAGGGTCAAGGGTGCACCTCCATTGCCTTGGATCGAGTAGAGCGCGGAGATCCACGTGCGTGCGTCCACCTCGTCGGAGGGCGGCAGCGCCGAGCTCGTGTCGTCGGGTACGGGAAAGGTCGGGATGATCTCGTCGAGCGCGGTCGTCAGCGCGCCTTGCTGCAGCGCCGTCAGCGTATTGGTCGCGATCGCGTTTCGAAGCGCTAGAAGGGCGGCACTCATCGCTTCCTCGTTTTCTTGGCGGTTCGGGCTGCGGCGCGGGGCGCGCGAAGGCGGCGCACCGGCGCCTCTCCTTTGCCTTTGCGGATCGTGTCCTTGACCCAACGCGTGGCCGCGCCAACGAGCTCCTCTTCGAGCTCGCGGGCGCCGGCGCGCGCCTGATCGAGCGCGCGCGCTTCGAGGCCCGACGCGGCCGCAGGCAAGTCGCGGGCGACCAGGCGCACAGCGCCCATGGTCTGCGGCAAGAGCTCGTCGCACACCGCGGCGATCGGATGGGACAAGAGCCGCTGCAAGACGGCATCGAGGCCGGTGAGATCGACGCGCGGGCGGTTCACGGGGCCTCGGGAGGTTTCTTCTCGGGCTCCGGCGGCGGCGTGGGCGGCATGACCTGCCGACCGAAGCGGGCGGCCGTCGAGGCTTTCACGTCGGCGAGCCAGCGCGCGCACGTGGGGCAGTCCGGAGCGACCGGATCGTAGTGGCTGGCCAGCGTCGGCGCGGGGTACGCGTTGCACACCGTGCCCTGGGTCTGCGGGTAGTGGGTGAAAAACCCGCGCGCGGGCAGGTTGGGTGCTTTGGCCATCGGATCGGGTCTCCCTTGAGCGGGTTCGTAGCCGGGTCGGGGCGGAGGGGGGGGCCGTCGAGCCATTTTTACTTTTCTCCCATGCCCCAGATCGAGCCGCGCAGGTTGTGAAACGTGAGCTCGCTGTTGTTGAGCGCCACGAGCTCGCACGCGGCGCCGACGACGAAACCCACGAAGGCCGTGTTGACGCCCGCCGAGGGGGTGGCGGGCAATCCTTGGTTCAACACAATCCCGTTGATGCTGCGGGTCATCACGCGGAGCGTGAGCGCGAAGCCGACCTGTCCGCCGTAGTCGCCGGGCTCGAAGGCAAATCCTACGTAGTTCCAGGCGCGCCGCAGGGTCGCGAGCACGACCGTCGAGCCCGGGGGGCTTGTGACCTTGGGGCCGTGCTGATCCTCGCGCAGCTCCCCGGCGAACGGCGGCGCGTTCGCATCGAGGGTGACGCGGGCCGGGATGACGCGGCGATCGAGCTCGGGCTCCAGCGCCAGGCCCAGACGGGTCGGCACGCGCACGAACGGCGCGGGGCGGGGCGGGCGACCAATGACGGCAGGCATCAGCAGCAGTCCCGCTCAGAGCGCCAATCGCGCGTGTATAGCTCCTGCCAGAGGTCCTCGTCGATGAGTCGCAGCCCCACCTGCGCCGTCAAGAGCGGGCTGACCTCGGAGACGGGCTGCCCGTTGATGACCGTGCAGGTGAGCAGATCGCCGGTGCGCAGCAGGATCGGCGAGAGAAACCGAAACCAGGGAGAGCTCTTGTTGTCGAAGAGCGACGCGAAGCTCGCGAAGTTGGTGCCGTTGGCGCCGATGAAATCGTTGTCCCCCTGCAGCTGCAGGCGCATGAACACCAGCGACTGATTGAGCGGCGAGTCGGGCACGCGGTCGCTCGCGACCGTGCCGCGGATCGCCAGGCAGCGCACGAAGCGCCCGCCTTGGCTCGTGACCGTCTTGACGAGCGTGGCGCTTTCTTGCGCGTCGATCGGCGGAAACACGTACTGCTCCACCCGCTCGGAGAATCGTCCTTGCGCGTCGTCGGCGCGCTGGCGCGCCAGCCAGCGGCCGCGCGTCGTGTGCGGCCGGGGGACCTGGGGGACGTTCCACCAGGGCATTAGAGCGCGTCCTGGTTTTCCGCGTCCCCTCCGTAAAGCGCGCGCCACCACTCGTCGTCCACGATGCGGCACGCGACTTCCGGCGTCAGGATCGCCGACGATCCGCCCACGGCCGGCGATACGTTGGTGACGGTGGCCTGCAAGATGTCGCCGACGCGCAGGCGCGGCGGGCAGGCAAACCAAAACCAGGGGGCGGTCTGCTCGGCGAAGAGCGTGGCGAAGCTCGCGGGATTGGACTGCTGACCGCTGGTGGTCAAATCCTCCTCGCCGTTGATCTGCAGCCGCAGCTGCAGCTGCGCGAGCTCCAGGCCCGAAACCGGAAGGACCGAGGTATTTTGCAAAATGCCTCGGAGCGCCACGAGCCGAACAAAGCTCGTGCGGTTGCTCATGATCTGGATCGTCTGCGCCTGCTGCGCGCCGGCCACGAAGGCGCCGCCGGGATTGAGGTCCGCAAACTGCGGAAAGATAAACACGCGTTCGGTAAAGCGGCCGCGCTCGTCGTCGGCGTACTGGATTTGCAGCTCGCGGCCGCGGCGAGAGTTCGGGGTCGGCACGGCGGGCGCTCCGCTCATGCCGTCGAACGCATCGGCCGCCCCTCCGCCCTGAGCGAAGCGCGGCGGGCGAACGAGCGGGGTGCGACCAGGCATGGGGGATGTTCTCCGGGGCGAGCGTCTCAAGAGAAGAGGCCGGGCTTACGGTGCGGGGGGCGCGTGCTCGATTCGCGCCCCTCCCCTGCCAACCTGCGAAACCTCTACTGGTTGACCGAGCGGGCCGCGCGCTGCATCGAGTGCAGGCGAGCCATGAAGTCCACGAACGTGCCGAACTGCCCCACGCCCGTGGGCGGGGTGAAGGGCGCGACGCCCGCGGCGCCGATGCGCGCCTGCTCGACGACGACCTGCTGGCGGACGAGCTTGAGGACCACGTTGAAGTTGGAGTCCGTCTCGCCGCTCGGGGTCCAGAGCAGCGGCTGCGGGAACGGGTAGAAGTTGTCCACCACGGGCCAGCCGTTGGAAAAGCTCGAATCGGTCGCCAGGCTCGAGTCGAGCGCGGGAACGAGCGTCGGAGACACGCCGCTGCCGAAGGTGCCGCCGGACCCGCAGATCATGTCGGGGCGTCCGAGACGATAGCGATGGCTGTCGCCGTCCATCGAGATCGTGACGGACATGTTCGCGATGAGGAGCTTCCAGAGGCCGATGTCCGTGATCGAGCTGGGCATCAGGCTGATGCCGTCGACCTCGAGCTGCTCGCCGGCGATGGTCTCGCCCGCCTTGACCAGGTTGGTCTCGGCGTCGGTCGCGTTGCCCAGCGTCGCGTCGAAACCCGCGCCGACAAGCGGATCGTTGATGCGGTAGGAGAACGGCCTTTGCTCGGCCGTCTGAAACGTCAGCGTCGTCACGCCGCCGGCGACGTTGACGAGCGCTTGGAAGCGCACGACCGAGTAGTAGTTGTTCCAGAGGCGGAACCGCTGGCCGGTCGGACCCGAGTCCACGTCGGGGATCACCTGCGAGCGCTGCTGGGCGTACATCGCCGCGGCGTTCGCGATCGCGCTGGCTTCGCCCGGGGTGAGGCCCGCGAAAATCTGCGCGAGGCTGGCGGGATTGGACATGGGGAAGGGCTCCTAGCGGGGTCTCGTGAAAGGGGGGAATCTCGTGCAGGTTGGAAAAGGGGAGCGGCCGAACCGAGAAGGGGCGGGTCGGCGCGCTCCCCGCGAAGTCAGCGGTACTCGACGGCGCCGAGGTCCACGGCGCGCATCGGGCGGAAGTTACTAAACTGGTTGTGTCCCATCGACACCGCGCTCATGCGCCGGTAGGCGCGGGCGATGCCGGCCGCGTGCAGGGCGGCCGCGGTGGTCGGTGTCGTCGCCGGCTGGGTGGCGGACAGGAGCTTGGTCGCCACGGGAATCACGAACGGCGAGGCCGCGCCCAGGGCCATGCCGACGCCGAGGGTAGGCATCGTGCGCGCGATGCCGACACCCGCGAGGAAGGCGAGCGCGGGAATGCCGTACATGCTGATCGCCGTGCCCGGCTGGATCTTGCTCGCCGCGTAGGTGACGAGCACTCCGGTCCCGACCGCGACGACCGCGCCGGCGGCGAGCTTTCCCGCGCGCTGCGCAAAGGTCTCGGGGTTTCGGCGGCGGCGACGATGGATCGGGTTCTTGCGCGACGCGCGGCGCCGGCGGGGGTTTGCGGGGTTCTTGCGCGCCCTGCGTCGTCGCTTGGCCATGGTCGGTTTTCTCCGGGGGTTGGCGAAACGAACCGTCACGGTCGAGGGCGAGCTGCGCTTTTTGCTGCGCTTGCCCGACTTGCGGCCCTTCTTCGCCATACCCCAAGCGTACGGGCCGGCCGGCTCAGCCGTCAAGGTCCGCGGTTTGAACCGGGTAGTTACCCGGTTTGTATGCCGCGTTTCATCCCTCGATGCCGTGCGCGCTGATGACGTAGTCGCCGCCGGCAATGAGCAGCCCGCCGTCGTTGTAGATGAGGGTCGGGCGTTTTCCCTCGAATTCGTGTTCGTAGAGGGTGGGCTCGCCGTCGCCTTTCTTGACGGTCTCGTAGGTCACCGAGTGCAGCCGACCGAGCTTGCTCGCCGTGCCGTGCGCGGGGTTGGGCGCGCCGGTGCGGACGATGCCCCGGCGGCCTCGATCGCCCCAATGGCTGCGCGTGTACTCGCGCGCGGCCTGGGCGTCGGTCATGCCCGCGCCGTTTTTCTTGCGTGGTGGTCCCTCGTGGGCGAGCTCGGCGACGGCGAGGGCGGCGGCGGCGCGCTTCTGGCGCGCGTTGCCCCGCGCGAGCGAGCGCAACTTGGCCGCTCGAATCGATCGCGGCGTCGTCCAGTAGCTGGCTGAGACGGTCGCTCGATCGCCTCGGTGCTTTCGCCCGTAGGCCAGACGCGCGGCGATGCGCGTGAGCTCGTCGGCTCGCTTCGGGCGCGCGCTCTTCCTCTTTTTCGACTTCTTTCGAGGGTTCTTCTTGAACATCTCCCTCGTCCTCGACGCGGCCGAGCTCTTGCCCGTGCGCACGCGCTGCTCGTGGCTCGGCTCGACGAGCACGAGCTGTCCGCTGGGCGCCATGAAGAGATCGCCCTGCTTGACGCTTCCGGGCGGGGCTTTCTTTCGCGGATTGGGCATCGGCGGCGGCTTGCAGGCCCTGCGACGCACAACGACGCTCTCACCTCCGAGGCGCATTCGCTTGGGCTTACATCCGGCCTTTTTCAGATCGGCAAATCGCTTGCGGCTCTGCGCCCTCGTCAAGCGAGGCGGATTCCTTCGCCCCTTCTTCTTCTTCTTCTTGGGATTGGGCATCGCCTGCCGCCTTTCCATTTCCGCGATGGCGCGGTCGACCGAGTCCTCCAGCGCCGTCCACTCTTCGTCCGGGTGCTCTTCGGCGTACTCGAGAAACGCCTCCGTCCGGCTCTTGCGGTCGCTGCCCTTGATGCTTCGCCGCACGCGACGCCAGAGCGCCACGAGCTCGGGCGGGATGTTGCCCTCGACCTCGGCGTCCGTCTCCTGCCGCGGCGCGCGCGAGACTCCGGGACCGCGGCTCTTCTTTTCCCGAGCGAGCTTGGCGCGGTTGCCCGACTCGATGCGACGCAAGTCGGCTTGGTACTTCTTCTCCGCCGCGAGCTCGGCGCGGGCTCGCGCGGCCGCGTCCTTGACGCCTCGAGCCGTTTTCAGATCGGCATCGCACTGCGATCGGGCGGCGCGCTTGGCGGCGCGCAGCGCGGCCGCGAGTTCGGCCTGGCTCGGCAGCTGCCTGCGGCCGCGCCGGCACTGCGCGATCGCGGCGGCACGCACGTTCTTGGCCTCGCCGGAAAGGCGCCGCACCTGCGCGCGCAGCGCGACGAGCTTCGCTCGGTTCTTGCCCTTGAGATCGCGGGCGATCTGCCGCATCAGCGCGGCGCGCTGGCGCCGGCCCTCGGCCGGGCTCACAAGAGGCGGGCGAGCGCGCCGTCGCTCGCGCGATTGACGATGCGGTGGCCTGCGTGCGCGGCGACGCGCCGGGCGTTGCGCTTGACCGCCTTTTGGTTTCGCTGCGCGTAGTAGCCGAGCGTCCCGCCGATGCCGGCCGCGACCACGAGCCACCACCAGGGCCAGACGGCTGGGCACGCGGCCGCCGGCGGCAGGGGCGCGGGCGCGGCCGCCGCGTCGCCGGGCGAGGGAAGCTGGAAAGTGAGCGGCGCTTGCTGCACGGGCGGCGCGAGCGTGGGCGGCGGCGCCGGCGCGGGCATCGCCGCATGAAAGGTCAGCGGTCGGACGGTGGCGTTGGCGACGCACGCGCCCAGGCCCCGGACCGCGGCCGCCGGTTGGTCGACCCAATGCTGCCCCGCGGGGCAGGTCGGCGGAGGGGTCGCCGAAAAGACCTGCGCGCCGATGCCGCCGCCGCGGTAGCGCGAGCCGCTCACGGAATGAGCTGCGCGTTACGCCGACGCGGCAGCCTCCGGGGGTTGCTGCGCACTTCGACGAGCGGCGCCGAGCGTCGATGCCCGCCGCCGCCGCGCTTCTTCTTGCGAAAGAGGAGGTAGCCCCCGATCGCCGCGGCCGCGATGAGGAGCCAAAAGGCCAGATGCGAGGAGCTCGCGACGACGGGCGCCCCTGGCGTGGGGCTCGGATGGGGAATCGGTCCTGGCGCGATCCCTCCGTTGACCTGCGGCGCGATGCCGCCCACCATCGCATCGAGCGCGCCCTTGGTGAGAGGCCCGTATTTGCCATCGACGACGAGCTGATCGCCGGTGTTCGCGGGGTCGGCGTTCCACGCCTGCTGAAACGCCGTCACGTTGCCGTCCGGCACGCTCTCGGGCGTCACCCCGGCCGTGTCAAACGCGTTGAGCAGCGCCAAGCTCGCGTCCTGCAACGGGCCGCCGCCGGTCGCCGCGGTGGCCGATCCGAGCGTCACGCTGGTTGACCGACCGGGGTTCATGCGGACGCGCCGGTTGCGGATCCGGGTCAGCGGCGCGGCCGCGGTAAGATCGCCGATCGTGGTGAGGGTGCGGGCGGGCATGCCCCCAGCGTACCACGCAAGCTCAGCCGAGGTGATAGAGTGGCGTTTGTGGGACCCTGCTGCCGCGGATGTACCCGGTCTGTTTCGTCGCTTTCAAGGCGTCGGGTAGGGCGTTTGATGGGTCGCTCTAGGCTGTCGATCGGAAGCTCGGCCGCCGCCGCGCTCTCGCAGGAGTTTAGCGCCACCGACTACGTGCCGCCGGAGCTGCAGAGCGACTTCGCGACCGGCGAGGCCTACTACAACTCCTTTCAGCAGGCGGCGAGCGGCGTGAGCTTCGGGTCCGGGGGACGGGTAACCCTCTCTCCCGCGGCGCAACAAGCCGTCGCCGGCGCGATCGAGGGGGCTGTGATCGCCTCGGTCCCGGTCCTCGGCGAGGCCTTCGCGGTCCTCTTGGCGGTCGCCCCGTCCGCCGGCGGCGGCGCAGGCGTCTGCGCCTCGAGTCCGCCGGCGGGTCCGCTGCTCTCGCAACTCGAGTCGTGGCCGCACTTTCAATCGTGGGAATCGTGGAACGGTCCCTACCCGGCAGGCGCGGCGGGAAGCTTCGAATCATTCGCGAATCCCGTGCTCGAGTACAACTGGCTTTTATCGGCCAACTGCTACGCGAACAAAGCGGGTTCTTCTCCCACGATCCTCGCCGCGCTCGTCGCCTCCTGGAACGCGAAACACTCGTCGAGCTCGCGGCGCACCATCACGCGATCGGGCCTCGTGCCGGCGGGCTTCACGGGCCGCCCTGCCGGTTACGACCCCATCGCCGAGGCCCTCGAGCAAGCGATCCTCGCCAAGTACACGCCGACCGCCGCCACGCAGACCTTCGAGCAAGCCACCAGCGGCGAGGGCGGCTACACGGGGCCGCACAACGCGTCGTCGTCGTTCACGGTCAACGCGGGTCCGCTCGTCTTGAAACCGCTCACGCTTCGCTTCGGTCCGAGCTCCGGCGTGCAACTTCCCGTCACGGCGAAACTGGTCGGTCCGCCGCTCGCGGCCTCGGGCCCGAGCGGGACGACAATCGTTGTGCTCGGCGCCGCGGCGGCCGCCGGCTGGTGGTTTCTCGTGAAGAGAAAGCCTCTTCCGAAGATCTTTCGCTAGCGGGTCGCCACAGCCCAGCCGAGCGCCAGCGCGAGCGCCCCGAGCGTTGCGCCGGCCGACACGAAGTCTTCGCCGTAGACGGCGGGCCTTGCCGGAGCGTCGGCAGGGCGCAGCGCGTAGGCTCGCGCCGTCGCCGCGCGCACGCTCTGGGCTGCCGCCGCGTGGCTCATGACGAGCGCGAGATCGCCGAGCGTGATCGCGTTGTGCTTGTAGACGTCGAGGGCCGAGGCGTTCGCGGCGTAGCTGCGCGTCCCCGCGTGGTCGACGATCTGGCCTAGGCCCCGCACGTGGGCGAGCGTCGCGGGCTCGAAGTTCGCTTGGTAGGCGCGCGTGGCCGAGCGGATCGGCCCGTAGCTCTTGACCACCTGCGCGAAGTAGGGCGCGACCGCTAGCCGGATTTGCGCCCCCTGGCTCATGGCGAGAAACGCCGCCGGCGTCGTCCCGAACTCCGCAAGCTTGGGCGCGCTCGTCTGCGCGAGGCCGTAGAAGGGAGCGCCCGCGCGATTGCTGATGCTCGGGTCGAATGTCCCTGCGCTCTCGAAGTAGAGGACGGGGATCAGGTACTCGGGGCGGATGCCGCTCGCGTCGAAGATGCTCCAGAGCGCCTGCAAGGCGTCGTCATCGAGGAGCATCGCCGTTCATCCGTTCGGAGTGTTCTGGGCCCATGGTCCAGTCGTGATCGAATAGACCCAGAGGGCGACGAGGCCCGCTCCGACGATCGCGGCGGTCGCTCCGTTGGCTCGTCGTTTCCGTCGGCTCCGCCCAAATTGGGAACCGACCGCATACGATGTGGCCGCACCCACGCCGATCGTCGCAATCACGAGTCCGGCGGAACTCATCGCGCGGCCTTGGGAAAGAGGCGCACGACCTCGACCGCGGCGAAAGCGACCGCGACGACCGCGGCGCCGATCGCGACCGTCTTGATCGCGCTGCTCGTGGCGTCGCCGCTCTGCGTGGGGATCGGCGCGGAGGTGACGGTGCAGCCAGCCGCCTTGAGCTTGGCTTCCCACTTTTCGAGCTGGTCGACGTAGTCGGCCACCTGCCGACCCTGGCCTCCGGCGTTCCAGAACGAGGGCTCGTCGGCGTAGAAGCTGCGCCAGCCGGAGACGAAAAGGTTCCAGGCCGACACGGTGCCGGAGTCGAGCTTGGCGCAGTTGACGACGTCGGCGTCGTCGGCGTCGACTTGCGCGTTGACCTGGTCTTTGCGCGCCTGCACGTCGCTCGCCGTCACAAAGCCCAGCGGGCCGCCTATGCCCTGCATGTGCGAGAGCGGGTCGGCCGCCGCGCCGAGGTTCAGGCGGGCGAGGGCCTCGTGCGGATCCTCGCCGTAGTCGGCGGCGATCGTGGTCTCGGCCCACTGAAAGGTGCCGTCCGCGTCCTGCATCCGCGCCACCACGTGGATCGGCTGCTCTTGCTGCTCGAAAAAGACGAGCTCGGGGGGAATGTCGAGCACGCGGGCGAGCGCATAGACGAGGCGCGCGTGATCGTCGCAGTCGCCGGCCTTGCTTTCGATCGTGACGCGTGCGCTCTGAAAGGTCTCTTTCGGCTCGTGGACAAACCGGATGTCCGCCTGCACGCTCGCGTGAATCGTGCGCGCGGCCGCGTCGCGGAGCTCGGGCGAGATGGTCGGCCCGGCGGGCTCTCCGATCCATTCGGCGGCCGCGTCGAGGATTTCGAGCGCCCAGGCCCGCACCACGGGATCGGACGCGTCCTCCTCGGCCAGATCGGTCAAGAGGCGCGCGGCCGCCCACGGATCGTCGAAGCTCATGTTGGCGGCGAGCTCGGTGCCGCCGCCGGCCGTCGGGACCTGTTCGATCGACGTGACCTCGAGGCCCGCGCGATCGGCCGCGGCGTAGAGCTCAGCGGCCGTTCGCATGGGCGGCGCCGTTCTGCGCTTGCGCGATGCGCGCCTGCATCTCCGCACTCGGCGCTAGGCCCTGGCTTCGCAGCATGTCGAGGAAGCGCGGCACCATCTTCTGCACGAGCTCGGGCGCGGCGCCTTCGAGCTGCGACAGGAAGCTCATGCCGATGCGCTCGACGGCTTCGCTCATGTCCGCCGGCGGAGGAAGGTCGCTCGGATCGTCGTCGGGGTCCTCGTCGGGCTGGCGTTCGAGCATCTCGCGCCGCAGCTCGAACATCCGCTGATCCATTTCGAGCTTCATGCGCTCGCGCATCAGCTCCAGCGATGCCGACGAGTCCGCGCCCGGTCCTCGGCCGCTCAGGGCCTGGATCATCTGCGCTTGGCTCTGCTGCATCTGCAGAAAGAACGTCCGATCGCGCTCGCTCGCCTCGGCCCTCGCGCGGTCGAGAAGCGTGAGCATCTCCATGATGCCGATCTGTCCGCCCATCGCCGGGGCGGCAGCGGCCGACGTCGCGGGGCGCAGCGGCGGCGGCGGCAATTCTTCGTCCTCTTCGTGGCGCGCGGCGGCGAGCTTGCGATGCGGGCGCTTGGCGGGCTTGGCGACGTCGAAGCTCTCGCCGTGGGTCTCGGGCACGCGATCGCCGTTGGCCTGGTACCAGTCGACGCGGTACTTGCCGGGCCCCCACATCTGGAGCACGGCCTGCGTCGAGAATTGCGACACGGGCCAGCTATCAGGCACCTCGCCCGAGTTTTCGTCGGGCGGCCCCTGCATCTTGAGCATGCGGGTTTTTTCGCCCTCCTTGACGATCTGCCGGATCGTGAAGTGACTCGCTCCGCTCGGGACGACGAGGGCTGCGCGCTTGCGGTTCGCTACGGGATTGCTCACCGACGCCCCTTTTTCTGCGCCTTGCTGTACTGCCACCCGGCCGCGGCGCCGGCGGCGACGGCGGCCAGCAGCCACCAGAGCGAACGGCTGGGGCAAGCCGCCGCGTCGCCGATCGAGATGGGGTTGTAATGACCCGACCCCTTGAGGGGATGAGTCGCCATGTAAGGGACTTCGAGGGTCACAGCCCGAAGCGTACACCGAAAAACCCGCGCAAGGCACCCTGAGGCCGTCGGCGGGGCTCGGGCGGCGTTGGGGGTGGACTCTGAGCCTCCAGGCATACCGCACGCAGACGGGCAACCAGGCCTCGTCCAGCGTCCAGCCAGCCGCCGACCTCGCCGGACGGAGAGGCCCGACCCCTTGCCGCTCTCGCGCTCTCGCAAAGCGGGCCTTGGCCGTGGCTCGTCGCCAGTGAGGCGACCGCTGCACTAGGGGTCTCGCTCGCCTCGTAGGCAGGGCCGAGCGCAGCGCAGGCCCGATCACAGGGGTCGATCCTCTCGCTCTCGGACGCCCGCCGCGGATCGTTCAGTTCTCAAGAGGGGTAGAGACAGTGTCCTGATGATCGGATGAAGAATCGCTGAAGGGCGGGCGAGCGCGATGCCTTCATGCGATTACATCCGCGCCTCGCCCCAGATCGGACGCTCTGTCCGCCCTGAGCGCCCGCCGCGCGCATCACGGCGTGCAAATCACGCCCTGTTGCCCCCCCCGGTTTGTGCATCGAGCACGCCGCAACGTCGCTTCGCAGTCGCCCGAAGCGTCCCAGACCGGCGCGCAGCGCGGCTATTCGGGCGGTTTGTCCGGCTTGGCGTGCGCCGCCCACTGCGCTTCGAGTTCGCGCAGGCGGCCGACCTCGCGCTCGCGCACGTCCTCGAGCCGCTCGCGCGGCGGCCCGGGCGGCGGCTCCAGCGTCTTGGCGAGGCGGTTTCGCGCGGCCTCCAGCGTCGAGAGCGCGCCCCAGTCGGGGCGGCGCGTGACGCCGATGCGTCGATTGCGCGCCCGAGCTCGCGCGGCGGCGGCACGCTGGCGCGCGCGGCCGATGACCAGGAGGATGAGGCGCGTCCCGCGGCGGCATTCGCTCCCGTCGGGCATCAGGCCGCCCCGCAAGAGCCACTCCTGCTGCACCACGCCGCGGCGCTCGAGGCGCTCGAGGGCGCTGGGGACCGTGTCGACGCCTGGCATGTGGCCCACGTCCTCGCAGATCATCCGCCGCAGGCCCGCTTCGCTCGCGAACGCCTCGCCGTGCTTTTTCTGCAGGCTCGCGAGCACGCGCAAAAGCGGAATGTCCACCATGCGTCCGTGGTCACGGAAATTCGGGAAGCGATCGCGCGCCACCACCTCACGGGTGCGGAGCGGCGCGATCGAGGCGCCCATCAGCGAGCCCGACCGAGGATCGTTCGAGGATCTTGCGGGGCCCGGCCGTGTGGGTTACCTCTGGGCCATCGGCGTCGGCTGCCGATGCAGCCGCTCCCCGGAGCGGCCGCGAATCGCCGTCCGGCAGTCCCCGCCCCCCCGGGGCTTCTAGGGCGGCGGTTCTTTTTCGATGATGCGATCATCATGGCCCGGTGAGAGGAGGGAGGGCGCCCCGTCCGCGTTGTACCCTGGCAGGCACGAAAACGCGGGCGGGGCGGTGTCGCGCGAGACCGCGCGCAGGTACCGCACGAGGGAAGTGAGGGAAGCGTGACGCGAGCGCGAAGCCACGCGTACGAGGTCCCCCCCGGACGCCTGCGCCTCGAGCGTAACGAAGCTATCCCGAAGCGAGTGCGCGCTCCAAGCCTGCGGATGGGGTAGGCCTGCACGATTAACCGCTGAACGCACCTGCAGGCTTGTGAGGACCTGCCCCCGGGTGTAGGGGCGCGGTTTCCCGTAGGCGCTCTTGCGGCTCGGAAAGACCGGACCGGCAGGCTCGTACATGCCCCAGCGCTCTTGATGCGCTCGCAGGCGTTGCAGGATTTCGGCGAGCGCTTCGATCGCCTCGATGCGCCGCGGCTGGGCGCTGTTCTTGAGGGGCGCGTTTTCCCACTGCCGCGCCACAAGCACGACCAGAGGCGGGCCCCACCCCACTTCGTCCCACCGCAGGCCTGCGAGCTCGCCCTGGCGCAGGCCCAGGAGCGACGCCGCGGCGATCTTGGCCTCGCTGTCGGCCATCGACATGGGCAGGTAGCTGCGATCCTCGTCGTCGTTGGCGCGCGCGCCCTCGAGCAAGCGCCGCAGCTCGGCGAGCGTGCGCGTCGCCTCGCGCTGCGCGCGCTTGGGGGCTCGGCCGATCTTGGGTCGCCAGCTTCCCCAGGGCAGGGCGCCGATCCATCCGCGCTCGGTCGCGTGCCGCACAATGGCCGAAAGCGTTTTCCAGACGGCGCGCACGCTCGTCTGATGAATGCCCGTGAGCTCCACCGAGCGGATCCATGCCTGCAGCGTCACGGCATCGAGCGACGCGATCGGCAGGGCGGCAATCGCGCGCAGGTGCGAGTCGAGGGCCGAGCGCACGCGGCGCTTGGTGTTGTCGGCGAGCTTGCGCTCCAGGTAGGAGACCGCGGCGCGTTCGAGGGTGACGGGGCCGTGGCGCAAGTGACGGAGCTCGCGATCGATCTCCTCGACGGTGCGCACGTTGAGACGAAGCTCGGTGCGCAGCGTGTCGAGTCGATGCATGTATGCTTCGAGCTCGCGCTGCGTGCGGGCGCGCAGGTAGAAGCGCCGGCCCGTCACCGGGTGGCGCGGCCGCGTCATGAAGCTCACGAGCGCGCCTCGGCGGGGAAGAGCGCGAGCTCCCGCGCCTCGAAGCACGCGAGGCAGCGCGCCGCGCGGCCGCCGCGGCGGCGAGAGGCGTACGAGAGCGTGCACGCGCCTCCGTGGGGGCATCGGTGCGCGCGCAGGTGCCCGCTCGGCGTCGTCGCGACACTTCGACCGCACCGGCGGCAGGCTCGGGGGGGGTTCAAGGCGCGAAGTCCTCGCGCATCGGATCGGGTTCGCATGCCTCACAGCCCTCGCAGTCGCGCGTGCCGCCGCAGACGCACACGCAGAGATCGCCGCCGCACCCCTCGCAGGCCATGACGCCCGCGCCGTTGCAGCGTTCGTCGCGGGGCCAGTCGCAGACGCACGAGCGGCGGGCTGGGCGGGGACGGTTGCGCGTGGTCATCAGCGCGGCCGGAGAATCGGCCTCGGAGGCGGGGGCATCGGCCCGGCGGAGAACATCGCCGAGCGCAGCGCGTCGACGATGACGGCCAGTCGCATCAGGTTGACCACGAACGTCGCCCCGTCGGGCGTTGTGATCGACAGCTCGGTGCCGACGCCGCCGTAGCCGATCGTGCAGCTCGCCCCGACGCTCGGCAAACCGTCGCGCGACATCAGTGGGAGCGTGATCGCAAACCGCATGGGCGGCTCGGGCTCCGGATCGGGCTCGATCGCGTCTTCGAGCGTGGAGATCAGCTTGCCCGGGTCGCCGCTCCGAATCGCATCGAGGTTCATGCGCGCGACGTCCGAGAGACTCATGTCGACCAGCCGCTTGGGCGGCATCTCGGGTGGCGTGCCTTTTTTCTTGCTGGCCATATTCCATTTCTCCTTCAGGGGCAGACTTCCACGCGCCCCGCGCAAGTGCCCATCCACTCGCACGCGGCGCCCACGCTGCACGCGCCGGCCGTGCACGCGCCGGCCGCGCACGTCCAGTCGCCTCCATTGCCGCAGGTGATCGCCGCGGGGCTCGACCCCTGGCAAGGCGTCACGCAGCAGAGCGCCGGCGGCGGAGGAGGAGGAGGAGGAGGCCCGCCGGCGTCGAGCACGGGCGGGGGATCGCCGGCGTCGATGCGCGGAGGCTCCAGAACAGTGCCGGCGTCTCGCATCGACGCGCCGGCGTCGTCGGCCGGATCGGAAGAAGCCCCTTCCTTTCCAACGTCTGGGGACTGCGGCCCCGTGGACACGGGCGCATCGGGCATGCCGACCGATGCGGTAATCGCGTCCACCAACCCCGCATCGGCGGGGATCGGCCCCAGCCCCGTGAACTCCGCTCCGCCGCACCCGAGCATCACCCGCGCGAAGAGCAGCAGGCCGAGCGCGACCACGAAGTAGCGAAGCACGACAGCGGCCGCCGCCGCGAACGCGTCGCGCTCGTCCCGGTCGAGCTTCACTTGCCCCCCTGATCGCGAAAGCAGAGCAGCGTAAACTGCTGCCAGTCGCCTTCGCGCATGCCGATCGCCTTGGCCGTGACGCATGCGACGTGCACCATCGCGCACATCACGGCGTGCGCGCTCTCGGGGTTCTGGGCGGAGAACGCGTTGCAGAGGCGTGTCAGGTGCGGCGCGAATTTCTGGATGAGAGCCGTGTCGCGCTGCGCGCGCTCGGTCAGCGGGATGGGCGGGCCTTGATGGGCGGGCATTACTTGCTGCCTCCGAGGTAGGCCACCGCCAACATGACTCGTTGCTCCATCCCCCTCGGAGAATCCATCGACGCGCACGAGCTCCAGGCGCGATCGAAAACCTCGAGTCGCTTCGCATCGCGCTCGCGCATGTACTCGGCAAACATCTTGGCGACGTCGGCGAGGAGCTCGGGCGGAATCGAAGGCGTACGCCTCTGGGCGACGCGCACGGTTTTTCTCTGGGAAGCCATCACACCACCTCGAGCGCGGGACAGGGTTCGGTCATGAGATCGCGGTCGCGAGCCGGCTCGAAAGCGCGGCATCGGCCGTCTTCGGACGGGTGCGGAAATTCGGTCATGTGGTCGCCCAGGTCCAGGCCGCACGTGCAGAGGATCTCGAGCGCGCGCACCTCGGCGGCGAGCGGCACGCCTTCGACCTCGAGCAAGAGCTCCGCCGCCTGCATGGCGTGGCCCGCGGCGGACAGGACGCGCAGGCGGTCGGCGCAGGCGCGCGGCGTCGACAGGTCCGGCGGATGGATCGACTCTTGGAGCTCCAGCGCGATCGCGGCGAGCTCGCTGCCGGCGTCGTCGTAGTTCATGGGGAGGTCTCCTCGGCCGGGGTGAGGTCCACCGGGGGCAGCATTTCGATTTTAGCGGCGACGCCCGCCTCGAGCGCGGCCTCCACCATCTTGCGCGCGTGCGCTCCGCAGAAGTTGAGCGTGGGCCCGCCGATGACGCGGCAGGCGTGCTCGGCGAGATCCATGCAGAGGTACTCGCCGCAAAGGGTCGCGACTTCGGGGTTGGCCTTCATCGTTTGCCGTTCCTTCGTGCATCCGCCTTTTTCGCGGTGCGGTAGCTGGCTTCCCCGAGGGGGGTCGCGTGGTAGTCGCCTCCGGCGTCCTTGGTCGCGAGCTTGCGCTCCAGCAGGCGATCGAAATGCTTCTGCCACGAGGGGTGGAAGCACTCGGGCCGGGTGGCCCTGCCTCCGTCGAGCAGGCCCGCGAGCAAGATGCGTTCGGCTCCGGTGAGGGTCGCTACGGGTCCGATGAGGTTCATGGGGAACGCTGCCTCGTGCGGGCGTCCGCACCGAGATCGAAGGCCCACCCGAGCAGGGCGGTCGTCATCGCGATGAACTTCTCGCGGTCATGGGCGTTCTCGTAGCCGCCTTCGCTTCCGACCAGGACGACCGCGGCGCAGAGGGCCTCGCCGCGCGGGATCTCGTGCTTCCAGCCCGAGAGCGTCTCGCGGATCTTCTCCGCGATCGTGACCAGCCGGATCTGCTCCACCGGCTCCGGTTCGTAGGGGCCGGCCATCACGTGCCCCCGCTTCGCGCGCGGTCCAGGCTCGCGATCGCCTCGCGCATCGCCTTGATGGCGTCGAGGCGCCGCGGCGCGCTCTGCGTCCCGAGCGCCACGAGAAACTCTTGGACGCCCGCGACCAGCATCCGCGTCGTGTCGGCGGTGACCTCCCGGCCGGCGATGAAGTCGGAAGCGACGAGATCGCAGCAGACGAGCAGTTCGACTCGAGCGTTTTCTTGGAGCGCCCCGAGTTCGACCCTCGCGGCCGCCTGGTCGTTATTGCTTCGGAGCGCGGGCGCGAGCTCGCTGGGCGAAAGCGGGCGGCGGATGGGCGGCGCCTGCATGCTCGCGGCGTGCGCGTCGAGGCGCTTGCGAAGCGAGAGCGTGCGCGCGCGCATGGCGTCGACCGAGGGAAGCTCCGGCCGGATGTAGGGAGCGGCCATGGATGAGCCCTCCTCTTTCAGATGCTGGCCGGCCTCGATGCCATCGGCGAGGATTCCCAAGAGAGGCTGATTGGCGTTGCCCTCGCGAAGCCAGCGCACAATCGCGGCGCACTCTCCGGCGGCCGTACCGAGCGTGCGCCGGTCGAGGATCGCGCGCTCCTTGTCGGTCAGACTCGCGCGCATCCTCTCCCCCAACCGCGCGAGGCTGCCTGCGGACGCCATCGCCTCCTGCAGGAGATCGAAGTGTTCGGCGGTGAAGCCCGCGCCGAGCTTTCGCCCCGTGCTCGTCGTCGGCTCCGCCTCGTTCCACGGCCAAGGGCCGTGATGGCCGCACGCCTCGCAGACGCGCTCCCCATTGCGGCGCACGCCCGAACTCTCCGACCACTCCGGCCCCTCGATGACCAGCGCGCACTGCGTGATCCTCGTCATCGGGTACTCGTCCAGGATCCGCACATTCTGGCGATGCAGCGTCGGCGGCTCCTGCTGCCCGACGCGGCGCAACCAATATCTTGGCTCGCCCGTCAACCCCTTCTTTTCTTCCACGTCTCTTCCCCTGTCTCGGCCCGTCGGCACGGGCCGGTTTCGGTCTAGTGCGTGGCTATCAGCCACACCTCATAGACGAAGATACCCGCACAAAGAGTCAACCAGCACGCTCTTTCTTTCCAGGTCATGGTACTTCCCCCCAGAGTCTAGAGCCTCTAAGTGCCCGTTTTTGCTCGACTGCGCTTTTTTCTGTCGGAGTCGATGGCCGACGCCGCGAACCGCGCACCCGCCGAGAGCGCCGCGCCGTCAAGCTCCTTCGTCAGGGCGTCCGCGTGCCGGATGATCTGCCAGGGGTCCACCGCGAGCACGTGGCAGGCGGCCGAGAGCTGCGCGACGGTCATCACCGTGTCGCCCGTCTCGACGCGAGACCAGCCGCTCGTCGTGATGCCCATCTCGCGTGCGAAAGCGCTGAGCGAGATGCCGACGATCTCGCGGCGCATGCGCAGCGCCCGGCCGACGATCCCCGCGTAGTGGGGGCAGTTCATTGGAGAGCCTTCCGACGCGGCCGCGGCGGCGCGTGCTGCTTGTCGATCCACTCGAGGATGCCACCCATGATCCGCCGGGCCTCGTCGGCGCTCGCCGGCAAGACCCAGCGCCGACCGTCCCACCAGGCGCCGCAGGCGCCGCACCACGGCCGCGTCTCCTTGCGCGGCCTCTTGAGGTGCTTGTGGCCAACCAGCATGTCCCAGATCGCCGTTTGCCGACCGAGCTTGCGGATCATCGGCCGGCACTTGGTGCAGTCGATCGCGCTGGCCGTGCCGTGGGGGCAGTTCATTGCCTTGACCGAGTCGACGATGCGCATGCACTTGCGGCAGGTGCGCTTGCCGGTGGGGTCGATGCCGTGGGGGCAGTTCATGAGATTTTCGCTCCGGCATCGACGACGTGCACCCGGTCGGGCGCGCCCACGAAACGCAGATGGCGATCGAGCTCCTGCGCGTCGCCGACGACTTCAGACAACTCCCACTCCCATGTTTCATCACCAGGCCGCAGCGCGCCGCAGTAGGTGCAGACGACGGCGTAGGGGGGGCCTGCGGCTTGGCGCGTCTCTTCGTGCTCGCAGGCGGCGAGCTGACGCACCAGATCGGCCGCGCGCTCGGCGGACGCGACGCACGCGCCGCACGTGGGCCATTCGGCCAAGCCGTGGGGGCAGTTCACTTGAACACCTCCGCGCGGTACTCGAGGAGCACGGCGACGAGTTCGTCGAGCGCGCGGGCGCTCTTGAGGCGTAGGACGACTTTCACGCCTGCGACGACTGGAAGCACAATGTGCACCTCGGTGCACGGCTGGCCGCTGTTTGCGGGTCCGGCTCGCCAGCTGAAGACCTCGTAGCCGTCGCTTTGCGCGAAGCGGTCGGGCTCGTCGTCGAGGTTCACCTCGTAGGTCTCGGCCGGCGGGACGCTCTGCAAGAGGGAACGACGCTTCATCGCGCACCGTGGGGGCAGTTCACGATTGCGCCTCGATCTCTTCGGTCGCGTGCTCGTGCCAGCCGCAGCACGGGCAACGGCGATGGCCCGCGACCTCCTTCCACGCCTTGCCCCGATGCCGCTCGTAGATGCCGAGCATGAAGTCGCGCGCGTGCGCCGGCTTGGTCCACCACCAAAGGGCGAAGAGCGTGCAGAGGATGGCGCCGACGATGGCCCCGAACAAGAGCAGGACCCCGACCAGCCATGCGGGGCAGTTCATTGCGCCGCCTCAAGAGCGGCGATTAGCTCCGGATCATCCATCCGCAGCGGCGGACTCATCGAAAGCACACGCGCTGCGCGAGCGCCCACGCAAATAGGCCCGCGCCGAAGACGCCCCCCAGCACGTAGAAGAGGAAATCTTGCGCGCTGTCCTTCCAGCTGTCGCCCTCGCCCCAGGAGGCCACGTCAAACACGAACTCCTTGAACGCGGCGAGCGCGATGCCTGCGCCGAGCGCGGCCGACGCCCAGCGATGCCCCCCGAAGGCGCCCGCCCCGAACACCAGCAGCGCCCCACCCAGGAAGTGACCCACCTGGGCGAGGTATTGCGGGCTCGACATCCACGCGAACGGTTTCACGCGGTCGGCCAGTTCGAGGTCAGAAGCGCGATCACCTGATCGAGCGTTTGCGAAACGCCCACGGGGGGAGGGGGCGGCGGCGGCGGCGGCGGCGGCGGCGGCGGCGAGCCCGACCCGAACGGATCGTCGCTCGTCACCCCGAACGGCAGCGCCTGCACCGCCGCGGAGAAGTTGGGCCACGCGCGGGCGCAGCTGTCGCCCGTAAGCGCCTCGTAGAGCTGCGCGAGCGTGCCTCCGTCGCCGAGCGACACCATCGCTTGCGCGATCGCGTCGAAGGTTTCGCCGAGGCCCCCCATGAGCCACGAAAGAAACGCCATGGTGCACCCGGTCGAGTCCGGGTCCTGATCGGTCGGCTCGGTCGTGTCGACCCAATTGGCCATCCCGTCGGCCGCCCAGGTGGGCGCCGTCGCGAAGTCCGAGAGCGCGTTGCCGCTCGTCAAGGTCGCGCACCACCGCGAGAGGCCTTCGCCGGTCGAGGCGCCGCAGAGATTGCTGCCCATGTTGCATTCCGAGAGCTCGGCCTCGAAGAGCGCGCCCACGCGCGCCGAAGCGCCGTAGCTCGCGTCCACTTCAATCGCGCTCCCGCTCACGTAGTCGCACCCCATGTGGTCGGCGCCGCCGGTGCCGTCGGTCTGGCCGCCCAGGGCGAAGACGATGACGGAGACCTCCCCGGTGGAGGTGCCGAAATAGGAGTCGTTCAGGGCGACGATGCGATCGGCGTCGTTGACCAGATCGATGGCGTTCTGGTTGGCGGGCTCGCCGAGGCTCGGATCGACGAAGACGTGCACGCGGCCGCTCGGAGCCGTGCCCACGTAGGAGCTCGCTCCCTGGTAGCTCGGCCACGCGGGCGCCGGCGGCGGGGTCGCGCGTCGAGGCGCCAGCGCGCTCGGGCGCTTTCGAAACGGGGGCGGGGTCAGCGGTCGGCTCATGGGCGGGGGGCTCCTTTGCGGCGGGCG
>Ga0210387_10000718_pt1 | contig 24228 bp, 24 predicted proteins | sample IncBWC7OmetaG_FD_160108 | JGI IMG/M metagenome (GOLD analysis project Ga0210387, IMG submission 160108) | Forest soil microbial communities from Barre Woods Harvard Forest LTER site, Petersham, Massachusetts, United States - Inc-BW-C-7-O ...
AATCGCTTGGTTACTTCTTCAGGGCCTTCAGGATCTTCTCTGAATCGGTGACGAAGCCGAAGCACTTCTTGACGTTCTACCACCAAGGCCTGGGTGCAGAAGTCGGATGAGGTGGTGGCGCAGCAATCCTCGACCATCATATAGTTCCACGCCGAGCTGGCCTGTGACAGTCGCTATTCGCAATCGTCCCAAAGGACGCCGGCCGACCGCCGTTAAGCGTTAAGATTGCATGAATGTCGCAGCATCCAAATGCTCTGTGATTGCATTGTCACAGGCGGGGCCTACATCGAAGACGACTCAACCTAGGAGGATTGCGATGGCCGAGAACGTGCCCAAAGCTGTGACGCCCGCCGCACTCACGCCGTTTGGCGGCGACTTCGATCAAATGTTCAATCGCATGCTGCGCGGTTGGCCGTTCGGCTGGCTCGAGCCTATGGTCAACGGGCAGCCGCGTGCGCTGCGCGCTTTCGAACATGCGCCCAAGGTCGAGGTGCAGGAGAATGGCAGGAGCTACACGATCAGTGTCGAGCTGCCGGGTCTCGACCAGAAGGATGTGAAGGTCCTTGTCGAGGACGATGTGCTGACCATCTCCGGCGAGAAGCACGTCGAACGGAGCGATGAGAAAACCCACTACTCGGAGCGCAGCTACGGTGGCTTCACACGAGCCTTCACCCTGCCGTCCGACGCCGACCACGACGGCATTTCGGCGAACTTCGCCAAGGGCGTCCTGACCCTGCACATCCCGAAATCGGCCAATGGCCACGGGCGGGCCAAGGAAATCGAGGTCAGGCCGTCCTGATATGAGTCAGAAGTGGAGGGGGCCGGCGATGAACGCGCCGGCCCAGGCGGCGGCCACAAGCAGGAGCAGGCCGGGAATCACATAAAGCGCGAAGCCGCGCCCGCCGGTGCTCACGGCGAAGATCATCTTGGTGATGGTGTTGGTCGTGATTGCGGCCAGGATCGGAATCACCGCCAGCGACGCTGTGATGCGTTTTTCTTCCACCAGCGCGGCCACCGACACCGCGGCTGAATGGGTGTCGGCGAAGCCCGCGCTCGCCGCTGCTACAAGAACGCCGGCCTCGCCGAACCAGTCCTGCGCCGCCGCGGCGACCAGCAGGACGATGGCGAGGACCGCGGCGAAGGCGAACGCCGTGCCGACGCTGAAAGCGCTGCCTGGCGGCTCGTGGTCCTCGGCTGTATGGCGCAGCGCCCAGAGGGTGAAGACACCGCCATAGAGCAACGCCGCCGCGCCGGAAAAGATCAGCGGCAGATAGAAAGCCCGCAGCGTCTCCAGGCTGGTGGCGGCAACCAGGATGGCGAGCTGCACCGTGGTGGCGATCGACGACAGCACGGCGCCGGCAACCGCGGGTAGCAGGAGCTGCGGGTCCTTCCGCGCCCGCGCACCCATCGAGCCGATGGTGGCGATGCTCGAGATGAAGCCCGCGGCCAGGCCAGTCAGTGGCAGGCCGTAACGCGCGCCGACCAGGCGCACGGCGATGTAGCCCAGCGCGCTCACCGCCATCACCAGGATCACCACGATCCAGATCGTGTGCAGGTTGAGTGCGCCGTAGGGTCCGATCGCATGGTTGGGCAGCAGGGGCAGCACCACCAGGGTGGCGGCGGCGAAGACCAGGAGGCTGCGGATCTCCTGGTCGGTCAGCACGGCGAGCACGAAGCGGTGGAGTGCCGAACGGGCGGCGAGCAGCACGGCGACAACGACGCCCAGGCCCGCTGCGAAGGCGGGCTCGCGGATCGCCAGCCCGCCGAGCAGGGTCACGAGGACCAGAGCCGTTTCGGTGGTGAGGCCGGGATCGCTGGCGCGCGCGCGCCAGTAGGAAAGGCCCGCGAACGCCACGACCCCCAGCGCGACGGCCGCGAGCAGCAGCTCGCCGCCGGCGACGATGGCGACGGCGCCCAGCAGCGCCGCGAGAGTGAAGGTGCGTAGGCCAGCTGCGTGACGGGCCGGCCCCTCGCCCTTCTTGCGCTCGCGATCGATGCCGATCAGCAGCCCGATGCCGAGCGCCACCAGGAAGCCGAGGAAGAGCGGAGGGAGCGCAAACATCGCCTGGCATTATCCCCGTTGTCCGGGGCGCCGTCACGCAAGCGTAGCAATTCTGTAACCCGGCTTTGTTCCATGCTACCTAAGCAGCGCCGGAGGTGAGCATGAGCGTGGCCGGCGCGACCGGGATTTTCGATAGCGTCCAGCGTAGCAGTGCGATGGCGGCATCGGCCCGGCGCCGGCGGATGCGCTTGCTGCCTTATGTCCTGCTTGCGCCCTCGCTGCTGTTCCTTGGCCTGTTCACCTATCTGCCGGTCGCGCGGGTCGTGGTCGAATCGCTCTACGACAAGCCGCACGGCACGGGCGCCGCCACCTCCTTCGTGGGACTCGGTAACTATGCCCGGGTGCTGACCGATCCCGCCTTCCACCAGGCCGCGCTCAACAACCTCATCTATGCCGTAGGCGTGCTGGTGCCGACCCTGGTGCTGGCGCTCGCCTTCGCGCTCGCCGTTCAGCGCTCGACCCGCCTCTCGGCGGTCCTGCGCACGGTGTTCTTCTTTCCCTCCCTGGTGCCGCTGGTCGCCGCGGCCTCGCTGTTCTTCTTCATCTTCCTGCCCGGCGTCGGCCTGCTCGACTACTACCTCGCCAGGCTCGGCCTGCGCGGTCCCAACTGGCTGGGCGATTCTGACGTGGCGCTATGGTCGATCATCGGTCTCACCGTGTGGAAGAACGCGGGTTACTACATGCTCTTCTATATCGCCGGCCTGCAGAACGTGCCGCGCGACACCGTCGAGGCAGCGATGATCGACGGCGCCAATTCCTGGCAGCGCCTGCGCTTCGTCATCCTGCCGGCACTGGCGCCCACCACCGCCTTCGTGACCGTGATCGCCCTGATCCAGCTCCTGACCAGCGTCGACCACGTGATCGTGCTGACGCGCGGCGGCCCGTCCAACGCCACCAACTTGCTGCTCTACTACATCTTCCAGTCGGCGCATGAGAACTTTGAATACGGCAAGGCCGCCGCCGCGACCCTGATCAGCGTGGCAATCCTGCTTGCCATCTCGTTCGGCTCGCTCCGGATCATGGAACGCGGAGCGCGCGGCAATGGGTAGGGCGCCCCAGCCATGATACGCGTCCGCAAGCATCTCTCCGTAGCCCTGCTCGCCGCACTTTTGTCGGCGGTCGCCTTCCTGTGGGCGACTCCGTTCCTGTGGACCCTAGTCGCGTCGTTCCGGCCCGAGAGCGCGGGCAGCGCCGACATGGCATCGCTGCTGCCCGACCTGCATCCGACCCTGGAGAATTTCCGCAACGCGCTCGAGAGCGGCACGTTCGGGATATACTACGTCAACACCATCATCGTGGTCACCGGAGTGCTCGCCGTGCAGTGCGTGACGGTGAGCCTCGCCGGTTACGCCTTCGCGCGGCTGCGCTTTCCCGGGCGAGATTTCCTGTTTTACGCCTTCCTGCTGCAGCTCATGCTGGTGCCGCCGGCGCTGATCGTGCCCAACCTGCGCACCGTGGTCGATCTCGGCCTCTACGACACCTTGCCCGGCGTGATGGCGCCGTACTTCGCCTCGGCCTTCGGCACCTTCCTGATGCGCCAGACCTTCCTTGCCTTGCCGCGCGACTTCGAGGAGGCCGCCGCCATCGACGGTGCGCCGTGGTGGGCGATCATCTGGTACGTGCTGCTGCCCATGGCCAAGCCCGGCCTGGTGGCCTTCGCCATCGTTTCGATCACGGCGCACTGGAACGAGTTCTTGTGGCCGTTGATGGTCATCAACAGCCCCGGCAATCAGACGCTGACCATCGGCCTTGCCTCCTTCGCGATGGGCGCGGAGGGCGGCAAGGAATGGGGTGTGCTGGCTGCGGGCACGCTCCTTGTCATGGCGCCGTTGGCGGTGGCGTTCGTCGCCTTCCAGCGCCGCTTCGTCGACAGTTTCGTTTTCAGTGGAGTGAAAGGCTAGGAGGTCTTTTATGACAATCGTCACACGTTTGGGGATGGGGGCGTTGGCGCTCACCTTCGCCACGGCCGCGCTGCCGGCCTGGGCGCAAACCAAGATCGAGTTTTTTTTCCCGGTGCCTGTCGAGGGCAAGCTGGCGCGCGAGATGACACGACTGGTCAAGCTCTACAACGAGAGTCAGAAGGAGGTCGAGGTCACCGCCGTCTATACCGGCGGTTACGATGACACCAAGCTCAAGGCGCAGGCCGCCGCCAAGGCCGGCAAGCCGCCGTCGGTGGTGCTGATGAGCGCCAACTTCAACGTCGACCTGAAACTCTCTGGCGACATCATCTCACTCGAGCCGATGCTCAAGGCCGACGAGACGACGCGTGACGACTACCTCAAGGATTTCTGGCCGGCCCTGCACGCCAACGCCATGGTCGACGGCGAGCTCTACGGCGTGCCGTTCCACAATTCGACGCCGCTGCTTTATTACAATGTCGAGCACTTCAAGGAGGTAGGCCTCGATCCGGCCAAGCCGCCGCGCACCTGGGCCGAGCTGGTGGACGCCGCCAAGAAGTTAACCAAGGGCGATCGCTACGGCTTCCTGATGCCGGCAGGATACGACTATCTCGGGTGGCTGATGGAAGCCTTGTCGATGTCCAACGGCGGCCGCTACTTCAACGAGGAGTACGGCGGCGAGGTCTACTACGACCAGCCTTCGATGCTCGGCGCGGCGCGCTTTGTCGAGGATTTGATCTTCAAGCACAAGGTCATGCCGCAGGGCGTCACCGAGGCGGGCGGCGTGTCGACGTCGTTCTTCGCCGGCAAGGCCTCGATGGTGCTGCTGTCGACGGGCTCGTTGTCCTTCATCCGTGAGAACATGAAGCAACCCTACGACGTGGCGTTTGTGCCGATGAACGTGCGCAACGCCGTGCCGATCGGCGGCGCCTCCCTGGTCATGTTCGCGGGCCAGAGCGAGGAGAGCAAGAAGGCCGGCTGGAAGTTCATCAAGTGGCTGACGACGCCCGAAACCCTGGGCGGCTGGAGCCGCTTCACTGGCTACTTCGCGCCACGCAAGTCGTCCTACGACAAGCCCGAGATGAAGGACTTCATCGCCAAGAACCCGGATGCCAAGGTGGCGCTCGACCAGCTGCCGTACGCCAAGCCGTGGTTCGCGACCTACCAGACCGTGGCGGTGCTCAAGGCGCTGGAGGACGAGATCCAGGCCATGATGAACGGCAAGAAGAAGGCCGACCAGGCGGTCAAGGATGCCCAGAAGAAGGCCGACGAACTGATGCGGCCCTATGTCGAGCAGACTTCGCTGAAGTTGCCATGACCACCGTCATCCTGACCGGCGCCGAGCGTAGCGAGGCGGGATGACGGAGTATTGGGAGAGAGGAATTGCTCATGATGATCGCCCAGATCACCGACATGCATATCCGGCCGCGCGGCAAGATCGCCTACGGCCGGGTCGACACCAACGCGATGCTCGAAGCGGCGGTGATCACGCTCGAAGGCCTGCCGCGCAAGCCCGACCTGGTGATCGCCACCGGCGACCTCACCGACTGCGGGCTCGCCGAGGAATATGAGGTATTGCGCGATATCCTCGAGCCGCTCTCCATGCCGGTCTATCTCGTGCCCGGCAATCACGACCGCCGCGCCGAGCTCTTCGCCGAGTTTGGCTCGGACGGCTACATGAAGAACGACGACGGCTTTCTGCACTACACGATCGAAGGCCACGAGATGCGGCTGATCGGGCTCGACACTGTGGTGCCGGGACACGGCCACGGCGAGATGTGCGCAAAGCGGCTCGCCTGGCTCGAGGGCCGGCTGGCGGAGCGGCGAAACCAGCCGACGCTGGTCTTCATGCACCATCCGCCGTTCAGTACCGGGCTCGCCGACATGGACCGCATCAACTGCCGCAACGGCCAGGCGATGTCGGGCGTGCTGCGCCGTGTTGACAATATCGAGCGTGTAGTCTGTGGCCATCATCACCGGCCCATCACCGTGCGCTGGGGTGGCACGGTCGGTTCGGTGGCGCCCAGCACGGCCCACCAGGTGACACTCGACTTGGTACCGGACAACAGCACGACCTTCGTGATGGAACCGCCCGGTTTCCAGCTGCATCTGTGGTCGAAAGAGGCGGGGCTGGTGACGCACACCGTGCCAATCGGCAGGTTCGAGGGGCCGTTCCCGCCGGTGCTCGACGCGGACTATCCGGGGCACAAGGTGAAAGCCGAGGCGACTTAACGCCGTACTCGCGGTGCCGCTCTAGTTGTTGGCGCCCGGCGAGGTGTCGAGTGCTTTAAAACTCTCCTCGAGCTGCGGAGAAATGTCGATGCCGAGCCTCTCGCCGGTCGGCAAGCGTTGCATGAACCACGTGCGATAGAGCGGCAGCAGGTCGTGCTCGGTCGCGAGCTTGCGGAAGGCGCGCTCGACCACCGCGGCAAGCTGCGGTTCGCCCTTGCGGAACATGATGCCGTAGGGTTCGTAGGACAGGTAATCGCCCACCACCTTCATCGTGCCCTGCGCCTTGTGCCGCGCGATCAGGCCATAGAGCAGGATGTCGTCGGTGGCGAAGGCGTCGACCTTGCCGTCGGCCAGCATCTTGTAGGCCTGCTCGTGGTCGTCGGCGGTGACGATCCTGAGCCCCAGCGAGAACTTCTTGTCGGCCGCCTGGATGGCCTGCTCGTTGGTGGTGCCTTTGGTCACCACGATGGTCTTGCCCTTGAGGTCGGTGATGGCCGAGACCGGCGATGCCTTGGGCACCATGAGCTTGGTGCCGGCCACGAAGATCAGCGGCGAGAAGGCGACCCGCTTGGCGCGCTCGGCATTCGCGGTGGTCGAGCCGCATTCGAGATCGATCTTGTTGTTGAGAACGGCGGGAATGCGGGTCTCCGGCGTCACCAGCACGTACTCGATCCTGAGTGCGGGGTCGTCGACCTCGACGCCGATCTCATCGACGATCGCCTGGCAGAGCTCCAGGCTGTAGCCGATCGGACGGTTGGCCTGATCCATGAAGGAAAACGGCGGCGAGGTCTCGCGATAGCCCAGCCGCACCGTGTGCGTGGCCTTGATGTTGGCCAGCGTCGGGCTGAGTCCGGAATCCTGCGCCGGCGCGGGATCGGGCAGCAAGACCGCCGCCAGCAGGAGGCACGCCGCCGCGATCGGCCCCCGCAGCGGCCTGTCTTGGATCGGCCACCAGAGCATCAGGCGCGCACCGGATCGCCGGGGACCGTGTCGGGCGGCACGGCGTCGCTGAGCTGCATCTCATGCTCGGGTGCCAGCTCGCCCTCCCATTTGGCGACCACGCTGGTGGCCAGCGAATTGCCGATCACGTTGGTGGCGCTGCGGCCCATGTCGAGGAAGGTATCGATGCCCATGATCATCAGGAGGCCCGCTTCGGGGATGTTGAACTGGCCCAAGGTGGCAGCGATCACCACCAGCGAGGCGCGCGGCACGCCCGCCACGCCTTTCGAGGTGATCATCAGGGTCGCCAGCATGGCGAACTGCGTGCCGAGCGACATCTCGATGTGATAGGTCTGGGCGATGAAGATGGCGGCGAAGGTGCAATACATCATCGTGCCGTCGAGGTTGAACGAATAGCCGAGCGGCAGCACGAAGCTCGAGATGCGCGTGGAGGCGCCGAAACGGTTCAGCCCCTCCAGGGTCTTGGGGTAGGCCGCCTCCGAACTCGCGGTCGAGAAGGCGATCATCAGCGGCTCGCGGATCAGCCGCAGCAGGTGGCGATAGCGGGGGCCCAGCACGATGAAGCCGACCGCGACCAGGATGCCCCACAGGATGAACAGCGAGAAGTAGAAGCCGCCCATGAACACGACCAGCTTCCACAGCACGCCCAGGCCGTTCTTGGAGACCGTCGCCATGATGGCCGCCCACACCGCGATCGGCGCGAACAGCATCACGTAGCCCGTCACCTTCAGCATGATGTGGGCGAGATCCTCGATCAGTTTCAGCATCGGCTTGGAACGCTCCGGCATCGCCCCCATGGCGACGGCGAAGAACACCGCGAAGACGACGATCTGCAGGATCTCGTTCTGCGCCATCGCGTCGGCGATCGAGGTCGGGATCAGATGGGTGAGGAATTTCTCGATCGAGAAGGCCGAAACCGGCAGGCCGGTCGCCTGGCCTTTCTCAGGCAGCGTGCCGGGGAAGTTGGCGCCGGGCTGCAGCAGGTTCACCATCACGAGGCCCAGCAGCAGCGACACAAAGGAGGCGCAGACGAACCAACCCATGGTCTTGGCGAAGATGCGGCCGAGCTTGGCGCCCGAGCCCATATGGGCGATGCCGCCGACCAGGGTCGCAAATACCAGGGGCGCGATGATCATCTTGATCAGACGCAGGAACAGCAGGGCGATCAGGTTGATGCTCGACGCTATGTCCGCCCGGTCCTGCGGAAGATAGTCGTAGACCAGGGCACCCATGACGACGCCGAGTGCCATGGCAATCAGGATATAGCGTGTGAATTTGTTGGACATGCGACGATCATCCCCTTTACGCCAAGTGACAAAAGTATGACGGCAATGCGCGGGGCGCCGCAAGCTCGAACGGCCCAGCGACGCGGGATATGGTTTCCGGCAGCGAGGGCTCAGTGAGAGGCGAGGGAGAGGCAAGATGAATCCAGACGAAGCGGAGCGCGGCGAGGGGCACCACATCGCCGGTTTCTTCCAATCCCATTGGCTGCTGTTCATCCTGCTGGGCGGCCTGCTGATCACAGCGGGCGGCGTGGCGATCGTCGTTCCCGCGATCACCTCGATCGCGGCCAACGAAGTCCTCGGCCTGGTCCTGGTCTTCGTCGGCATCGTGCAGATCGCGCAGTCTGGCAAAATGAAGGGCGAGGTTGCGTTCGCCTGGCACCTGACGCTGGGCCTGCTGGCCGCGATCGGCGGCGTGTTCGTCTACCTCGACCCGTTCGAGGGCGTGGTGACGATCACGATCTTGATGGCGATCGTCTTTGCCCTGCATGGCCTGACGCAGATCGCTTTTGCACTCCGGGTGCGGCGCCTCAGGGGCTGGAGCTGGTTCCTGGTATCGGGCTGCGTGGCGTTGCTGGTCGCCGCCCTGCTGGTGATAAAGCTGCCCTACGGGCACACCTTTACGCCGGCGACGGTTGGCGGCGTTTCCCTGCTCTTCGCCGGCTGGGCCTATGTCGCCCTGGCGCTGGTCTTGCGGCGCTCGCCTTGACGTTCAGGCAACAACTTTCGGTAGCTCTGCTGAAATGAACTTCATTTTGTCGGGGTTGCCCACAGACGTTGCGCTGGAGGGCAGCTGCCGCGGCAGAGTATCCTGAGCACCGTCAGGCGGACTTGAGACGCGAAAGGAGCCCTGACCGGAACCATCGAAACGAGGGGAGACGACAATGACGAATCTGTTGTTCGGCTTTCAGGGGCGCACCAATCGCGCCATGTTCTGGCTGGTTGCGCTTGCTTTGCTTGTCATCGAGGCCATTGTCCTTGGCGTTATCGGCGGCCAGGCGGCGATGTCGGACGATCCGCAACAGGCCCTCGCCTCTCTTGGACCAGTCGCCGGTATCGTGCTGGTCATTTTTGGCCTGGCTGTGACCTGGATCACGATTGCCGTCGGGATCAAACGCTTTCACGACCGCAACAAGAGCGGCGTTTGGGTGCTCATCATCTTCGTTCCGGTGATCGGCGGCCTCTGGTACCTGATCGAGTGCGGCTTCCTCAAGGGCACGCCCGGACCCAACAACTACGGCCCTGATCCGCTGGCGGCGCTCTGACCGCACGCGCTCATCGTTTGCGCGGCGCGTTCCTCTTGAATTCCGGGATCGTCACGGTGGCTTAGTTGTTCATGCGTGGGCGGAACGCTGCCCAGGATGATCATCTGCTCGAGCCAGTCCACCGGATTTGGCGCTGCCTTGCAGGTGGCCCGCAACGTCCGCCGGACTTTCCGGCGGATAGCAGGGGCAGCGCCGAGCGCGATTGCCGACACCAATCCATGGGACGCCTCCCTTCCTGGCGAGAAGGGCGCGAGGCTTTTCACAACTGACGCGGTGCCGCAGCATCGCGTGCTCAGCACTTCGCAAAATGGGGAGAGCGCGCTGGCAAAATAGGGAAAACCTCCGATGCGCGAGGGAAGCGCTGCGCCTAGCTTGCGCGCCTTCCACGAGTATCCGTGCGTTTCCCCCAAAAGGATGCCAGAGGCCATGCCTCAGAAGGCCGCGTCCCCGCCTGCGTTTTCGGCGTCTTCGAATCCACTCGCCTTGGCACGCCAGGCGCGGGCCGAAGCCTGGCGCGGCTGGCTGTTGGCGGTCGGGCAAAAGCGCCTGGCACTCTATGGCGCGGGCGTGGCGGCGCTCATCGCCTATGCCGGCCTGCTCGTGCTGGCGAATCCGGCAGCTGTCTCGCCGTGGGCCATGGCTGCGGTCTTCGTCGCCGCCCTGACGTCGGGCATCGCGGGCTTCGCCTTCTCGGCGATTTGCGGTGCCATGCTGTTCCACCTGCTCGACGATCCCGTACAAGTCGTCGAGATCATGATGATCTGCAGCATCGCGGGCCAAGCGCTGATGGTGTGGTCGCTGCGCGGCGACATCGCCTGGCGCCGCCTGAAACCTTTCGTGGTTGGCGCCGCCGTCGGCTTGCCGGCCGGCGTCTATTGCCTGCTGCACAGCCGACCTGTCCTCTACGTCCACATCATCGGCGCAATGCTCGTCCTCTACGCCGCCTTCATGATCTTCCGCCGGCCGATCGTGGTGCGGCGGCAGCATGCGTTGTTCGACGGATTGGCGGGCTTCCTGGGCGGCGTCACCGGCGGTGCGGCGGCATTCCCTGGCGCGTTCGTCACCATCTGGTGCGGTTTCAAGGGCTTTAGCAAGGAGCGCCAACGCGGCATCTACCAGCCGTTCATCCTGATCGTGCAGCTGGCGGCGCTCGCCGTCCTGGCGCTGTCGAGCCTGGGCGCCCAAGGGCGGCACTTCGACTTGGCGGGAATCATCTATGTGCCCGCCATGCTGCTTGGCTCCTCCTGGGGCATGGTGTGCTTCAAATGGCTGAATGACCGCCAGTTCGCCCTCGCCGTTAACGTCCTGTTGATCGGCTCGGGCCTCAGCTTCCTGCTCTAGGACCGGTGTGAGTCTTCGCACATTCCCGTGACGGCCTTTGCGGCATGCTGAGGCGACATTCACTCGCAGAGTGCGCCAGCATGAGACTGATGACAGCCATCGCGCTCGCCGCCGCGACCTGGATCGGACCTCCCACACTATCGGATGCGGGTGAGGAGCCTAGCACCGACAGCGAGCTTCTCGTCGCCTACTGCGTTGGCGTCTTCGGCGCCGACCCGGCCCAATCGAACGCCTTCCAGGCACCGGTTTGCCTGACCAACGAGCCAACCGATGAATGCCTGGTGCGGATCGCCGACATCGACCAGGAACGGCAGCGCGTCGATCACGCGCTGCGCCGCCTCCAGGAGTCCCTGGCGGCGCGCGGGATCGTCGCGCCGCAACGCTACATCGCTCTCGCCAAGTACCTGGTCGCGACGTCGTGCTGGGAGGGCCTCTAGATGGAACTCGCTGACAGTAATCTGAAAGACTCCGGGGCCCGCCGGGGACCATCGGAGAACGCTGGGTCGCGTATTGTCAGCGAGTCGCCGATCGGCAAGCGGGTGCTGGTCGGCATCGGGCTGCTCGTGCTCGCCCTCCTGCTATGGTCGGTGCGCGACACCGTGCCGTCATGGATGGCCAAAAGCATGGCCGCGACCGTCGAGCTCGCCACCACCTCCGAGCGCGACGATGCCCGCGTTACCCGCGCCTTCGACGCCGCGATGCACGTCTATTCGGCCGACGCGACCCTCGAGTCGCTGCCCAACCAGATCAGGGTTCGCCACACCCGCCTCACGGTGCGAGCGCCGACCAGCGACGAAGCGATCGAGCTGGCGAGCCGGATGTCGCTGGCGATGGCGAGCGCCTTCGCCAAGGAAGGACCGGCCACGCTGTCGGTCGATGTGCGGCGCCGCACCACGCCGGTCGAGGACTCCGCCACGACCGCCGCGGGCTATGCGATGCGTTTCGCCGCCGCGGTCGCTTGCCTGCTGGGCGTCCTGCTGATCGCGCTCGGCTGGTTCCGCTTCCAGGCCGGCCCCGATCCCCTGCCGCGGCAATTCTGGTGGCTGGCGGCCGGCGGTTCGGCGGTGGCCGCCGCACCGGTCTTCCTGCCCGGCGACGTCATCATGGCGCTGTTCTTCATGGCCTTCCCGGTGACGCTCGCCGGCGTGATCCTGTGGAAGGGGATCCACGTGCGCCATGCCGCGGCGTGGCCCTCGACGCGCGGCCGCATCGTCAAGTCGACGCTGCGTGCCCAGCATCACCGCCAGCAGGCGGATGTTACAAAGGTCAGCAACGTCGCCGATGTCGAATACGAGTTCACCCTGGGCGATCGCGTCTTTCGCGGCACACGCATCGGCATCGGCGAGGTCGCCGGCGGCCGCCTTGAGGCGACGCTCAACCACTACAGCGTCGGTGCCACGGTGCCGGTATACTACGATCCGAAGAATCCCGAGAACGCCCTGCTGGAGCGCGATCCACCGGTCCCGGTCGGCTGGCTCTACGCCATCGCCGCCGCCATCTTCCTGGGTGGCCTCGCGGTGCTGGCGGTGTTCTGGAACATCTCGTCCATCTTTGAGGGGCTGTCGGCATATTTTCCCGAGAAGGCCTTCCTGCCGGGCATGGCCTTCTTCATCCTGGGCGGACTCATGCTGGTGGCCATGCTGTGGATGGCACGCCGCCAGGTCGCCGAAGCGTCGGGCTGGCCGGCAACCGGCGGTCGCATCGTCAAGAGCGGCGTCGAGCATTATCGCAAGCGGGTCGGCGGCGCGCAGAGCGGCACGCTCACGACCTTCTACGAGCCCGTGGTCGAATATTCATACCGAGTGAACGATCACGAGTACCACAGCACGCAAGTGTGTTTCGGCGGCAAGTCGGCATCCTCGCAAGCCATTGCCGAAGCGGCGGCGGCGCGCTATCCCATGGGCAACCTCGTGCTCGTGCATTACGATCCGAAGAACCCTTCGAATGCCGTGCTTGAGCTCAAGGTCGCTCTCGGCGTACCTTTGGTGGTTGTGGCGTTCGCGTTCTTCGGGTTGGCGGTTTTCTTCTCGGGTGCGTTTCGATAGTCGGGCCCGCACATTTGGCTTGCAGCCGCCTCCCTCTTGAATAAATTCACACGCGATGTTTCGACTTGGGGGATGAGCATGTGCACTGCGTGTCTTACTGCTGGGATGTCCCGACGTCTTGTACTCGGAGCCGGCGCCGCTGCCTTGGCGGCGGCACCGCTCGTTGGCGCGGCGCAGGCGCAACCGGCGCGTGCCGTCGACACACCCGATGCGGCGCTCACGCGCCTGGTCGAGGGCAATGCCCGTTACGTCGCCGGCAAAATGAACGAGCGCGACTTCTCCTCCGGCCGCGCCGCGCGTGCCCAGGGCCAGGCGCCGTTCGCCGCCATCCTCGGTTGCGCCGATTCGCGGGTCGCGCCGGAACTGGCCTTCGACCAAGGGCCGGGCGAGCTGTTCGTCGTGCGCGTCGCCGGCAATTTCGTAACGCCCGATGGCCTGGGCAGTCTGGAGTTCGGCGCGGCCGTTCTTGGCACCAAGCTGATCATGGTTCTGGGCCACACCAGTTGCGGCGCCGTCGACTCCACCGTCGCGGCGCTGCAGAAGGGCAACGACCTGCCGGGCCATATCGGCGATCTCGTGCGGGCGATGAAGCCCGGCGTCGAGTCCGCCCTGAAGCAGCCCGGTGACGACCTCAATCAGCGCGCGGTGGTGGCCAACGTGCGCTACAACGTCCAGCGCCTGCAGGAAGCCAAGCCGATCCTGGCCGACATGGTTGCCGCCGGAAAGCTGCGCGTCGTGGGCGCCTTCTACGACCTGCCCACGGGCAAGGTCGTCATGGTCTAGGGATACACCAGCCAACTATCTGCTTGGTATCCCGTAGGGATAGGGGGGATGCCTCTGGCGGCCGCAACCGTTCGCGGCGCCTTTTAGTTTGCCGCCTCGACCTCGCCGGCGGTGACGATGGCCCTGGGGGCACTGGGGGCGCCGCCACCGTGGCCTTCATCGCGGCGCCGATCATGGCGTCCGTGTCGGCGCTGGTGGCCGAGCAGACGCTCCTCGCGCCCTGACGCCGTCGCGCAAGCTAGTTGCCGCAAGACCTGCGTGTCCCTGCCGCATTCCTTGCTCAAATGTGATTTTTGGCACGTTCTCGACATCAATTTTTCTCCATTCTAAGGCTACATGGCTCTGTTTGTGCATGTGGGACACGTCGACAGGGGCGGGCTATGGCAGGCAACCTTGGCAAGCACGGGCAGCGGGATTCGATCCGCGTCAACATCCTCGAGGCCCAGGAGCTACAGGCGTGGTGCGCGGAATTCGGCTGCACGGCCGACCAGTTGAAGACGGCCGTCGGCCGCGCAGGCGTGATGGCGATCGATGTGCGGGCCTATCTGCAGGACCAGAACTGGATCCCGACGCCGAGGCGCCCGCGCGGTTGGACGCGACTGCTGTCGCGGCGACAGCGCTACCGCGCGCCCTGAAAGCATCACAGGAACGGCCCGATGCGCGCCTCGCCGAACGCCGGGCGCGCCTGGATCGACTGCCACCAGGCGAAGACGCGTGGGTGCTTCGCTTCGGAGACCTCGTCGGGCGCGATCTCTTCGTCGATGCGCTTGAGGAAGGGAACGACCGATATGTCGGCCAGCGAATATTTGTCGCCGACCAGCCAGGTGTGGCGGCCGAGGCTTTCTTCCATCTTGTCGAGCATCAGGACGAGCTTCCGCCGCGCCTCGCCTTCTTCTTCGGCCGCGTAAGGCCGCCGGGCGGCGCGCAGCCAGGCTTCCTGCCGTTCCTTGCTCGGCACCTTCTTGAGCCGCTCCGCCAGCTCCGCGTCCGACCATTGCGACGCCGTCTTCGCCAGGCTGTGCTTCCAGTTGAAGACGATAAGATTGCCGATCCGCTCGTCGGCGTGGCGGATCCAGTTGCGCATCTCGGCGCGCCCGTAGGGGTCGGCCGGCCGCAGCGGCGGCTCGGGCCAGGTCTCGTCGAGGTATTCGCAGATCGTGCCGCTTTCATAAAGCGAGCGGCCGTCGTCCAGGACGAGCAGGGGGATGACGCCGTTGGGGTTGAGCTTCAGGTATTCCGGCGTGTGATGCTCCTGCTTCGCCAGATCGATCAGGACGCTCTCGAACTTGAGTCCCTTCTCGGCGAGGCAGAGCCGCACGCGCCGCGAGGCGCTTGATCTCCAGGCATGGTGCAGCACGAGCATCCCGGTTTCCTCCGATATTCCGCCGGGCATGAGCCCGCCAGACCCTAGCCCGGTTTGCGGGCGAACAGCATCGCTATGTCGATCGTGACGTCCATCGCGGGCGCTTCGATGTCGAGCGCCGACGCCGCGATGTGCCGGGCGTTCGGCCCCATTAATACCGCGTGACGAACGTCCTCGCGGTCGAGATTCACGCGACGCAGCAGCCGCGTGGCAGTCGATGGCCCAACCCACCGCTGCGCTGCCGCGACGTAATGTGCGCTCTTGCCGGCATGCTGCCGCAGCAGGCCGAAGCGGTGGACGAGCTCGGCCAGGTGATCGGGTCCGGGATAGGCCAGAGCAAGCCATCCGCCGGGCCGCAGGACACGCGACATCTCGGCGAAGTTCTTTGGCGCGAAGATGTTGAGCGCGAGATCCGCTGCCTCGTCCTGCACCGGCCATTCGGCCCATATGTCGGCAACTGCGAAGGCAAGCTCTGGCCACCGACGTGCCGCATGCCGCATCGCCGCTCGGGAAATGTCGACTCCCAGCCCGCTCACGGGCGGTTCGAGCGCCGCCGCGACGGCGGCAAGATGATGACCGGTACCGCACCCGGCGTCGAGCACGCGCCAGCCCGCGGCGGGGGCGGCGTGCGCCACGTGCGATGCGATCGCCGCAGCGACCGGGTCGAGGTGCCCCGCCTCGAGGAACGCCGCACGGTGAGCGAGCTGCTGCGGGCTGTCGCCGCGTGCGGTCAGGCTGCGCCGGCGGCCGTCGAGCAAATTGACGTAGCCGTCGCGCGCGAGGTCGAAGCTGTGGCGACTGCGGCAAACGAGGCGGCCGGCCGCGCCGGCGAGATCAAGCCGGCAGACGGGGCAACGCAGCAGTCCATGGCCGGGGCGGGCGAAGCGCGGCGCCACGGGGCCGCTCCATCGTCGCCAGCAGCATGAAAGTAGTCATGATCGTCCTTTTCTTCGAGACCGGCGATTATAGCCTCGGCACCTGGCCCGTGACAGCTCCGGTCTCAGGGGGCACTGTCTCGTGGCGGAAAACAAGGGGAGGAAGAGATGAGGTTGGGACTGTTTCTCGCGACATTAATCGGGCTAGCGGGTGCTTCTCACATCGCCAGCGCGGCAGACGCGACGTGGGTTGCCGTTTCCTCACTGGAGAATGGCACTTCGCCCTACTGCGCCGGCGGTCAGTTTACCGGGCAGCAAGTTTCGCTCGGGCAGGCTGACTGGCAGGTCGACATAAAGGGGAACACGCTCACTTATACGAGCCGATCGGCGTACCGTTCAGTCACTCTCGATTTGAAGGCGTTGCAGCCTGATGGTTCTGGAAAAGTTGTCGGCAAAGACGACAAGAATAGAGAGTTCTACCTGACGTTCGTTCCGGGCAGCGGAGCCCGCCCATTCCATGTGACCAATTCCATTACTCCTTGCAGGTATGTTTTTATGCCCAAGAGTTAGTGATTTCTCGCATGAGCAGCCTGCGCGGATGGCGCTGAACTGAAAAAGGGAAGTGCCGTTGGAGTGTGCCTTGCCGTTCCGCCACAATGGCGGCCCGCACCGCATCCAACGGCGCGAGCGTATGCCGCCAAGGCCCTCAAATTAGGACACTACCACTATCCCTAGGAGCCGATTTCAAAGTGAGACAGTGCCTCTCAGGGTGGGCAGTGGACCGACAATTCCAGGCCGCCATCGAAGGGCAGCGTCATGGTGCGAAAGCCGTTGGCGGGCTCGGCGAGGAAGGCGAAATAGTCGGCATAGGCGCTCCGGTACTGCTCGGTGTTGTCGCAGACGACGATGGCGCCTGGCCGCAGGTGCGGCGCGACCAGCTCGAGCGCCGGCCGCGCCATGGCGATCCAGATATCCATCAGCACGAAATCCACCGGCCCGTCGATGTTCTTCAGCGTCTCGCGCAGATCGCCCTCGCGCAGGTCGATGAAGCGGCTCAAGCCCGCCTCGGCGAAGTGCGCCCGCGCCGCCTTGGCCTTCTCGGGCTCGTATTCGGTGCCGATCACCATGCCGTCACCGCCGGAGGCGCGGGCATTGTCGCGTACGGCGGCGGCGAGATAGAGCGTCGACACGCCGTAGGACGTGCCGATCTCGACAATGTGTCGCGCATTGCCGGCGCGGCAGAGCTGGTAGCAGAACTCGGCCTTGTCGCGGTCGAGCGCCACCAGCTTGTCGCTGCGAAAGGCTTTGAGCCGTGCCGCCTCGTCATCCGCCGGCGGCTGGGCCGCGTTGGCACGCTCGGCATCGTAGCTTCGCAGCGCCGCGAGCTGCTCGTCGCTCCTGGCATGCAGGGTGGCCAGCAGGCTCTCCAGCTTCGGATCGTGAAGGACACTCATCGCAGCGCACTCCCTGCCGCGCCTGGCGGTCGCGGCCAGACTAGCGCCGACGCATGGCGATGTCCCGCTACACGACTCCACCGCCCAATTCGAGCATTTGGTTCGGCCAGGGTCGCCGCGCGAGTTCGGAGTACATGCTGCCGCGATAGACGAAGGTTTTCCACGCACCATCGACGTCGAGGAAATGCGTCTCGTTCTGCATCAGCCTGTAGCCGCTCGACAGGTACACTCGAGGCTCAAAGGCGAACAGGATCGAGAAAGGGATAGATCCCGCGCGCAAGTAGTCATGCGCGCGCAGCAAGAGCAGCCGGCAATGGCCCTTTCTTCTGTGATCCGGTGCCACGGCAACGCCGCCGATCATGCCGATCTCCAGGACCTCGTCGCCAATCTTCACCTGGCGCCGGTAGAGGGCAAGGTGGCCCACGACGTGTCGTGCCTCATGGGCGATCAGGATGCGGTCCGGCACGCCGTGGAGGCTGTAGTAGCCGCCCTTCGTCGAAGAGCCCCTCGGAAACGCGTCGTCGAGCAGCGCCTGAACCCTCTCTTCAAGGTCGCCCCTGAGGGCATCGCGGCTGGTTTCGATCAGTTCAGACACCATCGATATTCAACGATCGCCCTAATCCGCGCCGAACAGGTCGCGCGTCACCTTGACCTTGCCGCTCTCGATGTCGCGCATGTTGACCATGGGATAGCCGACCGGCGTGTCGGCGCTCTGCTGCCAGGCCTCGACGATCATGTCGCGCACCGCGGTGGCGCCGGCGGCGAGGCGCGCCGTGACGAAGGCGATGCCGCGCGGATCGCCCTTGTCGAAGCCGCCGTCCTTCTCGAGCGCGTAGAGCGGCCCGACCTGGGCGAGGGAGGTCAGCAGCAATGATTTTATCTGTTCCTCGATCGAACAATCGCAGGGGTGCCAGGGCGGGACTTCCGCCGCCACCGCCGACCGCACGATATTCTCCTTAACGAACTCGCCCTCGAAATAGGCGTGAATGGGCTTGTCGGTGTAGCCGACGGGGTTGGGATAGGACCCCCAGCCGTTGACATGGACGGAGACGTGCATCGGTTGCGTGGCGTCGCCGTCGTAGTGGCTCCAGATGCCGATGTCGCGCAGGGTGAGCATCTCGCGCAGCCGGCGGTCGGCCTCGAACCAGGCGCGCTCCTCTGGCGTGGCGGCCGTTTCGACGCCCTTGGTGGCGGCGCGCCAGTAGGCGAAGTCCTTGCGGATCTGCTGCCAGCCGTCGAGGATCGCGTAGGGCAGGTAGCCCGCCTGGTACTGGTCGAACCCTTTGGCGCGCAGCAGCGTGTCGTATTCCCGGCGGGTCGGCGGCAGCGCGCCCAGCGGCACCACGCCCAGCACCGAGCCATCGTCGGCGAGAGCGATCGAGTGGCCCGGGTCGCGTTCGGCATCGTGCGAACGGCCGGAGCCCTTCGAGCGGTCGAGCTCACGGCCCATGACGGCGATTTCCGCCGCGGCTTCAGGCGAGCGCACGAAGGCGGGCAGGCTGTCGGGCAGCTTCTCGATGGCGATGCCGCTCACCAATTCGTGGCCCGTGGCGCCCCACGCCCAGCTTTCGCGGCCGGCGCCGCTGGCGAGCGCCAGCACCAGCAGAACCGTTGCCCCTGTTCGACCCACGCCGTGCCCCCGTCCTTCGTTCCCGGTCGCTTCCCCTTTAGGCGACTCGCGCGGGCAGGCCAAATGAAACGCTTGTCACTTTCCGTCGCTGCTCCCTGGTGGCCGGCGAACCGCTGGTTCGAGGCGGCCGTTCCAAAAGAACTACCGGTGCCCCTCCGCGCCGGATGCTGCCCATTCTAGCGGGCGGCCCGATCGGGACGCGCGATGAGCCACAGGAGGGAGCCGACGACGACTCCCTCCGGGCCGATGGGCCACAACAGGTCGCGAAGCCCGCTCACATTCGAGAAGCCCGCCATGACCGAGGACAGGCTGTTGCCAAGCGACAACCCGAATAGAACGATAAAGACGCAGTAAGCCAGCAACCCGGCGATGAACCCCAGGACAGGGGCAATCCAGAACCCCGTCCACGTTCTCGCCCGCAGGAACAAGTACGTTGGAAGGCCAAAAAAGAAAGTGCCGGCATAGGCCGTGCGGTGGCCACGATAAGCGTCACCGCGAACCAGAATCGGTCAGGCATGCCGGAATGGAGAGAGGGCAACAGGAAGAGGGGAACCACAAGAGGCGCAACCAGGAAGGCGATGACAGGTCTACTCATGGCCGCCGACCTTGCTCCAGGGCTCGCCTGATGATTGCATCGGATTGTTCCTGTAAGACGTCGTTGATCATATTGCGTCGCCGATGAATTGCTGCCGATCGCTTTCTTGGCCTATCGATCGGCCGGGGTCTCGGCCCGCTTATGCAAAATAATTTTGCGAGTGCCCTTCCCGCCCCCGTAGTTGCTGAGCACGGCTTCGTATTCGAGTTCGGTCTCGGACTTGAGCGTTGCCCGGGCACCGTCGAGGCCGTTGGGAAGCTTGTAGACGATACGTTCAAAGACCTCGCCGGTTTCGAAGGGATAATCTCCCAGCTCCGGATTGGCAGCCGCGGACTGTCCGGGAGGTGGCGAAAAGCCTGTTCGAAAAATGACGTGCGTCGGTCCCACGCCGACAGACTCCATGATCAGATAGGCGCCATTTTCGTCGTCGCCCTCCCAGCGACCCAAAAACGGAGCAAACGGCTGGTTTGAGCCCGGCGGTAGTTTAAGGACAGGGGCCGCCGCGGGAAAGCCGATATCCGAGCCGATCGCATAGCCGCTCGAGCGAGAGCATTGCATCTCGCCGGCCGACTGATCGGCGTTTTGAACCAGCTGCAGGAGGCAATCCCGGTACCTTCGGACGAACCGCCCCGTGCCGCCCGCCCCATGACCATGCAAATCCGGCGGGCGATCGATCACCACGAATGTCGATCCGCTGCTTTGCAAACCACGCCGCACGGCGGCAGCCCGGCGTTCGCTCAGCTCTTCGCGTGGATCGTCCGCAAAAAAGAAGGCGGCAACGCGCTTTGCGCTGGCTCCGGCCAGTTTTTGCGCCAGCACGTCGCGGGTTCGTTCCCGTTCCGCCGGTTCGTGGCTTCCCGTTCCAGGCGCCAGACCGATCGCCGCATCGACATCGGGCAGGGTCGCCGCCTGCAGCGCGAGCCAGCCGCCGCGCGAATATCCGGCGACGATGATTTTCTTGTATCCATTCCGGCGCGCTTCGGCGATACGCTTTGCCACGAGGCCGAGAATGTCGGCGTCTTGCTCCTCAAGATCGGCAATCGGCAGCCTGTTGATCCGCATGACATCCCACGCTGCGACGTTGGCCATCTCGGTGAAGATGATCGGGATCGGATCCAGGTAGGAGTGCCATACACCATGTCCATGGAAATAGAGGAGGAGGCCCTCCGCCCGTTCGGGGCCGCGCCTTTCGACGACGGACGTCTCCCATTCAGACCAGACGAAGCCAAAGTCCTGGGCGCGACAGGCGCTATCGATCAACAGCAAACCAGCCGCAACGACCAGCGTTCTGCGAAGGAGCTTCATGAGACGGCCTCCCACTTTGGCTCGGTGCACGGTGGAAACAGTCTCATGGCGTGTCGGGAGATACAATCTTGTTTACTTACCAAGTACTATTTTACAACCTACAATTGTCTCTCTACGATGTAGGCTTTGGCTTCGGCTGAAGTGGTGGCTTTGGGTCGGGGTCGTCAGGCCGCGAGGGCGGCCGGAGGGGTGGAGGGAACATGGGTGGCGGAAATGGCGAAGGCGCAGGCGGAAGCTTGCGTATCGGATCGGGACCCACGGGGTCTGTCCAAGGGAACGAGCGCCACAACTCGTACCAAGGTGGTGCTACTCCTGGCCCCGGATCGGGCATAGGTATCGTTTCCAGTGGTCTCGGGCGTGCTGGCCAGGCCCAAGGCGAAAAAATGGTCGGCGGATTGGTGCCGACGCCGCTTGGATCGCCGGAGGCGAGCGTCGCGTCGCCGTAAGGATAATAATCGTATGCTCGGGGGTCGGCGGCGCCAGCAGGCGTGCGTTGGTCCAAGCCTTCGGGCAGGCCAACGCGAAAACCGGGCACGCCGGTATTGGGTACGAATTTGAACATGGTGCCGATCCTCTATCGGTGAGTGTCGGCAGAGATACGCCACAACATTGCTAAGTTCTGTCAAGGGCGTTCTTCCCCCGACAGAGGCTGTCCATCCCATTGGCTCGCGCTCGCGGCATGCCTCAAAAGATGCCGGCTAGCCCATTAGGCAGCCGAGCGCGAGTTCCCGCCTTGATCCTCCAGCACCCCTTGCCCGCCGTTCGCCATCCATTATATCCATCGCCGACTCATTCCACCCCTAGAGAGGATGCAGATGGACGCCGCAAGCGCACCGGCCGAGACCCACGTCTTCCAGGCGGAGGTCGCCGAACTCCTGAACCTGATGGTTCATTCAGTCTATTCCGAGACCGACATCTTCCTGCGCGAGCTGATCTCCAACGCCTCCGACGCCTGCGACAAGCTGCGCTACGAGGCGATCGCCAAGCCGGAGCTTCTGGCCGGCGCCGACAAGCTCGTGATTCGCCTCGTGCCCGACAAGGCGGCCGGCACGCTCAGCGTCGCCGACACCGGCATCGGCATGGACCGGCAGGAGCTTTTGGACAATCTCGGCACCGTCGCCCGCTCCGGCACCAAGGCCTTCCTGAAGGGGCTGGCCGAAGCCAAGGAAGGCGCCAGCCTGATCGGCCAGTTCGGCGTCGGTTTCTACTCGGCCTTCATGGTCGCCGATCGCATAGAAGTCACCAGCCGCCGCGCCGGCGCTCCCGAAGCCTGGGTATGGACCTCGTCCGGCGGCGCGGGCTTCGAGCTGGCAGCGGCGAGCGCGGAGCAGGCCAGCCGCGTGCCGCGCGGCACCGAAGTCCGGCTGCATCTCAAGGAGAATGCCAAGCGCTACCTCGAGCCGTTCGAGCTCGAGCGCCTTGTGCGGACCTATTCCGACCATATCCTCTTCCCGATCGAGCTTTTGGACGACAAGAGCGAGGCCCGGCAGGTCAATGCCGCGAGCGCCCTGTGGCAGCGCGCGAAATCCGAGGTCAAGCCGGAGGACTACACACAAGCCTACCGCTCGATCGCCATGGCTTTCGATGAGCCCGCGCTCACGCTCCATTACAAGGTCGAGGGACGGCAAGCCTACGCCGTGCTGCTGTTCGTGCCCTCGACGCCGCCCTTCGACCTCGCCGACCCGAACCGCAAAGGCCGAATAAAACTCTATGTGCGCCGCGTCTTCATCACCGACGACGCCGATCTTCTGCCGCCCTGGCTGCGCTTCGTGCGCGGCGTCGTCGACAGCGAGGACCTGCCGCTCAACATCTCGCGCGAAATGCTGCAGAACAATCCGCAGGTGACCCAGATCCGCAACGGCCTTGTCGGCCGCGTGCTAGGCGAGCTGGAAAACACGGCGGACAAGGACGCCGAGACCTATACCAAGGTCTGGAACGCGTTCGGCTCGGTGCTGAAGGAGGGCCTCTACGAAGAACAGGAACGCCGCGGTCAGCTTCTGGGGCTTGCCCGCTTCGCCACGACATCGGCGGAGGGCCTGCGCTCGCTCAAGCAGTGCGCGGCCGATCTGAAACCCAACCAGACCGAGATCTACTATCTCGTGGGCGAGAGCGCGGAGCGGGTGAAATCGAATCCCAAGCTCGAGGCCGCCCGTGCGCGCGGCATCGAGGTCCTGCTGCTGACCGATCCGATCGACGCCTTCTGGACGATGATGCCGCAGGAATTCGAGGGCAAGCCGCTCAAGTCGCTGAGCCAGGGCGACGTCGATTTTGGACTGGTGCCGCTCCTGGACCCGGCGTCCGAGCAGAAGCCGGCATCCGATGAGGACGCCGGCGTCATCGCAGCCGTCAAGGACGCGCTGGCCGACAAGGTCTCGGAAGTGCGTGCCTCGCAGCGACTGACGGAAAGCGCCTCATGCCTTGTGGCGAGTACGCAGGGTCGCGACCGCGAGCTTGAGCGCCTGCTGGCGCGCCAGAATCGCGGCAGCGGCGCGAAACCCATTCTCGAACTGAACATGGCCCACGATCTCGTGAAGGCGCTGGCAGCCGCGCGTAGAGAGAAGCGTGATGCCGATGTCGCCGATATCGCCACACTCCTGCTCGACCAAGCGCACATCCTCGACGGTGAGGTGCCGAGTGATCCCGCGGCGTTTGCCAAGAGGCTCAATGCGCTCGTCGTTCGCGGCCTGCGCAGCTGACACGGCTCAAGCGGACCGCGGGCCTCGACTTCACCAGCACTTCAGGCCACGGCTTCCCGGTGCGGGTAGCGGGCCTCAGTCCCAGGCCGCGTCGACGATGCGGCCGTCGTCCGACAGCACGAGGGTGAGCCGGTTGGGATTGAAGGTGTAGCTCGGCACGCCGTCGTCGGGCTTGATCACGCGCAGCACCCACGGCAGGTCGGCCTCGCGCACGATCTGGTCGGCCGCCACGCCGGCCGGCGGGTTGGCGCCCTTGGCCACGAAGTACTTGCCCATGCACTTGGCGCAGTCCTCCTTGGCCGCGGCGGCTTCCTCGTAGCCCGGGGCTTCGGCATAGCCCGGGATCGTCTTCAGCGTCACCGCGTTGGTGCTGCCGCGCACCCGCACGGCCTTGTAGGGATGGCCGCTCTCGATCGGCAGGATCGCCTCGACCGGCATGAA
>Ga0210387_10000720_pt1 | contig 24208 bp, 22 predicted proteins | sample IncBWC7OmetaG_FD_160108 | JGI IMG/M metagenome (GOLD analysis project Ga0210387, IMG submission 160108) | Forest soil microbial communities from Barre Woods Harvard Forest LTER site, Petersham, Massachusetts, United States - Inc-BW-C-7-O ...
CCTGACTTTTCTTGTGATCTTAAGCGCCGGCTGGTTTGGGAATCATCCCTTCTTTTTTCCTGATTCGGCGGCTCAAAGAACGAGTGACTATCAAGCCGCTTTTTCTTCGATTTATAGCGAGACTTTTTTTTCGCAGCACCAACAAGAATTTTGGGGAGCGACTTCCAGAATCGCATACCGTCAGGCTCGAATCCTTGTGTGGCTGTATTTCTTCACAGCTTCGGAGGCTTTGCTTTTTGGCTGGCTGGGGAAAAATTTCGGGCGATTCCACAAGTTCAAACCTTATGAATTCTTGGCAAACAAATTTCTCCTTCCAAATATTTCGCGGTGGTATTTCCTCCTCACGCCCTTTATGTGGCCGCCAACGCCGGAAAGAAAGGTCATGGCTGATCTTCTTACGTCCGACGATCATTTGTACCGTGGGCAGGTTGTTGGGCACGAAGTGGATACTGACGGGAATCTTCGCGGAGTGCTGATTAGCGAATCTCTAAGATTTGACCGGCATTCCTACCTCAAAGACAAGGATTCGAACGCGTCGGTAAATCCCGATGACTATTGGAAGAAAATCCCAGGAAAGAATCTGTTTATTTTCGCGGACAAGCTCGCGACGCTCAATTTGAGTTACCTGCCGCCGGCTTCAACCATTCCGGAAATTTTGCAGCAAATATTAAAAAAACTGAAAATCGAAGCGCAGGTTTTCGTGGAAAGCCCGCAGCCTCCCACTCCAAAAGAGTAGGCTGGAGCTAGAAGTCAGGGAGCCGCACTGAATGCCCGGTGCGGGCAAAGTGCAGGGCCATATTTCGGAAAACTTTTCGCAATTTTGGGTTAACCAGGAATAATCCATTAGGAATACGCGTGTCATACCTTTCTGTGCGAGGTAAGGCTTTTAACAACTCCTCAGTCCGCTGGGCGTCCTCTTCAGTCCCTCCGATCATTTTCTGGGTGGCGAGCCAAGCGTCCCGGACCGCTTGATCACTAGACGCATCCGCATATGCCTCTCTCAGATCTTGGGCGAGCGCGCGGCACTCATCGCAATCGTTGGAGGTTGCCATTTGCGTGTAGCTTATGCCGAGTGATCGGGACGAGCAACTGGACTCTCTGCGTCGTGCGGTTTTCTTGACCCTGTGCTTAGCGGTCGACTACACTAATAAATTCGATACCTGTCGCTCAGGCGGCCTGACGGTCGCTTTGTGTCTGCGGGAAGAACCGGCCGCAACTACTTGAGTGTGAGGCCGCGCAACTAAAGGGGGATTGCTTTGCCAAAGCGCACATTTCAACCGCGGAAACGACGCCGCGCGAAGACGCACGGATTCCGCGCGCGCATGAAGACAGTAGGCGGCCGGAAAGTTCTGGCGGCACGCCGCAAGAAGGGACGCCATCGCCTCACGCCCTAGTAGCTCCGGGCGCATGGACTTTCCGCGCGAGGCGCGGCTGGTGCGGCGCGGCGATTTTGATGCCGTGTACCGCTCCGGGAAGCGCCGATCCAGTTCCCACTTCACAGCTTTTTTTCGCGCCAACCAATTGCCGGTGAGCCGCTTCGGTTTCAGCATCAAAAAGGCGCTGGGCGGGGCGGTGGTGCGCAATCGCATCCGGCGGCGAATTCGAGAGATTGTGCGTTGCCATCGCATGGAAATACCCACGGGATGGGACATTGTGATTCATCCTAAGAGCAGCGTGGCGCGGGCGGAGTTTGCGGTGTTGACGGCAGATTTGGTGCGGTTAATGAAGAGCGTGTGAATACACCGATGAGTATGAGTGGCGAAAATAGCGTTAGAGAAAAGGACAGACTGGAGTCTGTCTCACCTGCGACAGCGGAGAATCCGTCCGCTGCAGTGAAAGCGGCGCTGGCGGCCCTACGTATTTATAAGGTGTACTTGTCGGTTTTGTTTGCGGGGAGCTGTCGGTTCGAGCCGACGTGCTCGATGTATGCGTATGGGGCGATTGAGCGGTTTGGCGTGATACGGGGGTCGTGGATGGGGTTGAAGCGGTTGCTGCGGTGTCATCCTTTGTCGCGGAAGTTTGGTTACGACCCGGTGCCAGAAAAAACAGAAGCGACCGCAGTACGGGCCGGCGAAATTGGACAGGATGCTGGCCGATCCGGTGTTACGTCCAGAGAGGCTCATTCGTGAGCGAGCCGCAAAAGAAAAAAGAACTTTCTTCAGAAATGCGCATTCTGATCGCCTCGATACTTTCGATGGCGGTGATTTTGTTGTGGGCCAAGTTTTTCGCGCCGAAGCCGCCCGCGAATTTGCCGCAAACAAACAGGCCGACGATAACATCCCCAGCGGCGACAAATCCTACAGCGAGTTCGCCTACTTCTTCTCCTTCGACATCGGGTAGCAAATCCGGCGCCGCGACACCCGCGGGAGTCGCCACGGGGATTGCACCTTCGAACGCGGCAGCGATGCCGCCAAAGGCCGACGCGCAAGAGCGCACGATTGTCGTGGAAAATGCGCTCTACCGCGTGGAGATTTCGAACCGCGGCGGCGTCGTAAAGAGCTGGCAGCTAAAGAAGTACATGGACGATTCGAAACCGCAGCGCGTACTAGATGTCGTACATCCGGAAGCAGCGGCGCAGGTGGGGGGATGGCCATTCGCAGTGGTGCTGGACGACCCGCAACTGGAGTCGCAAGCAAATTCCGCTTTGTACGTGGCAGGGATCCCTCACCCAGGAGCTCCTCAGGTAGACATCCCGGGACACGTTGCGGCTGTTCCGGACGGTCCGCTGCAGGCTCCGGCGGAAGTGCAGCTGACTTGGAGCGATGGGCATCTCGAAGTCATAAAAACTCTTCAATTTGATCATTCCTACGTGGTGCGCGTGGAGACGGCAGTCAAGTTCAACGGGACACCGATCAAAGCAGGACTGGCGTGGCTGGGAGGATTCGGCGATCCGACGGTGCAGAATCCTGTGCCGGTGGATACCACGTTTACGTTTTACAACGAAGGCGGCAAGCTGACGGACCTGCCCTACAAAAAACTTGAGGGACCGGAGAAATGGGGCCCAGGCGTTTGGATGGGCGGCAAGGACTTCGCGGGAATCGAAGACCGCTATTTTGCGGCGGCATTTCTGCCGGTTAACGGCGTTGCTTCAGGTTCGATAGAAACGCGCTACTGGAAAGTGTTCCGCACCGTTCAGAAGGACGGCAAAGAGGAGCAGGAGCCGGTTTCGGAGGTGGCGGCGGCAACATCATCGCAGCCGACGGCGTTGCGCGTATATGTTGGGCCGAAAGATTACGACGACTTGAAGGCCATGAAGCCACCGCTGCAATCCTTGGTGAATTTTGGATTTCTGGAGTTCATTGCGGAGCCGCTATTCCACGGGCTGAAGTGGCTGCACAAATACATTCCCAACTGGGGTTGGGACATCATCGTTATGACGCTGTTCATCAACATGCTGCTATTCCCGTTGCGAATTTCGAGCTACAAAACGACCTTGAAGATGCAGCGGGTCGCTCCTGAAATCAAAGCGATTCAGGAGCGCTACAAGAAGTACAAGATGAACGATCCGAAGAAACAGGAGATGAACAAGGAAGTGATGGCGATTTACAGCCGCGAGGGGATTAACCCCGTCGGCGGTTGTTTCCAGATGTTTCTGCAAATGCCGATCTGGTTCGGATTGAACAGCGCGCTGCGCGGGTCGATTGAATTGCGTCATGCGCACTGGCTGTGGATCTCGGACTTGGCTTCCAAAGATCCATATTACATTTTGCCGGTCGTAGTGGGCGTTTCCATGTACCTCGTTTCGAAAATGACGCCGATGACGTCAGCCGATCCGCAGCAGCAACAAATGATGAAGATCATGCCCATCATGTTCGCGGGAAGCTTCATTATTTTCCCGTTTTCGAGCGGACTCGCGTTGTATATTCTCACCAGTAGCTTGGTCGGTATCGGACAGCAGTGGTATTTGAACCGAACGCATCCCGCACCGGCAGCGGCGAAACAGATTTCGCGCGGCAAAAAGTAAGTAAATCGCCTGGGAAGGAATGCCGCAAACGGGCGAGCAGGATTGTACGTTCTACGGAGGCCCATGGGTCAGGACCTTATCCGGGAAGGCAAGCTCGACCGGCAAGCGGCCGCAGAAGCTCTGCGAAAGTTTCTGGAAGAGATCGTGCGTGTGTCCGGCTTGGACTTGAAGGTGAAAGTGCACGTGGTCGATACACCCGCCACGGAGGCTTCGGGTGAGGCGGAAGTGATTGCCGATCTCGACGGGCGGGACAAAGAAATTTTGCTGGAGCGCAACGGAGAAGTCTTAAAAGCGTTTGAGCATCTGGCGTTTCGCGCTTTGCGCCTGGAACCTACCTACCACGAAAAAATTCATCTGGATAGCGGCGGTTATCGCGCTTTGCGCTTTGAAGAGTTGCGCATGACGGCGCGCGTGGCGGCGGAACGCGTGCAAACTTCGCATCAGCCGTTCCGGTTGAATCCCATGTCCTCGCGCGAGCGGCGCATCGTGCATTTGGCGCTCAAAGAAATCCCCGGTGTACGCACCGAAAGCGTGGGCATGGGCGAAGAGCGCCAGGTAGTGATCCATCCTGCGAAACCGAAGTAGTTCTGTTCTCCTGGGCAGTTCTATAACAACGTCATCGTTTTATTCTCGTTCCCATCCCTTTGCAATGACTTGGCCGTCTTCATCCATTTTTACGCGATACGTGAAGGACGCGGGGCGATCCCTGCGGATCGATGAAAATCGCACGTCGAAAAACTCCACAATGGCTACATTGCCTTCCTTGTGAAAACGTGTGACGGGAAAACGCGAAAACCACAAAACTTTTTGCACTTCGGGCAAACCCTTGGCTGTCTCGATATATTGATTCGACGGAGCATCGGGATAATAACGATGCTCGACGGATGCCAGGTCCAGCCTTTCGCTCAAATCGAGGCGGACTTCATAGACGCCATGCGGGGTATTCACGAGGCCGTCCCAGTGCCAAACGGACGGCGGAAGTGGCAGCGCGCCGAGCGATTCCGCTGGAAGCCGGAAGAGCGAAGCGAATTTTTGCACGCGTTCAAAAGCGGCGTGATGAGCATAGAACGCTGCGGCGAGGTAGAGAATCGCCGCGGCGAGGCCTGCGCGGTTCCATGTGGCGTAGCGGACGCGCAGTCCTTTTCCACCAAGCGCTGGAAGAAGAAACAATACCGCCAGCAAAGCTAGAATGGCGACGGCGGTTTGTTCAGAAATCGGCGCGCCGACATTTTTCGCCAGAGCCGCGACGCCAAGCGAAGCGAGTGCGAGCACGCACCACGTGATGATGGCGCGATTCTTCAGGCCGGCGTCTTGGCGGTAGACCCAAGCGAGGATTTGCGGGCATAGAAGAAGCGCGCTGAAGGTGAAGTCGATGATAAAGATTAGATCCCAAGCGGGGCGCGACCATTGGAGCGGCGACCAAATCATCGTGCCGAAGCTCGTGACCAGATCCAGAAAAATGTGGCTGAGAATGCCAATGGCGTAGATGCCCGTCAAAGCGACGAACGAAGGCGCGTCCCATTTGCGCCAACGAGCGAACCACCGCGTAAGCGCAGCAAGAAGAAGCGCGAAGATCGGCATGCAGACCAGGGAATGCGTAATGCTGCGATGCCACGTCAAAATCAGCATCGGATTATTTGAGAACCAGTCGCGAAGAATGTCAGAATCCGGGAAGATGGCGCCGAGCATCAGCGACCAGGTGATGATCCGTGCGCGATTCATGGGCTTGGACGCGAACATGTCTTCGCCGCGAAAGACTGCTTTGCCGATCAGTGCGCCGGCGATGCCGTGAGTGATTGTGTCCATTCGTTTTTCTAGACGATACCTTTCCACAAAGCGGCGGCATTCTGCCTGATGATACGTCGAGAAAATTCACAATTTCAAAGAACCCTGATCAATGGAGCTGATTTCGGGATGACGCGGCCGACGCAGCGGGCGTTAACGGCGTGGCGCGCGAAAGCGTCGAGGGCGGAATCCGCGTGGTCCGGGGCGATGGCAACGAGAAAACCGCCGGAGGTTTGTGGATCGAAGAGGAGGTCTTGATATTCAGTGGGGACGCTCGCTTCGAATTCCGCGCACTCGCCGACGAAGGCACGATTATTTTTTAGGCCGCCGGAAAGATGGCCCTCGCGGGCAGCTTCGAGGGCGCCTGGAAAATAGGAGAAAGAGGCGTGATCGATTTCGAAAGAGACCGGGTCGAGGCCGTGACTTGGATCGCCGAGCGCCATCTCTCGAGCGTGTCCGAGAAGACTGAAGCCGGTCACGTCGGTGACGGCATGAATCGGTTTTGCGGCTTGTTCCTTCTCGTCGATTTCCTGGAGAGCCGCAGCAGCGGAGGCGTTCAAAGTGCCCATCGCGGCGACAACGGCGGCGAGAGATTCCGCTGAGGCGCGATCTTTTTTTAGCGCGGTGGTGATGACGCCGGTTCCGAGAGGCTTGGTAAAGAGAAGAACGTCGCCGGGCTTAGCTCCGACGTTACGCCAAACGCGTTGCGGATCGATGGTTCCCGTGACCGCGTATCCGAAGAGCATGTCTTCATTGCGGATCGAGTGGCCGCCGATGACGCTGCATTTCGCTTCGTTCATTTTGGCGAGGCCGCCGCGAATAATTTGTTCGAGAATTTCCGGGTCGCCCTTTTCCGGAAAACCGACGATGGACAGCGACGAGATTGGCCGACCGCCCATGGCGTAGACATCGCTGAGCGAATTGGCCGCGGCGATTTGTCCGAAGAGAAATGGGTCGTCCACGATGGGCGTGAAAAAATCGACAGTCTGGACGAGCGCGAGGCCTTCGCTGATCAGATAGATTCCCGCATCGTCGTTGGTGTCGAAGCCGACGAGGACATTTGGATCTGTTTGGCGCGGGAGTTTGCGCAGGACGGCGTCGAGCGTCGCGGGGTTGAGCTTTGCCGCGCAGCCGGCTGCTTTGGCCATGGATGTGAGTTTGACTTGTGCCGCCAAGTGTTCACCTCGCTGATTCGCAGACCATTATAACGATGCAGGCGGAATTGCGCTGGTAACACCCGCGTCCTTACCAAATAGGATGGGAAGAGTAGTGTCGAAAAGTTGCGCCGAGCTTGTGAACGTGGTTTCATCGCCGGATGCCTTGGGACTTCTGGTTGATCTTTATAGTGTTGGGTGTGCTGCTTCCCTTGCGGGGCCGCCTGCGTCTGCAAAAACTGATGGTCCTCCCGCAAATTGGGGCGCGAGAGCGGCTTTCGCTCTATGCTTCGACTATCGGTTTTCAGTGGGTTGCCACTGCAGTTGTCGCTTGGCGGGCTTGGGCCCGGGGACTGGGTCTCAATGAATTGGGTTTGGTGGTCCATGGGCGCTGGAGGATTCTGGTTGCGGCAATTGTCGGCGCTGCGACTTTGGGAGGTTTGCAGTGGCTTAACTTGAGGCGAATGGGGCGCTCGTCAGGGAAGGCGGGGGAGTTCATGCGTGTGCTCGCCGGGCGGATTCTGCCCCAGTCTCGGCTGGAGTTGGTTCCCTTCTTGGCTTTGGCGGTCACGGCGGGCGTTTGCGAGGAATTCCTGTATCGCGGATTTGCGATGGCGGCTTTGGCCCGCGAAGGCCTTCCCGTTTGGCTCGTGGTGCTACTATCCTCTGTTCTCTTTGGTTTAGCGCACCTTTACCAGGGTCGCGGTGGGTTGTTAAGCACACTGGTCATCGGCACAGTGTTCGGAACGGCGCGAATCGCGTACGATGGGTTGGTTCCAGTGATGGTCTGGCATTCTGCGGTGGATGCGGTGGCGGGAGTGGCGGGGCCGAAGTACCTGGTTAAGAGGAGCGCCGCCGACGGCGACCGAGGAAATTCACAAGCTATAGTATTTTAGTTACTCTTATGACAACACCAACCCCAGCGGTGCTATCAGCGGAGACGATTCGCCGTGCACTCGGCGAATTTCAGCTGGATGTAAGTGAACAGCAAATCATTTATATTCAACAATATATGACGCTTCTGCTGACTTGGAACGAGAAGATAAATCTTACTGCGATTCGCGACCCCCTAGAGATACTATATCGTCATTTTTGCGAGAGCATGTATGCCGCGGTGGCTGTGCCCGTTGAAAACGGTCGGCTCGCCGACGTTGGTTCGGGAGCAGGTTTTCCAGGAATCCCGCTCAAAATCATGCGACCGAAGCTGAATATGTTCCTGGTCGAGTCGAATATGAAGAAGGCCACATTTCTTGCGGAAGTGCTTAGAAACATTGAACTTCCGGACACGCGCGTGCTCGTGAGCCGGTATGAGGAACTGGGCGAGGAGATTATGCCGTTGGACTTCGTGTGCTCAAGGGCAGTGGGGGATTTTGAGCCGTTTCTAGCTTGGGCGGCCTCGGAACGTGTTGCAGCTAAACAAGTTATCTTGTGGATCGGCGGGCGCGATCTGGATCAGGCGCGGCGCGGGACGAACTGGGAGTGGCGGGAGCCGATTCCGGTGCCCCAGTCATTGCGGCGGTATCTGCTTGTCGGGTCGAGAAAAGCTTAGAAGTGTCGGCGCAACGACTTGAAAGATAAAGACTTCCATCATTTTCGTCCATTTATTTTCCGGATTCCGGAATTCCCTCACTCCTAAATTCTCCGTCTGAATTGGCTCCCTCGATACTTTCGGAGCGATTCGCAAGCAAAGGCGAGGGCGCGCGATGATACCACTGCGGTCATTCTGAGAGCGGGAAGAGTCCGAGCACGTTCCACGTGGAACACTGTAGTTGGGCGATCGCCTCCCGGACACCTAGGTTCTTGCTTCAGACAAGTTCATTGACAGTTCGAGCCGGAATAGTTCCACGTGGAACGTTTTGAGGCGTACTGCTAGAACGATCGAGAGAGAACCAGACGGTGCATTGAGCCCATTGGCTAAATGAGCGATGTCGGGGACGTTGCACTTGAAACAATCGAAATTGGCATTCAGTAGATAGTCCCCAACGTTAAGTCAAAGTCCTTGATAGTGTATGGTTCCACGTGGAACAAGCGCTTGGGAGAGCTGATGGTTAAAACCTGTTTCACGTGGAACAGAATACCGGAAGTCAAAGGGCTTAAGGCCGTTCCACGTGGAACGCTTTGAGTGAATTCCGCAGGACGGCGGGCGTTCCACGTGAAACAAGTTGCATCCTTGACGCGATTCTGCTAACTTCCGCCGCTTGGGGGGCTTGTTGGCACGGATTATCGCGGTTGCAAATCAAAAGGGAGGGGTTGGAAAGACAACCACCGCAGTAAACCTGGCGGCTTGCCTAGCTGCCTCTGAACAATCAACACTTCTTGTGGATTGCGATTCGCAGGCCAACGCCACCGCCGCTATTGGGTTTCCCAAGGATCCCTCGCGCCGAACTCTCTACCAGTGCCTGATTTTGAATGAGCCTTTCGATAAAATTGTCCAAAAGTCGCAGGTGGACGGGTTAGATGTCGTCCCCGCCGACAAAAACCTTGCCGGAGCGGCAGTAGAGCTTGTTGTGGCGGAAAATCGGGAATATAAGCTGCAAGCGGTTCTGAATGAGATTCGGGACCGCTACAAGTTCATTATCTTGGATTGTCCTCCTGCTCTTGATCTCTTAACCTTGAATGCACTGGTATCTGCCAGCGCAGTGTTAGTACCCATCCAATGTGAGTATTTGGCACTGGAAGGCGTTTCTGAGTTGCTAGATACACTAATGAGGATCCGTCGGACGCTCAATCCTAGCCTGGAGATTGAGGGCATCCTCCTAACGATGTACGACGAGCGAACTACGTTATCGAGGCAAGTAGCCACGGATTTGCGCAGTTTCTTCGGCACCCAGGTGTTTCAGAGCGTGATCCCACGCAACGTGAGGCTTGCCGAAGCGCCGAGCTTTGGGAAACCAATCATTTTCTACGACATTCATAGCAAAGGGGCGGAGGGCTATACGCAACTCGCCCAGGAGGTCATTGCCAATGACGAGAAACGCACTGGGAAGAGGGCTCGGAGCGCTGATTCGGGAGCCTGAACCGCAGGGTCCCGCGCCGACGACGCCGGCAGCGCAGCCTCACGCTGCAACCGGCAGTGCTGCTGCCGCAGCTGCGCCGGCACGAGAGACGATGCATGCAGGGCCGCTGCAAATCGACATCGATTTGATAGAGCCCAGCCCCTACCAGCCACGCACGCGGTTCCGCGAAGAAGCGCTGGATGAATTGGCCAGGTCCATTCAATCGAGCGGGATTATTCAGCCTTTGGTAGTTCGGCCGATTGGGAGCCGTTTTCAACTAATCGCCGGCGAGCGGCGCTGGAGGGCTGCACAACGGGCTGGGCTGACGAAAGTCTCGGCAATCGTGCGGCAGGTTCCGGACGAGTTGGCTTTGGAAATGACGCTGGTGGAAAATATCCAGCGTGAGGATTTAAACGCTATCGAGGCTGCACGAGCGTTTGAGCGGTTGATGGACGAGTTCCAGCTTACGCAGGAATCCGTGGCAGAGCGGACCGGCAAGGACCGCGCTACCGTCGCCAATGCGATTCGGCTGCTAAAACTCGAGCCGACCATTCAAGACTGGATTGAGGAAGGTAAGCTAACAGCAGGGCACGGACGGGCTCTGCTGGCTGTAGCGGATTCGCCATTAAGGATGCGCTATGCGCAGCGGGCGTCGCGCGGCGGTTTAACGGTACGACAGATTGAACGCCTGGCGTCGCGACGTTCGCGCAACGCTAGCCCCGCGGCGGAAATTCATGTCGATGCCAACATTCGAGCCGCGATCGATGAACTGCAGCGGCATCTCGGGACCAAGGTTCTCTTAAGACAGAAGACGAAGATGCGGCCAGGCCAGCTCGTGCTGGAATACTACGACGACGCGCAATTGATGGGAATTTACGATCGATTGATGAAGTAGCGCCGCAATCCCTGCGAAAATCGGGCCTGTCCATTCGTTCCACCGTATCCTTTGGACAACTCAGCACGCGCGATGCGTTGACTTGTACGCACCGGACGCTAGAGTAGGAGAGTCGCTCTAGGAGAAAAGTCATGGCATGGAAGTGGCCCGGTTCCTCAAAGAATGGCGTGAGCGAAGAGTGGACCGGATTTATTGACCAGGGTGTGACCCTGGAAGGCACGCTGCAGCTCACCGGAACGTTTCGTATTGACGGCAATGTCCGCGGCAATATTATTTCCGAGCAGACCGTAGTTCTGGGTGAAGGCGCCAAAGTCGAAGGGCAGATCGAAGGAAACCGCGTGGTGATCTCCGGGCGCTTCGACGGCGTGATTTTCGCGAAGGGACGCGTCGAGATTCAAGCTAAAGGCGTCGTTACAGGCGAGGTCCACTCCCCGTGTATGGTGATTGACCCAGGCGGAATCTTTGACGGCCGGTGCCACATGCTGGCTTCCTCTGATGCCGCTTCTGGTGTAACCATTCCTATCCGAGCAGCCGGGCAAGCCTGACGGTCCAAAGCTTTAAATTCAGCCACTTGGCTCCATAACATGCGCAAAAGCCAAGTCATTATATTACTAATTAGTTAATTATAACCACTGGTTAATTTTGTTGGACTCGTTCGGCGGCCATCCGTCCAAGGTCCATCCTCGGGCCATTCTGTATTTAACGGGATGGTTCAATACGCCCGGTCAGACCGAAACAGGTGTTTGTGTTGTCGCCGCCGTAGCGGCCTTAATTCCCGTCTGGATGTTCGTTTCCCAATCGAGGTGCGGAATGGGCGACGCGCTTGCCGCCTGATAGAAGCGCAGCGCATCCGCAGGCCGGTTTAGATTCTTCAACGAAAGACGCCCGGCGGAAATGAGTGCGAGCAGGGATGGCTTCTCCGCTGGCCAAGCTGCGGCGAGCTTTTCGTATTCACTGACCGCGCGGTCGAAGTTCTGCTGCTCTTCGAGATAGCGGCCAAGTTCGAGCCAAGTCGCTGCAGGCAGTTTCTCGCCGCCGCTATTTTGGAACTCCTCGTAGTCGTGCCAGGCAGCCGCTTTATCTTGTGCCTTCAAATGCGCCTGACAAAGCTTTACGATCTCATTTTGATAGCTGACCGTATCGCCCTTACGCCAATAGAGCTGCTGCAGCATAGTGCGGGCATCCACAGAGTCGGGCTTCGTGTTCAAGTGTTCGGTTAGCTTCGCGATTGCCTCATCGACCTTGCCGTGCTCCATGAGCTCACCCGCTTGGGCGATCAAAGGATCAGCAGTCCAACTCACCTTCTTATCGATGGCCTCGCTCGCTTGCTGCTCCACGCCGCTGTAGCGAATCACCAGCGCAGCCATCAATCCAAACACGAAGCCGCCGACATGCGCCCAATGCGCCACTCCAGAAGCCCCGCCAAAGATGCTGCCGGACAGAATCTCCATCAAAACCCACAGCGGCAAGAGCCAATACGCGGCCGCCTTGAATCGGATGCCTTTCCCCAGCGCCAGATTCGTAAGGCTTCGCAAACCCAGCACCAGAGCTACTTCGATCTTCGTGGTGGGGAAGCGCATTAAGAAGGCGCCCATGAGCGCCGCTACCGCTCCGGACGCACCCAACGTCGGAACATTGCTGCCGGGATTAATCCAGGCGTGAAATTGCAGCGCTGCAGCCCCGGCCGCAAAGTAAAAGACGGGATAGATCAGACGGCCCCAGGTGTCTTCCAGGATGGCCCCCGCAAGCCACAGAAACCACATGTTGCCAATCAAATGCAGCCAACCGGCGTGAAGGAAATTCGCGGTGACATAGGTAATCGCACGCGGATGCGCGGGCACAAAAGCATACTGGCCCAGAATGCTGTCGTTCTTCATTTTGGAAAATTCTTCCGCGAGTGTGTCCATTTCCCGCTGCAGTGCGCGTTCATCGTCAATAAGGCGAATCCTGGCGTCCCATGCATCGGCCAGATTACGCGTCTCTGATGTAGCTTCTTTCCAGAGATCGGGATGTTTTTGCTGAAAAGAGGTCACGAACTCATTCACGTCCGGCGGCATGGACAGCTGGGGGTGCATCGCCGCAAGCAAAAGTATGTGAGCGGGAACATCGGAGTCTTTCGAATTCTGCTCATCCATCTGCCAGTGCGTACCAAGGAAAACCGCCAAGTTGATGACAATCAGAGCCAGGGAGATGACCGGCCAGCGACGACCTTCATTGTTTTCGTGGCGGAGGGGTATGAACATGCACGTTCCTTTCACTTGGAGAGACTGAGAGATGACCCGTTTCTTCCAAGTCTAAGGTTTCTCTTAAGGGACGAGGGGGAAATGGGGAGGTACTATCCGAATCAGTAAATGTTGCGGCTTACGCTACAAAGCTTGTGACGCTATCCGCCCCGAAAGCTCGATGGAGCGCAGTTTCAGGGAAAACAGATCGCGCGAGAAATGCATGGGAAATCGGGCAGTGGGCCAGTTTCCGGTAACGGCGTTTACCAGGCACAACCTCATTCTTCAGCCGAGCTCCGGCTGCGACAGAGTGATAAAATTAAGCAGTGCCTTGGTTACCCGGTTCCTACTGGCTGCCAACCGCACTTGAGGATGAATGACAAATATGATGTTAAAGGCCGCGTTCACACGCTGGAGCAGCGCAAAGTTTGGAATATCGGCCTAGAGCAGTTACCAAATCGCGATAGCTACGACGTCGAGTTTTCTCCTTCCGGTCAAATCCTGCGACTAACAACGTACAGCATGGCCGGAGCTGCAATCGGGTCAAACCATTTTGAATACAACAGTTCTGGAAAGATGTCTCGCTCCCTCGAATTCGACGCCACGGGACGCCAAATCCACAGCAACGACCTTGTTCATCAAACGCAAGGGAATCGAGTCATAACGGTCAGTGAAACCGATGGCAAATTTGCGAACCGCACCGTCGAAGTTTACGAAGGAAATCTCCTTTTATCCTTCGCCGCGTACGATGGTGACAATCTTCTAAAAAGAGAAAAGACATTTCAGTACGCCGGGTGTGGGCTTCAAACATCCGATTCGAGGTACTACCTACCTGATGGCACGCTCGTTGAGCAGTGGCTATCCAGCTATGACTCCGAAGGCAGAATTGCAGAAACATACGGTCTGAAAGGAGACGGTAAACCGCTGGGAGACGGGAAGTACAAGTATGAATACGATTCTGGAGGACGCACCAGCAGGATCTGGACATTCAATGACCTTATGCCCGATGAACCAGCTAGTGGGATCAAGATATATGAATATGAATCTAATGAATCTGGAAATTGGATCGCACGCCGCGAATTCCGCCAATCACGTGGCGATTCAACTTGGTCGATGAAAACCACCACGCGAAAATTCACGTATTATCCGCTGGATTGATCTTGTGCCTGGTTGGTCGGGTTAATCAAGCACTAGCCCCTAAATTGTGAGAACCTGCAAGGTATGAACGATTTTCGACTCATCGGCACGTGGCGTTCCGATGCTCGGAAGACGGCCATTGAACTTGCGGCCCGACGAGACATTCCTGCCTCAAAGAAAATGAAGTTGTTGAGTCTTTTTGGAAAACTTGAGCTGCGCTATACGCGCACTCATTGCTACTCAACCATGGGTACTCACGTGGCGGCGAATCCCTACACCGTCGTCGCAAAGGATGCATGGAGCGTCGTCGTAGTGGGTTCAAACTTGATTGCGGGAAAGCAAATTGTCCACATCCATTTTGAGGGGAACCACTATTGGACTTATCTCGGTTCTAGTGGAATGCGGGAGTTCTTTAAGCGCGTAGGCCAGAAACGCCCGGCCAAGACGGAGATGAAATAAAATAATAGGTTCCCGATTGATCGTATAACCCGATGCCGGGACCTGGGCCAATTCCACTTGGACGATAACGGCGTTACTCAGGCGCTTGGTCAAGACGAGCCGCTAGTTCCGCAGGAATCGTGCTTCGGAGGCGCGCAACTAGTTTGAGCAAATCGGGCCGGTTCTTGGCTGACAAAATCCACGATGGGAGATTGAACGGCATTAGAGTCGTCAAAGACAAACGCTTTCCCTTGTAAATAGGCCTTTCTCGCAATTGGGAGCGAATCACCCGCTCAAGCAATTGGAGGTGTTCAGCGTTCAACGCCCAGAAAACATTCCCTCTGAAATCGGCCTTTAGCCACAGAGGCAAGCTAGGAAATCTCCTGTCGTATTCAGGGTCAAACGAAATCTTATAAATTCCACCACACGAAGGGCATTTACATTCGCCTTCTGTCTCGGGCTGCATTGGCATCATGTATGCCAGCTGTGAACACTTTGAGCAGCGAATCCACCATGGTTTAAACTCATCAATCGTAACCATGTCGCTGGGCTTCAAGCGTAGCGGACCCGCTTTTCCGTTGGTTGCTTTCTGAGGCATGCTGATAAGTCTAGTTTAGAATCACGTTCAACGCCCAAGGCAGGAAAAGAAGCCGAGCAATTCAGTAAACCGTCAAATCCTGGTAAGTCGCATAATCGGAAACTGACCCACTACCGAAAACCGCCGCGAGTTGACACGCTGTTAGCTGACGACTATCGTTCGAATTGAATTTTACGAGAGGTCTTTTGGATGAAGATTTTGGTGATTGGCGGCGGCGGGCGCGAGCATGCGCTGGTTTGGAAGCTGAAGCAGAGCGCGCGCGTGGAGAAAATCTGGTGCGCGCCAGGCAACGGTGGAATCGCACAGGACGCTGAATGCGTTGCCGTAGATGCGGGAAACGTTGCGGCGCTTGTAGCGCTGGCAGAAAAGATCGCGCCAGATTTGACGGTCGTGGGACCGGAGTTGCCGCTCGTTAACGGTATTTCGGATGCGTTTGCACAGCGAAACTGGGCCACTGTGGGCCCTTCGCGGCAGGCCGCCCAGCTCGAAGGCAGCAAGATTTTTTCCAAGGAATTTCTGCTTCGGCACAACATTCCCACAGCAAAAATGTATGGAGCTTACGATTCGGCGAACGAAGCGTATGCCGCGCTGAGCAGGGTCGATTGGCCGCTGGTGATCAAAGCCGATGGGCTGTGCGCTGGAAAGGGCGTGGTGCTGGCAGCCGATGCGGAGGCGGCCAAGCAATTCCTTGAGTCGGTGATGGAGAAGAATGAGCTTGGACCTGGCGGCCATCGCGTTCTGCTAGAAGAGACGCTTGAGGGTGACGAACTGTCTTTCATCATTTTGACGGATGCGGAACAGTACGCGCCGATGGTGCCGACCCGCGATCACAAGCGGGTGTTTGACGACAACCGTGGACCAAACACCGGTGGCATGGGGGCCTATTCTTCTGACGAGTTGTTACCGGCTGGTTTGCGAGATACCGTGATCTCTACGATTGTGGAACCCACGCTTAGAGGCCTCGCGGCGGATGGTATCCCCTACCAGGGCTTTCTGTATGTTGGCCTGATGCTGACCAAAAACGGGCCAAAGGTGCTTGAGTTTAATTGCAGGTTAGGTGATCCGGAGGCGCAAGCCATTGTGGCGCGCATGGATTTCGACCTCGCGGAGGTTTTGGAAGATGTAGCGGCGAGGAGGCTAGATCCCGCGAAATTGCGCTGGAAGTCGGGAGCAAGCGTGTGCGTTGTGCTTACTTCGGCCGGATATCCCGGAAAATTTGAGATTGGAAAGAGAATCGAAGGACTAACCTCTATAACTAAAGACACTGGTGTGGAAGTCTTCCAAGCAGGAACGCGGCAGGAACGCGATTCTGTGATAACCAGCGGGGGGCGCGTGCTGGGCGTAACTGCCGCGGGAAATTCCTTGGAAGCTGCCTTGACCATGACTTATCAGGCGGTGGCGAAGATTCATTTTGATGGCATGCATTATCGCAAAGACATTGGCGCCCTAGCCGGCCGTGTAAAAGCTGCAGGAGACTAGAAGCCATCCCATGATGCTCGAACATTGCGGCGCGTACCGAGCATCGAGCTCGCCGCCCCGCCTTGCCCGAGCACGCCACCCACGTAGTTCTTTCTCCTCGTCAGCGCCGTAGGCGCGGCACAGATTAACCCAGCCCGTAGGGCTGGGAGGCTCGAGAACCAGGTCCCAGCACCGTAGGTGCGGCATAAATCCCCTTCCCCAAAGCAATAATGAGATGAGTTCTAGGGATTTTGCCGGAGTTTACGGACTCGGCTTTTTGCGCAGCGTTGGTGCCTCTGGTGGCTTGTTCTTATCTTCTTTGGCCTTTTCAACCGGCTCGTCCGGCGGAACGACCCAATCGAAACCGCGCTCGGTGACGGTGCCAAGGATGAACTTGGCCTTTTCTGAAACGAGCGGCAAGGCAGCCCGGAGAAAATCCGTGGCATCCTCAGGAATTGCCTTGTTTGCCTGCCCTCGGTCAATGTTCTCCATCACTTTTGAGAATTTGGGATCGCCTCGCGACAAATTATCAAGTTCCGGATCGTTTCCCTGAATGAGTTGCTGCAACGTCGGTCCCTGAATTGTGTTTGGATAGCGAATCTCGACGAGCGTTTTCGGCGCGTGCTTTTCCGGAGGATAGAGTTGGATGAATCGCGGGCGGAGAATACGGGTCTGCCAGAAGTCGCCACGTGTTGCGATTTCTTCCTGTTGGATGCGGTATTCGATGGTCCAGATTTCAGGGCCATAATCATCGGGCGCATAACCAATGAGAACTACTTCAAAGATCGGCTCCTCCGGTTTGAATTCGATTTTGTGGTGAAGCTGGGAGACGAGAGGTCGTAGCCGCTCGAGAAAAGCGACACCGATTACATCCAAATCTGGCGCGACTTCGTCGGGATTGACGGCGTAGTGCGGGTCCTTACCCGAAAGCTGGGGGAAATCTTTGTCCAGCCGCACGGGTTTGGGATCGGCGGGGCTGCGCCATTCAGAAGCTCCCAGGAGAACGCCGATATGGCTGCGATCGATGCTCAAGACACGCGGAGGAATGGAGCTGGGTTCGACAGGTTGATCGATGGCCGCGAAGACGATTTTGTCTTTAGCTACGTGAACGATAACGCGGCCTCCGGCAAGATTGGCGACGATTTCGTCAGCGCGATCACGGTCCTGGGCAGGCGAGACTTTTGAGAGGGCGAGCCACGCGAGTAGCAATAGAGACAGTGAAACTGGAGTGATCCATCGGTGGTTGCATGTAGTCAAAACCTTCATGGATACCTGGCGCGGTAAATCGGCGCGTGCGTTCCCCTTGGACGATTGACTGTATCGCAGCGTTGCTATGGCTTCTCCTCTAAGACGGCGGCTGCGGCCTCTTTCGCTCGCGCAAGTAGTGTATCGAGAGAGGCGCGGTCATAGTAGCCGCCATTGCGAATCACGGCCCAAACCTTTCGAGTGTTCGCGACGTTCTCAACCGGATTTGCGGTTAACAGGACTAGATCAGCGACGTGGCCCGTTTCGACCGTCCCAAACTCTTTCTCGCGGTCGAGAAAGAGTGCGGCCCCACGGGTCGCAGCCTGTAAGGCATCCATTGGTGTAAATCCAGCGCGGACCAACTCGGCAAGCTCGTGGTGGAAGCTGTCACCGGGGAAGACAAAGGGATCGAGCGAGTCTGAGCCCACAAGGATCGGCACACCGGCACGATGAAGCTCACCGGTTAGCTTCCAGTCGTTGGAGGCCTGGCGGCCCAGCCATGCGGCGCGCTGTTTCATCTGTGCGTCGTCGAAGGAGTCACGCCACTGCTTCGCCATCGCCGGGGGGACAAAGGCGAGCAAGGGGTCGTCGGTTTTCCAGTTCCCAGGATGGGAGGTGATGTCCAAGGAAGCGAGGGTGGGAGTGATCCAGGTACCGTTTTTCTTGAGCGTTAGGATCAGTGCGGCGGCTTTTTCCGGACTGTAGGTGGCGTCGGCTTCGTGGGCGATCTGCTCCCAGGCCGCGGCGTCGCCATTTTTTTCAGCTAGCACGAGGCGAGGTCGCAGTTCGGTTTCCTTCGAGGAAAAGGAAAGCGCAAAGGCGCTGTAAAGAAGGTGTTCGATGCTGCGCATGCCGGCGTCACTGGCTTCGATGACGCCGATTTCGAACGGCAAATGGCCGACAAAGGAGATGGTTTGTTTTTTGGATTCGTCGGCGACGGCGAAAAAGGCGTCGCGCGACGGCATCGAGATGATTTTTATGAAATTGGCGCCGCGCTTTTTGAGCTCATCAACGGCGGCGCGGGCTTCCTCGACGTTGTGGACCGGATACTGCTCCGGAGTTTTCTTGCCACTTGCAGCAAGGAAAGGGCCGGCGACAACAATACGCGGCCCGAGGAGCGCACCGGACTCGATGTCGCGTTGCCAGGAGAGGAGAGCGTCGAGATCGCCGCCCATGTCGCGTATACCGGTGATCCCGCTAGCGAGAAGCAGCGGGAGAAGGACCTGTTTGCTCCAAGGGGGATCGGCGTTGATTCCGGCGAGATGGACGTGCATGTCCCAAAAGCCGGGGAGCAGGAATTTTCCGGAAGCATCGATGGTGCGCGCGGTCTTTGGTACTTTGATTGTTGCTGTTGCACCGACGGCCGTGATGCGGCCAGCTTCGATTAGAACAGTTTGGTCAGGTTGCGGTGACCGACCCGTGGCATCGATGACGGTGACATGGGTTATGGCAAGCGGGGGAGAGGGCTCCGCCGAGGAGAAAGAAGTGACGACGAGAAGAGCAAGCAGGAGAGAGAGGAATATCTTTCTAGACCTCAAAGGAACGCTCACCTTCCGGGCAACCGGGCATTTCTAGAAAGCTATCACAAACTACGGTGGGCGGCGGAGGTTCTTGTGGAGACGCTTTGCCCGGAGAAGAGTCAGGGAAGCGCTCGTCAGCGTGCCGCAGAGCAGGTAAAATGAAGTATTGAAAGAAGGAGTGGAAAGCACACCATGGGATTGAGAAAAGCGAAAAGCATCAAGCACAACGGCAAGCGGTTAATGGATATTATTGACGCGCACTCGCTGTTTTTCCGCGGGAAGGAAGGCGGGACGCGCGCTGACCTGGCTGGGGCGGATCTTTCGCGCGCTGATTTGCAGGGCATCAATTTGAGCGGGGCGATTCTGCGTGGTGCTAATTTTGAAGGATCGGACCTTCGAAAAGCCAAATTGCCGGGCGCGGATTTGTCTGGCGCGAATCTTCGCAAGGCTGACCTCCGGAGCACGGACATGACGGAAGCGATTTTGCCCGGCGCGGATTTGACGGAAGCGCAAGCGAGCGGCGTGGAATTTTTTCGCTGCGATCTTTCGAATGCGATTTTTCATCGCGCCCGGCTGCGAAACGTGAATCTGAGGCTAGCGAATGTGAATGGCGCAAAATTCAGCGGAGCGGATATGGGAGTGGCGATTCTTCGCGAGACGGATTTAACGGGAGCTGATCTTTCTGGCGTGGACCTTACGACTACTCTCATGCCGCGCGGTTACGTCGCAGCGCAGGCCAAACAGAAAAGTGCGTAGCTTCGAGGCGTAACCACGGCGCGTAACTACGACGCGTAATTTCTGTTGCTATCGGATGGACGCCGCTGAGGAGAAGAAATGACCGCTTACATTGTCTTCACGCGCGAAAGGACTCGCGACGAAGCGCAATTGGATCAGTACAAAAAGTTGGTTCCACCCAGTTTTCAGCAGCATCCGGCAACTTTTCTCGCCATTCATGGGCGTCATGAAGTCCTGGAGGGTCCCGCGCTTGAGGAAATCATCATCCTCGAATTCCCCACTTACGAAGAAGCGAAGAGTTGGTACCACAGTCCGGAATATCAGGCTGCGTGCGAGCATCGATTCCAGGGAGGAGACTACCGTTGCATCATCACCGAGGGCAAGTCGTAGCCCATCACACGTAGTTTGCGGCGCGCAATTCGTCGAGCGGAAAGCCGCTTGCGTTGATGGCAAACGGCATGTCGGCGTGGTAGCCTCTGGCGGAAGCGAAATTGTCCTTCATGTGATTCGTGTGACCTGTGGCGACTCCTGCAACACAACTCGACGCGTCGGAGGTTCGTGAACGCGTACTCGAGGTCATTCGGTGCCTGCTTGAGGAATTGGGCAGCCGCGGAGCTTTGCCGATGCTCAACGGAGCGTCGCAGCTCGACCGCGACCTGGGACTTGGCAGCCTGGAGCGCGTGGAATTGCTTGCGCGGCTCGAGACAGCGTTTGGCGTGCGGCTGCCAGATCGGGTTGTGGCGGAAGCAAATACGCCGGAAGATTTGGCGAAGGCCCTCCTAGTCGCGCCGGGAGCGGAAACGCTGGAAGACGAAGCGGCGTCTGCTCTGCGCGCTGCCATCACGACGCAAAAAATGCACCGCGAAGCAACGGACGCCGGCGTTTTTTCGGCGGAGACGTTGCTGGATGTGCTGTGGTATCGCGCGATGCACGATGCCGAGCGGACTCACCTGCTGATCACCGAAGAAACAGGGGGAAAAGAGCGCAGCGTGACGCTGACGTTTGGCGAACTTTACGCCGCGGCGCAGCGTTGCGCGGGGGAGTTGGCGCGGCGTGACGTGCCGGCTGGCGGGCGTGTGGCGCTGATGCTGCCGACGTCGCGCGCGTTTTTTGTTTCCTACGCGGGAATTTTGCTTGCGGGCGCGATTCCCGTGCCGATTTATCCACCGTTTCGCGCGGACCGCATCGAGGAGTACGCGTCCCGGCAATCGGCGATTTTGAAAAATGCGGGAGTATGCCTGCTGCTCACGTTTCGTCAAGCGGAAGCGGTGGCGCGGCTCTTGAAACCGCGCGTGCATTCGCTCGTGGAAGTGGCCGATGCTCAGAAACTGATTGACGCTGCGGATAAGGCGCCGCCACCTTCGCCAGGCGCGCTGCCGCTGCATCTCACGGGCAGCCGAGCGCGAAAGGCGAGTGACATCGCGCTGCTGCAATACACTTCCGGCTCGACGGGCGATCCAAAAGGAGTTGTGCTGACGCACGCGAATTTGCTGGCGAACATTCGAGCGATCGGCGAAGTGGTGGAATTGGGCCCCGGCGATGTTGGCGTGAGCTGGCTGCCGCTTTATCACGACATGGGACTGATCGGCGCGTGGCTTACGCCACTGCATTTCGGACTGCCGCTGGCGGTGATGTCGCCGCTGGCGTTTCTCTCGCGGCCCGAACGCTGGCTGCGCGCGTTTCAAAAATACGGCGGAACAGTTTCAGCCGCGCCGAATTTTGCATATGAATTGTGCGTGCGAAAGATTGCCGATAAGGATATCCAAGGACTGGATTTGAGCAGCTGGCGCGCGGCGCTGAATGGCGCCGAGCCGGTGAATCCCGATACGTTGGACCGGTTTGCACAGCGATTTGGGCGCTACGGTTTTCGGCGCGAAGCACAACTGCCGGTGTATGGACTAGCGGAGGCTGCACTCGCGGTGACGGTGCCGCCGCTGAATCGCGGGCCGCTGATCGACCGCATCGAGCGCGAGACTTTCACCGCACAGGGCCGCGCGGTGGCGGCACGGACGGACGATGCGACTGCGATATCTTTCGTTTCCTCGGGCAAGCCGATTCCGCGGCACGAAGTGCGCATCGTGGATCCAAGCGGAATAGAAGTCAGCGATAGGACTGAAGGATTCCTGTGGTTTCGAGGACCTTCAGCCACGAGCGGCTACTATCAAAATGCTGCGGCAACTGAACAATTGCTGCCCATGGGGCCCGCGGTGGGCGATGGCGAATATGCTTGGGTGAGTTCCGGCGATCGCGCGTACCGTACGGACGGGGAAATCTACGTCACCGGGCGCGTGAAAGACATCATCATCAAAGGCGGGAGGAATCTTTATCCGCACGAAGTGGAGGAGCTGGCGGCGCGCGCGGAAGGAATACGCAAAGGCTGCATCGTGGCGTTCGGGCAAAAAGATGAAGCCTCGGGAACCGAGAAGCTGATCGTGGTGGCAGAAACTCGCGAGCGTGAAGCGTCGCGGCGCGCGACGATTGTGGCCGCGGTGACGGAGCAAGTTTCGCAAGGGCTGGGTTTGCCGCCGGACAGAGTCGAGCTCATACGGCCGGGAAGCATTCCGAAAACGTCGAGCGGAAAATTGCGCCGCGAAGAAACCAAGCAACTTTATCTCGCTGGTAAGTTGTCCGCGGGCAAAGCGCCGGCGTGGGTGCAGATCGCGCGGCTTGCTACGTCCAGCGCGACGCGCACCGCTGGCGCGGAGATTTGGTCGGGCGTGCGGCGAGGCTTGGAAATTCTGTACGGGTTATATTTTGGCGTCGTGTTTTTGGTGTGGATCGTTCCGACGTGGACGATCGTAAATTTCATCAACGACTATCGCAAAGCAGGGCGGTTTACGTCGGCGGCGCTGAAAATTCTGTTTGCGTTGATTGGCTGCCGCGTGCTCGTTGTTGGCAAGGAATACGTGGATTCGCCCGGAGCAAAAGTTTATGCCGCGAATCACACAAGCTATTTTGATGTGTTGGCGCTGATGCTGGGCCTTGGCGTGCCGTATCACTTCGTAGCCAAGATGGAAGTTGGAAGGATGCCTTTCATTGGTACATTTTTGACGAAGATGAAGCACACAAGATTTAACCGGAGCGATGCGGGCTCGCGGCTGCGGCAGATGAGGGAAATGGAGACCTTGCTGCGCGAGGGAGAATCGATTTTTGTTTTTCCCGAAGGAACGTTTACAGGCGAAGACGGCGTGCGGCCGTTTCAGCTCGGAGCGTTCAAAGCCGCAGTGGATGCGGGCGTGCCGATTGTTCCGGTTTCGCTGGCGGGCACGCGAAGATTCCTGCGTGACGGAACCTATTTGCCGCGGCCGACCAGCGTGACCATTACCGTGTCTCCGCCAATTTTCCCGCGTGTTGTGAGCGCAACGGAAAACGCTGAGGAAAATTCCGCGTGGCACGAACTCATTCGTCTTCGCGATACCACGCGCGAAACTATTGCGCGCCATTCCGGAGAGCCGTTGCTCTAACGGGGCGGAAGTTAACCGTAGCTGGTCTTCACACAAACTTTAGGAACAATCAGGAGCCGCAGGAAATAAGAAGCGGCTCCTTCTCATTTGCGTTGAGGTTCAAAGAATCCTCCTACTAATGCTGGAGCGTATAAATCACGGTGATGTAGGTCTCGATCTCGACAGGCTGGCCATTGAGAACGGTGGCACGGTAGCGCCACTGACGCACGGCGTCGGTGGCGGATTGCAGGAAGAGCGTGTCGCCGCTGACCACTTGCAAGGATTGGATCGTCCCGTCGGTGGCGATGACAGCGCGTAATTCCACTTGGCCTTCGCGATGAATTTGCTTCGGGAGCGCTGGATAAATGGGCTCGACGCGGTGGAGCAGCATCGCCGGTTCGAGGTGACCGACAAGGACACGTGGTGGCGTTCGCGGAGGTGGAGGCGGAGGTGGCTGATGTCTGTTGTCGTCGAGAGTGATGCATCCGACGCAAGGGGTGCCTGGGCTGGGTACTTCGGGAATTCCGGGCGGTTCCGAAGACGGAGGTTCGGGGCTCTCATCAATTCGCCCAGGAATGACGGGCGGCTGGTAGAGAGTGGTGTCCGTAGAAATTCGCG
>Ga0210387_10000724_pt1 | contig 24160 bp, 17 predicted proteins | sample IncBWC7OmetaG_FD_160108 | JGI IMG/M metagenome (GOLD analysis project Ga0210387, IMG submission 160108) | Forest soil microbial communities from Barre Woods Harvard Forest LTER site, Petersham, Massachusetts, United States - Inc-BW-C-7-O ...
GAGAAATTGCCATCCCGCTGGGTATCCTTGCCGGCGGCTATCTTGCCCACAAATTCCTCGATATCGGCGAGCGGCTGGCGCTCGCCGTTCAAGAAACTGTTGGTCTTTGGAAACTGCTTGTCCTCGATGCAAACGCCCGCAATGCCGCGCTGCTCGAGCTTACGTACCAGACGGCGCATATTGTTGAAATTGCCATACCCCGTATCGCCGTCGAGCAATATGGGCAGATCGCTGGCATCGGCCATGAACTCGAGCATGTCCACGACCTGCGTCCAGCTGGCTTCATTGTTGTCGCGCACGCCAAACTGTGCGGATATCGACAGACCGGAAGCCCAAATGCCCTTGAAGCCCGCCTCGCGCACGATGCGCGCGGACAGGCCGTTATGCGCTTCCATGAGAAATTCCAGTTCCGCGCTCTGCAGCATCTGGCGCAGTTTGGCGCTGCGCGTTTGCGCCGTGTTCTTGGCGCTATTTTTTGCGTCTCCTACGGACGCGCGTACCGAAGCATTCATGGGCCACCTCGCGCTAAAGGTTGAAGTTGCGGCAAGACCTCTTGGGTTGCGCGCACAACATCAATGGGGAAATCAATTTCGATCCACGGAAATCCTGTGACATCGGCCACCTCGAACGGCTGGCTTCTCTCCTTGAGAAAATCGCGCACCGCTTCCTCGTGCGGCATGTGGGCGCGCCCCGAGTCGATGTAGCCTGCGACCAGCGCCGCAAGACGCCGTGCTCCGGCGTTCGCAAAGCGGAAGAACCCGACTGACTCACCGATCGTGTCGAATTTCAAATCGGCTGCCAGCTGTTTGCGCAGCTCGATGGGCACGCCGCCCTGCACGCAGAGCTTAACGGGTTCATCGCCCGCTTCGAAATCTCGATCAATCAGCAAGCGGTTCACCGGGCTGCTTCCAGCCACCAGGGCGCGCAGAATACGTTCATCGTACAAAACATCCGCATCCATCAAGAGCACATCGCCGCCGCGCGTCAGCGCATCCGCGATGGTGTGCACGGTCAGCACGCTGCCAAGTTCGAAATTCGCATTGAGCACGATCTGCGGACGCGGCGTCCAGGCCAGGCGCTCGAGTTCGGCTTCGACGAGTTCGTGGCGAAAGCCCAGCGCCAAGACCACCTCCGTGACGCCCGTGCTCTTCAACATGCGTAAGTGCCGCTCGAGCAGCGTCATGCCGTCGAAGCGCAGCAAGCATTTCGGCAGCTGGCTGTCCTCGGGTAATTGCAGGCGAATACCTCGCCCCGCCGCCAAAATAATTGCGCGCATCAAAATCCTTCCTAACTTAACTCAAGGCGGAGCGGCTTCTGCGGCCGCCGCGGTGTCGTGAACGGCAAACCGTAAGTACAGCAGGCCCGGCAAGCCTAGCAACAATTCGCGCGCACGCTTCGCCAGCGATAACGCCAACGCGGCATTGGGTGCCAACCCGGCGAGCGGCGCCAGCAATAAATAGCCGCCCTCCTGAACTCCCAAGGCGCCGGGAATGGCGAATCCCGCGCCGCGAATGGCCTGCCCCAGGCTCTCGAGCACAAATGCGTCACGCCAGCTGACCGGTGTCCCGAGGAACCGCGCGATCAGAAACACCTCGCCCGTACCCACAATCCAACCGACCAGGCTCAGGAGAAAGCTCGCGGTCACGGGACCGTTGCGTCGATAGGTGCCCTGCACAGCCAGATCGATAGCTTGCGCTTGTGCGACCCATTGTGACCAGTCCCGCTTGCGGGAAAATCGCCTTACCGCGTTCATCAGTTTACTAAAAAGCCCGCGGCGCTGAACCAGATAAAAGCCGCCCACTTGGATTGCCAGAAAGGCGCTGGCAATCAATGCAGCGGTTCGAAGCGCGGCCGGTGAAAAGTGAGTCGTTTGCGTGCCGAGAACGACGATGCCGAGCAAGGCGAACGCAATCTGCGCGAAGGTCTGCAGCGTCGTGCTGACCGTAATCGCCGCCGCGGCTTCTTCCAAGGCCAAGCCGCGTTGCGCCAGGTGGCGGGCCATGAGTACGGGACCGCCAAGTTGACCTGCCGGCATCAGACTGTTCGCGGATTCGCCGACCCAGCGCGCCAGCAGCGAGTCGCGCAGCGGATGGCGGCTTTGCGCCCCCTCGATCAGCACGCAAATGGCCATGGCATCGATGAGGAGAGGCAGCAAGTGAAACAGCGCCACCAGCAGCAGGCCCCACCCAGCGTGCCCCAGGGTTGCGAGGATCGCGGGCAAATCCTGAGAAAGCAGCACGCCCACGAATAGCAGCACGCCGATGCTCAACAACCAACTCGCCGTGCGCGTCATCAGCCCCGGCCCAGAAAGCGATGGAACACCTGCCGAAAGCCGAAGTAGGCAAAGGCGTCTTTCATATTGGAAATGAGACGCCACCATGGATGCATGCGCGGGTCGGTCACATATTCGAAGGTCAGAGAGATCCGGGTTTCGCCCTCGCGCGCGGGACTGATGCGATGTCGCAAAGCGTCCCCGTCGAAGAGCACCAAGCCCCCGGGCTGGATCTTGATCGATCCGGATACGGTTGATGCGCCTTTCTGCCGCGTGTGCAGTTCATAGTCCAAGCGGCAGGAAGAGTCATCGATCACGCCCAAGAGCAGCGTATAACGCCGGCCGGCGTAGTAGGAGGTGTCGTAATGCCAGCCAATGTGATCGCCGGCACGCGTGTAAAAATACAGCGCGTAGGCATGCGGGTCATCGGGCGGCGAGAGCTGCAGCCGCTCGCCGGTCAGATCATCGACCCAGCGCCGGAGCGCAGCGGAGCGATAAAGCTCGGCAATTTCGGGGACTTGTCTGTCGATGGTGTGCCGGCTGACACTGCCGCCCTGCTTGTGGCCCGGCAAATAATTGCGATTTACTGCATCGCTCACAGCAGCAACGCCTTCGATCAGTCGCGCCGTAATCTCGGCCGGCAAGAAATTCTCGACGTATAGAAAGGATCCCTGCCGGACGTATTCGGCGCGCAGACCCTGCAGGTCGAGCGAACCCAATCGTGAAGCTAAGGCCGGCTCCCCTCCGGTTCCGGTCGCCGCCACGCTTATCCGGCGATCCCAGTCGCCATGCGGCGATCTCGGCGCAGCACCCGTTGATAGTCAATCACCACCCAAATGGCATACAACGGCGCGCAAATCGAAGCTGCGAGCAGCATGGGGACCAGCGCATTGCTGAGCGTCGCGAGGGGAAGCAGGTACAGCACATCTTCGGTCTCGAAGCCGCCGAACGACGCCTGCCGGGTTGCGGCCTTGCCCAGCAACTCCTCAATTCGCATACGCAGATAAAAAATCAGCGCGATTGCCGTGCCGGCCACCAGTCCCAATATCGCCGGCGGAAGCCCCAAGTCGATGCCTCGCTTCGCCGCCACGCCGACGCCGATCGCGATGAACAGCAGAATCGTCACCGCCGCATCACTCGCCAGGTCGTAAAGATGCCCGAACCGGCTGGTTTTTCCGCTCATGCGAGCCAGCTCGCCATCGGTGTGATCCAAAAAATTCGACAAGATCAGCAGCAGTCCGCCGAAATTCGACCACACATAACTTCCCGGGAAAAAGGCTGCCGCAGCCGCCAGGCCAACCATCAGACGCAGCGTGGTCAAATGGTTAGGCGTCACCCAACTGTGGATCAGAGGCGTCACCAAACGGCGTGCCAACCGGGCGTCCCACGGGCGTCTCGGCGCCGGGATCGGATAGAGTAAGGGCTCTGGATTCAGCATAAGCGCATCGCGTTGACCCCATTTTACGCCAGATCAGGGCTCGTCATCAAAGTGACATATGGCCGTGATGGCCGCTTACAAGTGGGTGTCGAAGGCAAATCGCGATGGCGGGGCGGGAGCGGCGGCGCCCAAGGCCTATTTTATCGGCACGCCGCAGCGAGCCAATACACCGCGCAAATCTCGTATTGGCGGGAAGATTTCGTTGTTCCAATCCGCGCCCTGCGCATCGTAGGCCCTCTGCTCAAACTCAACGATGTCCTTATCCTCGCGGAAAATATTTTCGGTAAACCAGGTTACGAATGGCCAGACGACGTGAATGATTCCCGGAAAACTCGGCTTCTTGACTGAGAGATAGCCGTAAGTGCGGTTGGTGCGTTGCTCGGCATCGAGCGGCGTGTAGCCGAGCCACACATCCAGGACCGGATCATCGGATTGCTTGATGTCGCGGCCCACCCAGACCTTGAGACTCTGCGTGGGGTAGTCGGTGCGAATTCGCATGTGATCGGAAAAATCTTTTTTGGCCTCGCCGCGCTTGCGCATCAAATCAACAATGACCTGCTCGCCGACCGACTTTTTCCCCTCGGTTCGGCTGAAACTGTATTCGACTTCGGCCCAATTCTCGCCATGATCGCGCCCCAAGCAGCGGGCTCTTATCGATCCCATCTGTTTGCGATGCATGAATTGATGATTCATGTCGAACAGATTTTCGTGCATGAAGGTGTAATGACAAGCCACTTCGCGGTTCAAGCGCCGCGTCTTGTATTCCTTGCGCTGCGATGAACCAAGAGTCCCCGGCAGACGGCTGTCGGCCAAGGCCGGATCGCCGGGAAAAACAAAGATCAGGCCGTCGATTTCCCGCGCTGGATAGCCCTTGACTCCGGTGGGCAACCGCTCCGGTCCCAAATACGGCACATTGACGCATTTGCCGGCGCAGTTATAAACCCAGCCGTGATAGTGGCATTTCAGATCATCGCCGCTGACAACGCCCAGATGCAAAGGGACCTGACGATGGGCACATCGATCCTCCAGCGCGAAAACTTTGCCGCTGCTGCCGCGATACAGAACGATGGGATCGCCCGCGAAGCGCCGTCCTAAGGTCTTACCGGGTTTGAGTTCATCCGACCACGCCAATGGATACCACTGATCCGGATGCGCGCCGATGCGGCGCAGGTCAACTACGCTGGCCAGGTTTGCCGCTCGCAGCGTCGCCAAATTCGAGCTTTCTTCGGACATGGGCGGGATTCTACCCGTTCCCGCCCGCGCATTAAACGATGTGGAGGCTAAGGTCGGAATCGAACCGGCGTACACGGCTTTGCAGGCCGCTGCATGACCACTCTGCCACTTAGCCTAATATTGAAAACAGCAAACCCCGGGTGCGCCGGGGTTCTTGGTGCAGTTTACATCATCCGCGGCGACGCTCAATCCATCATTACCTCGCCGCCAAGGCGCTGCGGCTTACTGCGACGGGTTGATCACCGCCGCGCCGGTTGATTCGAAGTCCATGGTGTTGCGCGTTATGGTCGGCGTTTCATGGGCGCGAGCCGTCGCCGCAATGTTCGCGTCAACCTACCGCACAAGGCACGCAAAATCGCGCCTTGTGCGGTGCGGCAACTGCGCCCTCCTCCGTGCCTAGAAACCCCGGACTGCCCGGGGTTTCTAGGCTTAGAACGGCACCGACACGGTGGCGAATACGCTGCGGCCGGGAATCGTCCAATAAAGCGGCGTACCCAAGTCAACGGTGTAGCCTGCGAGCGCATAAATCTTGTGGGAGTCCACAAGATTGTTCAGCGCCAGCTTGATCGTTGCCTTGCGCAGCCCTGCCGGTCCGTTCTCTCCCACGGTGTAGCCCAGCGCGGCATCCAAGGTGCTGTAGGCACCCAGCGGAATGGCCTGGCCGACATCTCCGAAACGCGAACCCACATATTTGTCGAGCAACGATGCGTACCATTCGGCGCGGTTGAAGATCACGCCGAGAGCCGCGGTCGATTTGGGCGCGTCTTGGATCCATGCGCCTGGGTTTTGGGGATCCGAGCCCTTGTCCTTGGCGCTGTTGAGCGACCCATTGGCGTAGGCGCTGAATCCCATGCCGATATAGGCGGTAGCTTCCGCTTCGACCCCTTTGTAGATCACGCCGCCCTGATTGAAATAGAGGACATCGCCGCCGGAGGTGGTCGAGCCGATCAGATTCGAAAAGTTGATGTAGTAGACATCGGCGGACAGGGACAACGCCTTCGTCTGCCAGCTCGTGCCGGCCTGGTAGTTCCAGCTCTGCTCCGGACTCAGGTTGGTCGAGGCCGGGCTGATCGCCGAAGGAGTCTTGGCGTTGTAATTGAAGAAATTTTCGTTCGGCGCCAGGAAGCCCTTGGCGGCTTGCGCGTAGGCCGCCCAATCCTTGGCAAGGTCATAGTGCACGACTACCGAGGGCAAGGTCGCGGTGTAGGTGTTGCTGTAGGATTCCGCCAGGGCCGACTTGACGTCCACTTGCGCATCGACGGCGCGCTCGAAGTGATCGTAGCGCACACCCGGCGATACGATGAGGCCCGGAAGCGCCTTCCAATCGAATTGCACGAAGGGCTGCACGGTGGTGAGCGATTGAGTCAGCTCACGATCGATGCCGCCTGTCGCGGGATTGCCGGCCGGGTTGATCGCGCCACCCAGGGTGAAGTCGACTTCGGTGAGCTGACGCAGATTGTTCTGCCGGTCGAACCAGACACCCGTGCTGACAGTCCCGAAGCCCAGATCGTCCTTCAAGTTCAGCGTATCGCCCCATGAACGGTAGTTGTTGATGAGCAGCTGGCCGGGCACATCGTTCGGCCCGTAGGTCGTCCCGTTGGGAGTTTCACCGTTGGGATCCAGGCCATTTTCACCCACGTGATAGTAGGCGTACGTGTAGGCCTTGTTGTCCAAGATCCAGCCGCCTCCCAGCTGCGAGACCACGCCGATATACTCGAAATCGTCGTGGATGTGGTCGTTGTTGTAGCCGCGATAATTTTGATTGGTCGGATCGCGCGACAGCCCGTAGTTGGGACCGAACTGCGCGATCTGCGCCGCAGTCGCCCCCAACGATATGTATTGAACCACTTGGTTGTACATCCCGACAAAACTCACGACGGTGTTGTCGCCGACCGGAACCGCGAACTTGGTGAATACGTTCTTGCGATCGATGCCCAAATTGTTGAGATAGCCATCGCTGGACAGGCTCTCGGCGTCGATGAATCCCGCCGCCCCGTTGTATTTCTCCATGGCTCCCGTATCGAATTGCCCGCCGATGACCTGCGTATTGAAGCTGCCGAAGCTGACATACGGCGTCACGGTCATGTACGCGAGGGGGTTATTTGAATTCACGCCGATGGTGCCGCCGAAGGTTGCATTGCCGATGGTCGAAGCGGTACCGGGCCCACGGTCCACCGAAATATTGCCAAGATCATGGCCCATGTAGTACGAGGTCGAATGGTGGGTGAAGTCGTTGGAATCACCCCAGGGAATACCGTCGAAAGTCACGTTGTAGAAGCCGTCGGAGAATCCGCGGATGCTCAGCACCTGATTCTCCGACAGGCCGGGTCCGTTCGGAGACACCGAATACACGCTCGGCGCGATTTTCACGATGTCATCGTAGTTGGCGGAGGGCGCGATGTTGTTTTCGATGTAGTACTGGCTGAGCACCGAGGTGGGCTGCGTCACGTTGAGCGGCGCCATCGTCGGCGCCTGCGTGATGGCCGAGTCCTTGTCCGCGGCTCCCGAGACCACCACCGTCGGCAGCGCCGCTGAGTCGGTGCTCGCCTCCGGACCGCTCACGGCCTGACCACCGAGAAAAAAGCAGGTCGCGGGGAAACTCAACAGAACGGCATGGCGCGTGCCCGCCCATTTTGAATTCATCATCAATTCGGCTCCAGATTAAATTGAAAATCACTGCTACCAATCGTCACGACAAATCCTGCAGCCGCGCTACCCACTCCACGCAAGCGTGTTTTGGAAGTTCAACCAGGGATCGCTTGAAAAGCGTCGACCAGCGGGGCACACACGTCCGCATTTGCGGTCGGTCATGCCGCTTTGCTGTGCAAAGGCCGGCAGCTGATGATCCGAAATCTATATGACAATGTGATTTCGGTTTTATTAGAGTGACGCTGAGGCGACCGCGTATAAGGTCAGCGTGGTCGAAACGCGGTCGACACAAATTTGTCTCCTCCCTGGAGGCTCACGGTGTCTGAGCCGCTGAAGAATCTTCCAATCGATGAGGGGATTCATCACCGCTTTGCACATATCCCCATAGGCACTGGATCTCGGGCTCCGCCGCAACGCTGTAACGCCCACGACAAAAACCTTTTGGGGAAGAATCGAAATGCAACGCGAACGACTTGTCACTCTGTCAGCAGGCTTGTGGCTGTCCCTTATCTGCGCTGGATCTGCTGCCGCAAAAGCCCCGGATTACGGCAAGTTGCCGCTCGGTTTCGAAGCGAACGCCGGCCAGACCGATGGCCAGGTCAAGTTTCTCGCGCGCGGACCCGGCTACAGCGTATTTCTGACTGGCAACGCGGCGGTGCTCAGCCTGCAGAATACAGCCAACACTGGGCGCACCATTCCTGACCGCGTGATCCGCATGAAGCTCGTGGGCGCAAACGTCAACGCCGGCGTATTGGGCGCGGATCAACTGCCCGGCAAGACCAATTACTTCATCGGCAATGATCCGAGCAAATGGCGGACCCATGTGCCGAACTACGCCGAGGTGAAATACGCGGATGTTTTTCCTGGCGTCGATCTTGTCTATCACGGCAACCTGAGCGGCCAGCTGGAATTTGATTTCGTGGTTGCCCCTGGCGCCGACCCGAGCGCCATCAGATTCACCGTGGCCGAGGACCGCAGCGGATTGGCGCGTGAGCGTCGCGCGCCCGTGCGGATTGGCGCCGACGGCGATCTTGTGGTCAAGATCGGCGGCGGCGAGATTCGTTTCAACAAGCCGGTCGTCTACCAGCTCACCGCCAATTCTCCACGCGTCATGACGCAAGGCCGCTTCGTGCTGACGGCATCACACCAGGTGCGCTTTGCTCTGGGAACTTATGATCACAGCAAGACACTGATCATCGATCCCTCGCTCGTCTATTCGACATACCTCGGCGGCAGCAGCCTCGACCAGGGCTTCGGCATCGCTGTCGACTCGGCCGGCAGCGCCTATGTCGCGGGCTTTGCGGGCTCGACCGATTTTCCCACAGTGAACCCGCTGCCGAACATGCCCACTTCTGGCGCCTTTGTCACCAAGTTCAATCCGGCCGGTTCGGCTCTGGTTTATTCCACGTACCTGGGTGGTACCGGACCGACGCAGGCCAACGCCATCGCCGTTGATTCCGCCGGCAGCGCCTACGTGGCCGGCCAAACGCGGGCGACCGACTTCCCGACCGTGAACCCGGTGCAGCCGTCCAACACCTTCAACAACCAAGACGCGTTCGTCTCGAAGTTGAGCCCCGACGGCGCCGCTCTGGTCTACTCGACCTACCTGGGCGGCAACACGCCGGACGAGGCAGACGGCGGCGGGCAGGCGGCGTGGAGCATTGCCGTCGATTCCGCGGGCAACGCCTATGTGACGGGCAACACCCTGGACACCGATTTCCCCACCGTGAATCCGCTGCAGGCGACGAATAAGACCAGCGCTCCCAGTTCCGGCACCGGCTTCGTGGCGAAGTACAATGCTGCAGGCTCCGCCCTCATCTACTCAACCTTCCTCGGCGGCAGCGCCCAGGACACTCCCTGGGGCATCGCCGCCGATTCGGACGGCAACGCCTATGTGACCGGCGAGACCATTTCAGTCGACTTCCCGACAGCGAACCCGTTCCAATCTGCTTGCAATGGCTGTCCGGGAGCCGTCAACGCATTCGTCACGAAGATCAATCCCACCGGCACAGCGTTCGTCTATTCGACTTTCCTGGGCGGTAGCGACACGAACGTGAGCTACGCCATCGCTGCCGATGCGGCCGGCAACGCCTACGTGACCGGGACCACCACCGCGACCGACTTCCCCACCGTGAATCCGCTGCAAGCAACCAATCACGGGAATGGGGATGCCTTCATCACCAAGCTCAATCCGAGTGGCTCGGCGCTGGTCTACTCCACATACATCGGCGGCAGCACCGGCGGCGACGTGGGCCGTGGGATCGCAGTCGACTCGTCCGGAGCGGTCTACGTCGCCGGCAGCACCAACTCGACCGACTTTCCGACAGTCAATCCCGTGCAGGCGACAAAAAATGGCGGTGCAGGACCCGACACCGGTTTTGTACTGAACTTAAACGCCGCCGGCTCGGCTCTGATCTACTCCTCCTACCTGGGCGGCAATCTTGGGGAGCGGGTACAAGCCATAGCGGTGGATTCCGCCGGCAGCGCCTATGTGACCGGCTATACGTTTTCGCAGAATTTCCCGACGGCAGGCCCCTTCCAGCCGGCGAATAAGGGCAATGAGAACGCGTTCGTGGCGAAGTTCAGCGCGGGGGGCGCTGCATCCCCGCCACCGACAATTAGCATCAGTGCTGCACCCACCACGATCACGGTCGGACAGAGCTCGACCTTGACCTGGTCTTCGACGAACGCAACCTCGTGCACCGCGAGCGGCGCTTGGAGCGGCGCGCAAACGACAAGCGGTTCGGTCGGCGAGACTCCCACCGCGACCGGAACCGGCACCTACACGCTCACCTGCAACGGAGCCGGCGGCAGCGCCAACGCGTCCGCGACGTTGACGGTCAACGCTGCAGCGCCAACCGCCACGCTCTCGATCAATCCTACTGCGATCACACTCGGACAGAGCGCCACGCTGACCTGGTCCTCGACAAACGCGACGTCTTGCACGGCAAGCGGCGCTTGGAGCGGCACGCAACCGACCAGCGGCACGCTGACCGTCACGCCAACCGCGGCCGGCACCGCCTCATACACGCTGACCTGCTCCGGGGTGGCGGCCACCACCGCCATGAGCGCCGTGAACGAAACAGTGACCGTGCCTCAAACCACCGTTACCGCTGCCGCGCTCAGCGGCAAAGCCGGGGGCGGTGCGCTTGAACCGTGGAGCCTCATCGGATTGGCTGTTCTCGTCGCTTGGCGCCTGCGCCAATCATTCCGGTTTCGAGTTGCAGCGTTGTCTGTCATCGGCCTTTTCGCGCTGCTGGCGGCGGCCACGCCGGTGTCAGCACAGGAAGCCTCGTCTGGGCTGCAGTTCAATTGGGACCAGACTTATGTGGGGATCCGTGCCGGCAGAAGCACTTATTGGCAATCATCTTCTCAACTCGATGCGGACCTCGCGCGGGACGGCGAGACCGGTACGAGCACCTCGATCGACCAGCACCGCACCACCGGCGTGGTGTATGCGGGGGTTCCTTTCTACAAGGCGCTTTCCTTGGAACTGGGCTTGGCGGATTTAGGCGAGTATCCCGTCGGAATATCGACGACCAGTACCAACATTCCGCAGCTGGCGCAAACCATCATCCGCAACTTGTCGTCCGCGGGACGCGCCGTGACGTTGAATCTCGCGGCGCCTCTGAACATCACCTCTTGGTTCGCCATTGAGCCGCGCATCGGAGCTTTGGGCTTTCAGTCCAAGCAAGAGGTGTATACGCCCCAAGGCACCTTTTCGCACGACCGCGAAGGTGGGGGAATCGACGCAGGCCTTGCATTGTTGCTGCGGCCCACGCGAAAGCTCTATGTCGGCGCAGCAGTCGACTGCTTCGATACCGGCGGGAGTCGCTGCGATGTAGTGATGTACTCAGGGGAAATTGAATATCACTTTGGCCGGTGAATCGAGGTCCGCGGCGCGCGCTTTACCAACGAATTGGAATCGTACAAAGTCGCCCACTGATCGGCCGACTCGAGAAAGACATGGAGCGGGAAACGAGGCTCGAACTCGCGACCTCAACCTTGGCAAGGTTGCGCTCTACCAACTGAGCTATTCCCGCCCTAAACAGAGGCGCAATTGTAGGGCCCCGCGGCTGGGAGTCAAGGAAAACTGCTTGCGATATGAGGCTAACGCCTTGAACTGGACGGCAATTTCCTAAAGTGCATGGCCGTGCGTGCGAGGCGCAGGTACGATGCCATGGCATGACCCCCACAATCGCCCAAATCCTGTCGGGCACTCCGATTTGGGTTTTCGTTCTGCTGGCTTATTTGCTGTGGGTAGGCGCGTCGCGGCTCAAGCCCGGGGTGCGAGATCTGGCAAAGATCTGGATCACCCCGGGCATTTTCATCGTTTGGGGGTTGATCGGTCTGTTCCAGCATCCGGGGGACTTTTCCGAGGTGCTGATTCGCTGGGCGGTGGGCTTCGCCATTGGCGCGGCGCTAGGCCTGGCCTTCGCCATTCCCATGCAAGCCGATCACGCGCGGCGGCGGGTGCGCTTGCCCGGCAGCGCGCTGCCGCTGCTGCGCATCCTCATCATCTTTGGATCGCACTACGTGCTGCGGGTAGCGGCCGCCATTCATCCGGAGATGGGCGCAACGTATTTGAGTTGGGACATCTATGTCTCCGGCGCCAGCGCCGGCTACTTCATGGGCTGGTCGATACGCTTCATGATGAGCTACGCGAAGGCGCCGCCGGTGGATCTAGCGCCGAGTACAGTGCCTTAGGCAAGCACAGCGCGTCAGCTAGAGTCTTGAACTGTCTCGCAGCTCCGGCCACGCGAGGCGCAAGTAAAGAATCATCGACCACAGCGTCAATACCGCCGCGATGGCAGTCAACACCACCCCGAGCTTGTAAATGCCGATGCCGAGCAACTGATGATGAAACAACATCATCGACAGCCCCGTTATCTGCATAATCGTTTTGTACTTCGCCAACTGCGATACCTTGATCCGGCCGCGGGCACCGATCTCCGCCATCCATTCGCGCAGCGCGGAGACTGCAATCTCGCGGCCGATGATCACGACGGCCATGATGACGACAAACCAGCGCGGATCCCCGCTCACAATCAAAACCAGCGCCGCGGCGACGATCAGCTTGTCCGCGACTGGATCCAAAAACGCGCCGAGCCGAGACGTAAGTCCAAGCTTGCGCGCGAAATATCCATCCAGCGTATCGGTAATGCCCGCTAACGCGAAGCCGACGCCCGCCGCCGGGTGCGCCCACCAAAACGGCAGGTAGTACAGAACCACCACGCCGGGAATCATCAAAATGCGCAACCACGTCAGCGTGTTGGGCAGATTGAAATGCGATTTAGGTTTATCGCCCGGGATGGAGGTGTTCATAGATCACCTGGGCGAGTTCCCGCCCGAGGCCGCGAATTTGAATAAAATCATCGATGCCGGCACGGAGTATCCCTTGGAGACCGCCGAATTGCTTGAGCAGTTCGCGCCGCTTGACCGGCCCGAGTCCCGGAATGGTTTCGAGAATCGACTGGCTATGGCGTTTCGCGCGCTTTTTGCGGTGTCCTGCGATTGCAAAACGATGCGCCTCGTCGCGCACGCGCTGAATGAGGTGCAATGCACGGGAGTCCGGGGGCAGTATAGTGGGGGTGTCCTGACCCAACAAGAATAGTTGTTCCTGCCCCGCTCTTCGATCCACGCCTTTGGCGACGCCGATCAGAGTGATTCCGCCGACTCCGAGTTCCTCGAGAACTTTGGCCGCTTCGGCCAACTGTCCCTTGCCGCCGTCAATGAGCAGCACATCCGGCTTCGCGATCTCGCCGTCGCGCACGCGCTTATAACGCCGCGTCAGCGCCTGGTACATTGCCGCGTAGTCATCGCCGGGTTGGATACCGCTGATGTTGAAGCGCCGGTAATCGCTCTTCAGCGGCCCTTCGACCCCAAACACGACGCAGGACGCCACGGTATCGGTGCCGCCCGTGTGGCTGATGTCAAAGCACTCCAGGCGATTGGGTGCTTCCTCGAGATCGAATGCCTCGCGCAAATCCTCCAGGCTCGATTCGATGCCGGCGCGTGCCAACCGCCGCATGTTCAATGCCTGCTCCGCGTTGGTATGCATCATCTCCAGCCAGCGTGCGCGAATGCCGCGCACCGAGCTGCAAATACGCACCTTGTGCGTCAAGCGCTGCGTCAAGGTCGCCTCCAGCAGCTGCATCTCGTCGAAGTCTTGCTCCACGATGATCTCCGCCGGGGCGTCGCGTTCCAAATAGTACTGCATGACGAATGCGGCCAGAACTTCCGGCAAGTCGGCAAACGGCGCCTTTGGGAAAAATGTGGTGCTGCCTAGGCTGCGGCCCGCTCGAACAAACATGAGAGCCACACAATATTCGCCGTTGGCGGCGGCAATCGCGATGACATCCGCATCATGATCCGCGCCCGCGGTCACGATTTGTTGCGACTGGATGACCTTGAGCTTCGCCAGTTGATCGCGCAGCTGCGCGGCCTCCTCGAAATCCAAGCGCTCGGCGGCGGCATCCATGCGCCGGCCCAACTCCTCACTGACCTCATCGTTGCGACCTTCGAGCACCTTGATGGCGGCGCTCACATCGCGCGCATAGTGCTCCTTGGAGACCAGACCCACACAGGGCGCCGTGCAGCGTTGGATCTGATACTGCAGGCAAGGCCGCGAGCGGTTCGCAAAGTAGGTGTCGTCGCAGTTGCGGATGCGAAATAGCTTCTGCAGCTGCTGCAGCGTGTCGCGAACCGCCCCGGCGGAAGGATAAGGGCCGAAATATTTTCCCGGCTCCTTGCGCGAACCGCGGTAGAAATTCAGGCGCGGAAATTCGTGATTGGTTTCAAGGTGCAAATACGGGAAGCTTTTGTCGTCGCGCAATACCACGTTGAAACGCGGCCGATGCCGTTTGATCAAGTTGTATTCGAGCAGCAACGCTTCGGTGTCAGAGTTGGTGATCGTCACTTCCATATTGGCAGTCTTGGCGATCAAAGCCTGCACTTTGGGCTGCACATTGCTCGGCTGAAAATAGGATGCGACGCGGCTCTTGAGGTTGCGCGCCTTGCCGACGTAGAGAATCTGCCCGTCGCTATCGAGCATCCGGTAAACACCTGGGCGGCCCGGAAGGCTGTCGACGAACACCTTGGCGTCGAACTGCTCGGAAACGGCGCTCATGACGCGCCACGCTTGGGAAGCGCCAGGTCCCGAGCCTTTTCGACAATTGCTTCAAACATTTCTGTGGTGAGCCGCCGCGTCTGGGTGTTGTAGCGGCTGCAGTGATACGAATCAAGCAGCAGCCGCCCCTCACCTAGCTCGTGCTGTGCGCCATGTGCAAAGCGAAATCCGGCCGGCGGCAAGCCGTAAGCGCGCAGAACGGCCACATGAGCAATCGCGCCGAGGGCGAGAATCACCCGTGCATCCGGACTTTGCCTAAGCTCGGCCTGCAGATACGCGTTGCACTGCTTGACCTCCGCCGGCAGCGGCTTGTTTGCCGGCGGCAGGCACTTGACCGAGTTGGTGATCCGCGCGTCGATCAGCCGCAGTCCATCATCAGCGGCGGTCGATAGCGGAGCGGTCGCGAGCCCAAATTTGTACAAAGTGCGGTACAACAATATGCCGGCATGATCACCGGTAAAGGGCCGTCCGGTCCGGTTGGCGCCGTGCATCCCCGGCGCTAAACCGACGAGAACGAGACGCGCCCTCGGATCGCCGAACGGCGGCACCGGCCGGCAGTAATAGTTGGGTTGCTCGGCGTGGACGGTATCCAAAAACGCGGCAAGGCGCGGGCAGCGCCTGCAATCAAGGTCAAAAATCGAGTTCATGCTCGCAGAGGTGTATCACGCTCAAGCGCAAATAAAAAACGGGCTACGCAGATCACTGCGTAGCCCGCCATCGATCGCGCTTGGACTTTGGACTAACCCGAGCGCAACTGAACCTGGCCCAGAAGGCTTGAGAACCCTGTCAGACCCCCGCATTGGGGAAAAGATTCCTCGCGGCCGCCAATATTTGCTTGGCTATCCGGGCTTAAGCGGCTTTGGGCGCCCTAAGGCTCGGCTGCGGAGAAGGTTCTTCACGGAGAATAGCATCTGCGGCCACCGGGGCAAGCCGGCTTTTTAAAAACTGCCTTCTGTCATAGAATCTTTGTCGAGGAATAGTTCATAACTAACTGCTTTTGCTACGATTACTGCCTAGTTAGAATCAATTGCAATCCTCCGGAATTCCTGGATGCCAGCAGCATTTTTCATGCCATGGCGCGCGCGAAGTGTGATCAGGCCCTGGGCTCGACTTTGACGATGTCATCGGAGTCGCTCCAAAACATGATGCGCGCGTCATGACGCGTGTCAGGAGCGGCGCCGATACCAGACTTTTGAGCGTAGTCATCACGGCGAGTCGCCAAGGCGTTGGATGCTGATCGAGAGTCCGCCATATTATGTATAGACATGCGATAGAGATAAAATCTTATCGACCATATCTGTATATAAAACCGTATTATACGAAGGTATTATATAAACGACATTAGCTATTTATCGATCCGCCCTTCGGTTGCCGGACTGGCAAATCATGCGGAGATTCACCCCCGCTTCCCAGCATGGCGGAGGATAATCGGGGTATGAAAAAGGAACGCGATTTGCTGCCCTGGATTTTCGGCGGCCTTTCTGCGGCGGCCATGGCTGTTGCCTTCGCAGCGGTTTCGACGCATAGAGCTACGCCGGCTCTGTCGCCGCAAGTTATTGCCGCGCAGTCCCCCGCCTCGCCACCGACGCTGCCGGTGGCCACGACAGCACAAGTCGCGCCGTCCACAGCGCAACCAGATTCAGCGCCGCTGTCAGCGCCGCCACAAGCGCAAACCGCGGTTGAGCCGGACGTTCAGCCAGGACAGATTTGGGAATGTATGACCAAGGGCGTGAAAACCTTTTCCAACAACCCCTGCGGCGAGAAATCCACGCTGCTTGACGTCGGTCCCATCAACACCATGCCTCCGGCCCCAACGCATTACGCGCGTGCTTATAGGTCCGACCCGCGCTACGCGGCGGGCTATCCCGATCAGGGCGCGCCCGCCGACGACGACGACTATTCCGACCAGAATGCTGCAGATACGGACGGAAATTCCTACTCAACGGTCGTGGGAGTGGGGCTGATATCGCGCAGGCGCGCAGAGAATATCCATCGACCGCACCCTTCGCCCTCTCCGCCCGCTCACCACAACTCTGCGCCGGTGCGCAGATACTGAAGCGTTCGCGCGCGCGCAGCCGCATGGCGCTCGGCGGAATGGTGGCCCCCACAGCGCTCCTAATTTGCGCATCCGCAAACGCGCAATCGACAACGGCAGCACCCGCGCCGCATATCGACACGATAACCGTTGAAGCCGCCCGGCAGCGCGAGGCCGTTGAGCGCCAAGTGAGGGCATTCGTGGCGCAGATTGCTGTAAAGCCGTACGAATCATCTCTGGCACGCTGGCGGACGGTCGTTCCAATGTGTCCGCTGGTAGCAGGCCTGCTGCGCGAGGACGGCGAATACATTTTGGCGCGGATATCGAAAATAGCCGCCGCCGCCGGGGCACCCCTAGCGTCGGAACATTGCAAACCCAATCTCTATATCGTTTTCAGCGCGAATCCGGATGCGCTGCTGAAGGCCTGGAACAAGCGCGACGTTTGGATGTTTGGGGACGAGCCCGATCAAGGCGGAACCAAGATTCGAAAATTTCTCAATTCAAATAGCCCCATCCGGGTCTGGTACAACGCCGAGTTGTACAGCGATGAAGGCGCGCCGCTCGGTAATATGGAGGGACGCACAAATCTTCGCGCGCGTGCAACGCGTATAGTCTTCAATGAAACTCGAGACCTGACATCGGCGCTCATCATGGTGGATAGCTCGCGCGCACGCGGCGTCAACTTTATACAGTTGGCCTCGTACATTGCGATGCTCGGCCTTGCGGAAATCCGCGCCGATGCGGATGTTGCCGACGCGCCATCAATTCTGCATCTGTTTTCGCGCTCCGAGAATGACCGGCCGCCCGGCTTGAGCAGTTGGGATGAAGCCTTTCTTAAAGCCCTGTACCACACCGAGCAGACTGACAAACAACAGCTCGGCGAAATCAAAACCACGATGATCGAGGGACTTCTGCCCAAATGACGACCCCGCAAAACCCACCTTCAAGACCCGTGCGCAATACCTCGCCCCCTGAGGCCAACAAGGTCGCTCTGGTGACCGGCGCATCGCGCGGAATCGGCCGCGTCATCGCTCTGCAACTTGCGCAGCGCGGCGTGCGCGTGGCGGTTCACTATCGCAATAATCGAGAGGCTGCCGCGGCAAGTCTGGCGAGTCTTCCGGGCACGGGGCATGAAAGCTTTGACGCGGACCTCTCCGATCCCAAGGAAGCGAGCCTGCTCTGGGGACGGGTCACCGATTCTCTCGGCGCGGTCGACATCCTTATCAACAATGCCGGACTGTATATTTTCCACCCGCCTCTGAAAACCGCGTACGGCGCTTGGCAATCAGCGTGGGAGCTAACAGTGGCCACCAACCTCATCGCTCCTGCAAATCTATCGCTGCTGGCCGCGCAAAGTATGGCGGCACGGCAGCAACCGCCAACTTCGGAATTCGGCCGCGGACGCATCGTCAACATTTCCTCCCGCGGCGCATTTCGCGGCGAGCCCGATGCACCCGCCTATGCGGCCAGCAAGGCCGGGCTCAATGCGCTTTCGCAATCCCTGGCGAGAGCGGTCGCTGCAAACGCCGTGTATCTCTACTGCGTGGCGCCGGGCTGGGTCGAAACGGAAATGGCCACGAGCCATCTCGAAGGTCCGGAGGGGCAGGCAATTCTGGCGCAGCACCCCTTGGGCCGCGTTAGCCGCGCCGAGGAAGTCGCGAATGCCGCCGTGTACTGCGCTCTCGATGCGCCGGCGGCGATGACCGGCTGCGTGATCGATGTCAACGGCGCGAGCTATCTGCGCACTTAAAGCGGCAGGCGCGTGCAGCGTTCGAGTCCCGCCGCGCCGGCGTCACTCGGGCAGTTGTCCCCCCAGCAGATCGGCGATGGTCACAGCCCCGCTCAGTTCCAGATACGTGAACACCGGCAGCAGCAGCAACGTGATGATCGCGCCGACGCGCGCTGAACGCGCAACCCACGGAGATTTGACATTCTTCGCGCATCGGTAAATGCCAACGGTGGCGTAGACCGAGAAGATCAAGCCCAGAATCGTATAGACCCGCATGACAAACTGATTCTCGGGATTGAGAAATAGCTCCAGAGATCCGTATAACAGCGAGCCGCAGACGTAGTACAGCCAAAATGCGCGCGACAGCGAGGTCTTCCCTTCCAAGGGCTCTTTGACGAATTGCGTAATGGTCACGCGACGCCCGGCCGCGGCGTCTTGCCAATCCGGCGACCCGCGCCCGCGCGGCGCGCAATCAACATGGCCAGTTCCAACGCCTGCTCGGCGTTGAGCCGCGGATCGACCTGCGATTTGTAAGCGCGCGCCAGGTCGCCCTCGGTCAAGCCTCGGGCTCCACCGACACACTCGGTAACATCCTCGCCCGTGAGTTCGATGTGTACGCCGCCGAGCATCGAGCCTTCTTCATTGTGGATGCGAAATGCGGCCTCGACCTCGCCCAAAATATTGTCGAAGCGCCGCGTCTTGATGCCGCCCGCCGTGATTTCGGTGTTGCCGTGCATCGGATCGCACACCCACAGGACCGGCGAGCCGGTAGCGCGCACCGCGCGGATCATGTCGGGCAATCGCTGTTCGATATCCTTGATGCCGAAGCGATGGATAAAGGTCAGACGGCCGGGCTGATTTTGAGGATTGAGCACGTGAATCAACTCTTGCAACCACTCCGCACTCATCGATGCGCCGACTTTTACGCCGATCGGGTTGGAGATTCCCCGAAAATATTCAACGTGTGCGCCGTCGATTTTGGCGGTGCGCATCCCAATCCAGGGCATATGGGTCGAGAGGTTGTACCAGCGCTTCTGGCGCTCGATGTAGCGCGTCTGCGCCTGCTCTGAGTAGAGATGTAATCCCTCGTGGCTCGTATAGAAATCGACCCGGGTAGCCGCATGCACGCTCTGCCCGCTCATGGATTCGAAAAAATCCATCGACTCGGCAATCGAATCGACGATTTGTTGGTAGGCCTCGCGCAGCGGCGCGTGCCGCAGAAAGCCCAGATCCCAGTATTCCGGATGATGCAAATCGGCAAAGCCGCCGTCGATCAGCGCACGCACGAAATTCAGCGTCAATGACGCGCGCTCATAGCCACGCAGCAACAGCTCCGGATCCGGCTCGCGTTCCGCGGCGCTAAACCCTGGCCGATTGACGTTGTCGCCGCGGTATGTCGGCAGAGTCACGCCGTCGCGAGTTTCCGTATCCGCCGAGCGAGGCTTGGCGTACTGGCCGGCGAATCGGCCGACGCGCAGAATCGGCTTCTTTAGGCCCTGCAGCAAGACCAGGCTCATCTGTAGCAGGATCTTGAGACGCCGCGCGATATTGTCCGACTCGCAGTCCTCGAAACTTTCGGCGCAATCGCCGCCCTGAAGCAAGAACTGCTCGCCGCGTTGCGCCTGCGCCAGCTTGGCGGTGAGCGCCTCAATTTCCCAGGACACAACCAGGGGCGGCAGCCGGCTCATGGCGGCCACGGCGCGCTCCAACGCCGCCGGATCGGCATATTTGGGCTGCTGCGCGGCGGGACGGCTTTGCCAGGTCGCTGGATGCCAGTTAGTCAAGGCGGAGGTGGTCGACATGGGAAGGATGCTAGCGTTGTACGCCAACCCAAGTCAAAATGCGGCCCCGCACTTTTGACCCTGATTAAATCGAGAATCGAATCATGAAGCACAGCAAGCCGCTCGAATCCTTGGGACTTCGAGATCTCAACGCCGGCGTCTGGTCCGGCAGCCACGGCTGGAGCACCGACAGCAGTGGGCCGTTGATTGAATCGACCAACCCGGCGACCGGACAGCGCCTGGCGCAGGTACGCGGCGCAACACTCGCGGATTACGAACACGTCATGAATTCGGCGCTCGCGGCCGCAGCCGCCTGGCGGCGCGTGCCGGCGCCGAAGCGCGGCGAGGCTGTGCGTCAAGTTGGCGAGGAGTTGCGTGCTTTTAAAGATGCCCTCGGTAGCTTGGTGTCGATGGAAAACGGCAAGATCAAGGCGGAGGGCGATGGCGAAGTGCAAGAGATGATCGATATCGCCGATTTCGCGGTGGGACAATCGCGCATGCTGTACGGCAATACGATGCACTCGGAACGCGCGCAGCATCGCATGTACGAGCAGTGGCACCCGCTGGGCGTCGTGGGCGTCATTTCCGCCTTCAATTTTCCCGTGGCAGTCTGGGCCTGGAATGCCTTCTTGGCCGCCATCAGTGGCAATGCGACGGTTTGGAAACCCTCGCCCAAGACCTCGCTGTGTGCGCTTGCCGTGCAACATATTTGCAATCGCGTGCTGCAGCGGCTCGAGCTGCCGCCGATTTTCCAGATATTCATCGATGCGGGCAGCGATCTCGCCGGCCGATTTGTCGATGACCGGCGCGTCGCGCTGGTGTCCTTTACGGGGTCCACGCAGGTCGGAAGACAGATCGGCGTGCGCGTCGCGCAACGTCTCGGCAAAAGTCTGCTGGAGCTGGGCGGCAACAATGCATTGATTGTCGATGAACACGCCAACTTGGACCTGGCGGTGCCCGCGATTGTATTCGGTGCGGTCGGAACCGCCGGTCAACGCTGCACCACCACGCGGCGCGTGCTCGTGCATCGCTCGCGTGCTGCCGAACTCGAACGACGGCTGCTTGCCGCTTACGCGCAGGTGCGTATCGGCGATCCGCTCGAACCCGGCACTCTGATGGGACCCTTGATCGACGCAGGCGCGGTTGCGCGCTATTCCGCCGCCATCGCCGCGGCGCAGGCCGAGGGTGGACAGCTATTGTGCGGGGGAAAAGTATTGCCCGGGTCCGGCCATTTTGTCGAACCCAGCATCATTCGCGCCACGCCCAAGATGGCCGTGGTGCGTACCGAGACATTCGCACCGATTCTGTACTTGATGAGCTTTGAGACGCTCGAGGAAGCGTTGGCGCTGCAAAACTCGGTGGATTATGGACTCTCATCGGCAATATTTTCCGACAGCCTGCAGGCAACTGAACGGTTCTTATCGGCTGACGGCAGCGACTGCGGCATTGCCAACGTCAATCTTGGAACCTCCGGCGCGGAAATCGGCGGTGCATTCGGCGGCGAAAAGGACACCGGCGGCGGGCGCGAAGCGGGCTCCGATTCCTGGAAGGCCTATATGAGGCGCCAAACCAATACCATCAATTGGAGCGGACAGATGGCGCTCGCGCAGGGAATACGGTTCGACGTGTAGGAACCGCCTTGGCACAGTGAATTTGAGCGGCACGGATGGCCACGGCCTTTCATGCAGGACGCTCAAAGTCACGGTGCCGGAGGACGAGTGTCGAGTGGCCACCATCGGTCGGGCGGCCTCATGCGCAGTCATCGACCGTTAAAACAGACGTCGCCCAACCAGGGTCATCCGGCGCGGTGATATTGACCGGCCGGAACACTCGTCAGGGAGCGTGAGAAGACTCAAGGGCCTGTTGCTTTCGGGCCTTGAGTCTTCTCACGCTCCCTGCCGAACACAAAGCCGGTCGAAATCACTGCGCCGACGCGACATGTACTAGCGGCTGAGCCACGCGTCAATCTCCGCGGCACGCGCACTTAAGCGCGCTGCGGAAACCGGCCCGAGAGTTTTCAACTCCTGAGCGTACAACGACACGCGATATTCCTCGATCCAGAAGCGCAATTCAGTGAGCTTAGGGGTCCAGCGCAATTCTGCGGCCAGGCGCTTTTCCAGGTCCTCGTGGCGGGCCGACCATTGCTCGAGTTCCCGCGCGATTTGACCGGACTCACTGCCGCGCACGGCGTTGCGCTGCCAGCGCCGCTGCTCCGCTTTGAGATAACGCGGCACCTGGCGCAGCCAATGCAGCGGCGCCGAACTGATGGTTGCGAAGTCCAAAAGCCGCCTGAGGTGCTGGCGTGTTTCCTCAGCGGCATCCGCCAGCGGCCGGATTCGCGAGTCATTGAGGGCCTGGCGCGCCTCGCTTGCCTCCTTGAGCCAGCTTTGGATCATCGCGCTCATGTGCTCCAGAGACGGATAGAGGCGCTCCCGCGCCTTATCAACGGCGGCTTCAAACTCGAGACGAGTTCGGGGTGGTTCCCCCTCCGCAAAACAGGCGCTGCGAAATGTCAGTTGCAACAGCGCGTCAATGAGGGCATCGCTGTCAAGATATGGGCTGGCGCTCAGCAGCAGCGCGACGGAACTGCCGATAGACTTGGCCAGATCACGCGATTGACGCTCCAGGATCGTTCGCGCGAGGCGCACGGCGCCGTCCTGCCACGTGCGCTGTGCTTCCTCGGCCGACCACTCGTATTGAACGTGCAGCCCCGACACGCGTTTCTCGAGCGTTGGAAACACGGAAATCGTGCCCTGCTCCAACGCCAGAGCCTGAACCTCAGGTAGTTGATCGAGCTCAAAGCGGTGCCAACTGCCGAGCAGTCCGTATGCGGCACGCGCCTGGCGCTCCAGTTCTGTCCGGGCCACCGCCGCACATTCGCGGCGCAGGCGTTCAAGGTCCGTGCCGCGCGCGATTTCCCGGTCGTCTTGGACGACAGTTAGTTGCGGCGTCAAGTGAGCCGGCACCGCCGAAAGATCGAAACGCAGCAGCGATTCGACAATGCCGCGCCGCTCCTTGAGCCATGTCTTCAAATGCGCGGCGTCGGCGCTCGCTCCCTGTGCGTCGGTGAGAAACGCAACGGCGGTTTCCGCCACCGGAATCAAGCTGCGGCGCGCATCCTTCGGCAGGGAGCGCAACAGCGCCTCAATGCGCGGCGCGGCCAAACCGGGAATTGCGGCATCGATTGCCGCCCGCGTGAGCGAAGGCAGCGCCAGTAGAGGCACCTTGAGGTTGGCGCCGTCCTCCGCCTCTCCGGGAGCAAAGTGATATTCCACGGGCACCGTGAGCGCCTCGACGCGGGTATTCTCCGGAAACTGCGCTAGCACGTGGGCCTCAGGCAAGCGCGCGAAAATGCGCGACGGATTGAGGGTCAGCGCCTCGCGTTGCTTCGGCGTGAGGTGTCGATTGAAATGTTCCAGGGTCGCTGCACTCGATACCTGGCGCGGCAGGTGGGTATCGTAGAACTCGACGAAGGATTCAGCGCCATGCACCAGGTCGCGGGTTCGCAGGCGCTCTTCCATCTGCTGTGCCTGTCTCACAGCGGCATCGTTCGCCAGCAACCACTCCGGCCGCCGCTTCAGCCGCTGATAGACCAAGGCTTCGCGTGAGAAAATGTGGCGCGACTCCTCTGGCGCGATGGGTCCATAGTTCACGAGGCGGCCGGCGCTCAAAATGAGCCCCAGAAAGCTAATGCGCTCGCGGACAACCACCTGCTCACGCGATTCGTCCCAATCCGGCTCCAAGTATTCGCGCTTCACCAGGTGCGCGGCCGCGGATTCGATCCACATGGGCTCGACTTCGGCGACACGCCGCGCGAACACGCGGGAGGTTTCCACGATGCTGGCAGCCATGACCCAGCGCGGGCGGCGCCGCGCCAGCGGCGAGCCCGGAAAG
>Ga0210387_10000725_pt1 | contig 24155 bp, 22 predicted proteins | sample IncBWC7OmetaG_FD_160108 | JGI IMG/M metagenome (GOLD analysis project Ga0210387, IMG submission 160108) | Forest soil microbial communities from Barre Woods Harvard Forest LTER site, Petersham, Massachusetts, United States - Inc-BW-C-7-O ...
CACCCCGCTGCCGGTTCCGGGCGTGCCCAAGAAACACTAGCCTCTCGAATCAACATTAGTGCTAAGCTCGCGCCGCTCGGGGGAGTGCGCGCGCCAAATGATCCGTATTTCTACGATTTTCGTCGCTATTTGCATGGTGCTGGTCGCGGCATCGCTGGGGCTGATTCTGTACTCGATCGCGGGGATCAACGGACCGGAATCTGCCATTGTGGCGCTGGCCGCGCTGACCTTCCTGATCCTCTACAACGCCGTCTCGATGCGGCTGCGCGACCGTAGCGATGTCGGCAGCCAGATCGCCGACCTCTCCCGCGGCACCGCCGACCTCGCCCGCCAGGTCGCCGAATTTGGCCGCCGCCTCGCCGCAGTCGAGGGACGGGTGGTATCGGCCAATTCGGCCGGCGCCGATCGCATCCAGTCCGTGGTCGGCGAGATCGGCGAGCTCGGTGGCCTCGTGCGCCAGCTTGCCGCCTCGGTTGCCAACCACGAGGACATGCTGAGCTCGATCCAGGCCAGTGTGGAGGCGGCTCCAAGCGCCGCACCTGCGCCCGCGATCGCCACGGAGCCGGCAAGGCAGACCGCCCCATCGCCTGCCGCTGACGAGAAACGCGCGGGTCCGCCGCCCGCCCCTACTCCGGCGGCGGCCGTTGAAACCGCGCCGTCCCGCAACAACACCCAGACCCTGGCGGCGATACGCAACGCGATTGAAGAGAACCGTCTCGACATCTACCTGCAGCCGCTGGTGACGCTGCCGCAGCGCAAGGTGCGCTACTACGAAGCGGTGACGCGGCTGCGCGACGACAAGGACCAGCTCATCACCGCCGAGGACTTCATCGGCGTGGCCGAAGCCGCCGGCATGATCGGCCGCATCGATCATATGGTCATGCTCCGCTGCGTGCAGGTGCTGCGACGGCTGATGGTGCGCAACAAGGAAGTGGGCGTGTTCTGCAATATCGCCGCTGCCACGCTGAGCAATACCGCGACGTTCGCGCAGTGCCTGGACTTCCTCGATGCCAACCGCGCGCTCGCGCCCTCCTTCGTGCTGGAATTCAAGCAGACGACCTTCCGCAATCTCGGGCCGACCGAGACCGAGCATCTCGCCTCGCTGGCGCAGCGCGGCTATCGCTTCTCGATCGATCATGTCACGGATCTGCGCTTCGAGCCGCGTGAGCTTGCCGACCGCGGCGTGCGCTTCATCAAGGTGCCGGCCTCTTTGCTGCTCGACCCGAAGCTGAACTCGACTTCCGACATCCATCCCTCCGACCTCTCCGACCTGCTCGGCCGTTTCGGCATCGACCTGATCGCCGAGAAGATCGAGGGCGAACGCGCCGTGGTCGACCTGCTCGATTTCGACGTGCGCTTCGGCCAGGGCTTTCTGTTCGCGCCGCCGCGCCCGCTGCGCCCCGAGGGCACGTCCAATGGCAGCGAGCCGACAGGTAATGGGCAGGAAGCCAATGGCGCCGAAAAGGCTGCAGCTGGTGCTCCCGTTGCGATCGATCCGCCGCCGCGGGTGAGCGGCAACGCCGCGCTGGCGCGCCGCGCCGCCGGCCCCGGCTAGGCGGACGTTCCCGTCATGACTTTGCGGTTTGTCGAGCGCTTGCGCGACCTCGTTGACGGGGTCGAGGTGATCCTGTCCGATATCTGGGGCGTGGTGCATAACGGGCTCGAGTCATTTCCCGAGGCTTGCGAAGCGCTGCACACCTATCGCAAGAGCGGCGGCACCGTCATCCTCATCACCAACGCGCCGCGCCCTGCCGATTCCGTGCAGCGGCAATTGCAGAAGCTCGGCGTCGCCGACGACACCTATGATGCGATCGTCTCGTCAGGCGATTTGACGCGGCACTACGTCGCCGATCATCCCGGACGCAAGTTGTTCTGGCTCGGTCCCGAGCGCGACAGCTCGATCTACCGCGGCCTCGATCTCAAGCTCTCGCCGCTGCAACAGGCCGACTACATCGTCTGCACCGGGCTGCTCGACGATGAGACTGAATCCGCCGAAGATTATCGCCCGATGATGCGCGAGGCGCTGGCACGGAAGCTGACGCTGATCTGCGCCAACCCCGACATCGTGGTCGAGCGCGGCGACCGGCTGATCTATTGCGCCGGCGCCATCGCCGAGCTCTACCGCGAGCTTGGCGGCGAGGTGATCTTCTACGGCAAGCCGCACCGGCCGATCTATGAGCGCGCCATCGCGCTTGCCGCCGAGCATGGCGGCCATCAGATCAAGCTCGATCGTGTCCTCGCGATCGGCGATTCCGTGCGGACGGATCTCGCCGGCGCGCATGGCTTCGGCATCGACTGCCTGTTCGTCACCCGAGGCATTCATTCCGACGAGTTCGAGGGGATCGATCAGCTCGATCCCGCTTCGATCAAGGAATTGTTCGGCCACCCACCCCGCGCATTGACGCGGGAGTTGAAGTGGTAGGCAAGAGCGCGGTGTGCTCCCTCGCCCCGCTCTTGCGGGGAGAGGGTTGGGTGAGGGGCCGTTTCAGCAAAGACAGTGAGAGTTGGAATCGCGGAGAGCCCCCTCACCCGTATCGCATCTCTGATGCGATACGACCTCTCCCCGCAAGCGGGGCGAGGTAAGAAGATTACGCGTTCGCCATGTCCGGGAAGACCGCCTCGATCTTGGTCTTCAGCGTCGCGGCATTGAAGGGCTTCACGATGTAATTGTTCACGCCGGCCTTCTTGGCGGCGATCACGTTCTCGGTCTTCGACTCGGCCGTGATCATGATGAAGGGCGTGGTGGCGAGGTTGGGGTCGGCGCGGACTTCGCGCAGCAGGTCGTAGCCGGTCATCGGCTCCATGTTCCAGTCGGAGATGACGAGGCCATATTTCTTGCCGCGCATCTTGTTCAGCGCAGCCGAGCCGTCGCTGGCGTCGTCGATGTTCTCGAAGCCAAGCTGCTTCAACAGATTGCGGATGATACGGATCATGGTGGAATAGTCGTCCACCACCAGAACCGACATCGACAGATCAACAGCCATTTCTTGACTCCCACGCGCCCGACCACGACGAAAACCAGGTTCGGCCAGAGGCCAAAAACCTTTCGCAGACCACCCTTAGGACTAGCATCAGGCGTTAAACAGCCCGTTAACCGACCTTGCCCGCGCGGCTGCGACGCCCTGCCGCGTCCCCCGCTTGACTTGACCGCGCCAGCCGAGCCACGGTCCGGCCCCGATCCGGAACCAAAGCCGAAGTAAGACGAAAATGCCGCCTGCTTTTACCGTTATCCGCGATTCCACCCCTGCGGCCGACATTCCGAAGGGAAGCGTGGTCGCCATGGGCAATTTCGACGGCGTGCATCTCGGCCACCGGGCCGTCATCAACGCCGCCCTCGAGATGGGCAAGGCGCATAGCCGCCCTGCGCTGGCGGTGACCTTCGAGCCGCATCCGCGGCGCTTCTTCAGCCCGACCACGCCCCAGTTTCAGCTCTCCGACGAGACCGCCAAGCTCAGGCTACTCGCCGGCACGGGGCTGGCCGGCGCCGTCATCATGACCTTCGACAAGATGCGCGCCGGCACCACGGCGCAAGATTTCATTCACCATGACCTGATCGAGCGGCTCGGCATTTCCGGCATCGCCGTCGGCTATGATTTCCATTTCGGCAAGGGCCGCGTCGGCTCGCCGAGCCTGCTCGTCAGCGAGGCGCCGCGGCTTGGCATCGAGGTCGACGTGCAGCCGCATATCGACATCGATGAGCGGCCGGTTTCCTCCAGCGCCATCCGCAGCGCGCTGGGCGAGGGCCAGATCGAGGACGCCACCTTGATGCTGGGCCAGCCCTGGTTCGTCAGCGGCGAGGTGATCCATGGCGAGAAGCGCGGCCGAGAGCTCGGCTATCCCACCGCCAATATCCGCCTCGACAACAATTGCGGGCTGAGGCACGGCATCTATGCGGTGCGGGTCGGCCGCGGAGGCGAGCGCATCGACGGCGTCGCCAGCTTCGGCCGCCGCCCGACCTTCGACAACGGCGCGCCGCTGCTCGAAACCTTTCTGTTCGATTTCAAGGGCGACCTTTACGGCCAGATGCTCGACGTCGCCTTCATCGGCTTCATCCGGGAAGAGCTGAAGTTTTCAAGCGTGGATGCGCTGATCAAGCAGATGGACGACGATTCCGCGCGCGCTCGTGCGCAACTGGCTGCCGCACCAAAGGCATTCCCGAAGCTCGGGGAGATCGGATGAAGACCGAAAAGCAGAAGATGCTCGCGGGCGAACTATATCGCCCCGATGAGGAGCTCGGCGCCGAGCAGGCCGCCGCCAAAGCCTGGATGGCGCGCTACAACGCGGCGCTGGCGCTGCCGGTTGCCGAACGGCACGCCCTGCTCCGCGAACGCCTCGGCCATGTCGGCAAGGACGCCGTGATCCGCCCGCCCTTTTTCTGCGACTACGGCACCAACATCCGTCTCGGCGACGGCGTGTTCCTGAATTTCAATTGCGTGATCCTCGACGTGGTCGAGGTCACGATCGGGGACCGCACCCAGATCGGACCGGCGGTGCAGATTTACGCCGCCGACCATCCGCGTGATGCCGAAACCCGCCGGGCCGGCCTCGAATTCGGCCGACCGGTGCGGATCGGCAGCGATGTCTGGATCGGCGGCGGCGCCATCCTGCTGCCGGGCGTCACGATCGGCGACGGCGCGGTGATCGGCGCCGGCAGCGTGGTGACGCGGGACATCGCCCCTCACGTGACTGTCGCCGGAAATCCGGCCCGGCCGCGGGCGAAATAACGTTTTCTAGAGCCTTCCAGCCGCACACCGCCCCTTTGCGATTTGGCCCCTCCCCTGCTATGGAGAGCCCATGTTTGCGCGGCGCATCATAGGGATTAGCGGCCCGGCTTCCGCCTGAGCCAACGGCTCGGCGCAAGACCGGGATTTTCCTGTTTCACCCGCGATCGATCGCATCTTCCCGCGCCTTCCGAGCAAGTCACATCTCATGTCCGAAAAGCCGCAAAAGTCCGACGCCAAAGACTATTCCAAAACCCTGTTCCTGCCGCAGACCGAATTTCCGATGCGCGCCGGCCTGCCGCAGCGCGAACCGGAAATCCTCAAGCACTGGAACGAGATCGGCCTCTACGAAAAGCTGCGCGAAGAAGCGCGCGGCCGCGCCAAATTCGTGCTCCATGACGGCCCGCCCTATGCCAATGGCAACATCCATATCGGCCACGCGCTGAACAAGATCCTCAAGGACGTCGTCACCAAGAGCCAGCAGATGCTGGGCTACGACTCCAACTACGTGCCGGGCTGGGACTGCCACGGCCTGCCGATCGAATGGAAGATCGAGGAGGAGAATTACCGCTCCAAAGGCAAGCAGAAGCCGGACTTCCGCGACAGTGCTGCGATGGTGGCGTTCCGCAAGGAGTGCCGCGCCTACGCGACGCACTGGCTCGACGTGCAACGCGAGGAGTTCAAGCGGCTCGGCGTCATCGGTGACTGGGACCATCCCTACGCCACCATGAGCTATCCCGCCGAAGCGCAGATCGCGCGCGAGATCATGAAATTCGCCGCCAACGGCACGCTCTATCGCGGCTCGAAACCCGTGATGTGGAGCGTGGTCGAGAAGACCGCGCTGGCGGAAGCCGAAGTCGAATACGAGGATTACACTTCGGATACGGTGTGGGTGAAATTCCCCGTCACCTCGCCGGCGCATGGCGCGCTTGCCAATGCCAGCGTCGTGATCTGGACCACCACGCCCTGGACGCTGCCCGGCAACCGCGCGATCTCGTTCTCGCCGAAGATCGCCTATGGCCTCTACAAGGTCACCGACGCGCCTGCGGACAATTGGGCGAAGGCCGGCGATCTCCTGATCCTCGCCGATGCGCTGGCCGACGGCGTGTTCAAGCAGGGGCGCGTCACGTCTTACGAGAAGATCCGCGACATCCCGCCAGACACGCTCGATGCGGTCGAATGCGCGCATCCGCTAAAACGCTTTGCCAGCGACGGATACCAGTTCGTCGTCCCGCTACTGCCCGGCGATCATGTCACCGACGACACCGGTACCGGCTTCGTGCACACCGCACCCGGTCACGGCCGCGAGGACTTCGACGTCTGGACGGCAAATGCGCGCGAGCTGGAAGCGCGCGGCATCAACACCACGATCCCCTATACGGTCGATGAGAACGGCGCCCTGACCGACCACGCGCCCGGCTTTACCGGCAAACGCGTGATCAACGACAAGGGCGAAAAGGGCGACGCCAACGAGGCCGTGATCAAGGCCCTGATCGACGCCGGCATGCTGCTCGCGCGTGGCAGGCTGAAGCACCAATATCCGCATTCCTGGCGTTCCAAGAAACCGGTGATCTTCCGCAACACGCCGCAATGGTTCATCGCGATGGACAAGGACATCGCAAAGGATGGCAGCGCCAAGCCCGGCGATACGCTGCGCGCCCGCGCGTTGCATGCGATCTCGGTGACGCAATGGGTGCCGCCGTCGGGCGAGAACCGCATCAACGGCATGATCGAAGCGCGGCCCGACTGGGTGATCTCGCGTCAGCGCGCCTGGGGCGTGCCGATCGCCGTGTTCGTGCGCGAGAAGGGTGACGGCTCGGCCGAGATCCTGATGGACGACGCCGTCAACAAGCGCATCGGCGATGCCTTTGAAAAAGAAGGCGCGGACGCCTGGTACATGGACGGCGCGCGCGAACGTTTCCTCGGCTCGAAGGCCAATGAAGATTGGAAGAAGGTCGACGACATCCTCGACGTCTGGTTCGACTCCGGCTCGACCCACGCCTTCGTGCTGGAAGATCCCGTGCACTTCCCGGGTCTGGCCGGCATCAAGCGCAAGGTCGATGGCGGCGCCGACACCGTGATGTATCTCGAAGGAAGCGACCAGCACCGCGGCTGGTTTCATTCTTCGCTGCTTGAAAGCTGCGGTACGCGGGGACGCGCGCCGTACGACGTGGTGCTGACGCACGGCTTCACGCTCGATGAGAACGGCCGCAAGATGTCGAAGTCGCTCGGCAACACGGTCGAGCCGCAAAAGGTGATGGCGCAATCCGGCGCCGATATCCTCCGCCTCTGGGTCTGCGCCACCGACTATGCCGACGACCAGCGCATCGGCCCCGAGATCCTCAAGAACACCATCGAGACCTACCGCAAGCTGCGCAACACCATCCGCTGGATGCTCGGCACGCTGCATCATTTCCGCCCCATCGACGCGGTCGAGTACAAGGACATGCCGCAGCTGGAGCGGCTGATGCTGCATGGGCTTGCCGAACAGGCGAGGATCGTGCGCGAGGCTTACGTCGAGTTCGACTACAAGACCGTGGTCGCGACCCTGTCGGCCTTCATGAACTCGGAACTGTCGGCGTTCTATTTCGACATCCGCAAGGACACGCTCTATTGCGATCCGCCGTCATCGCTGGCGCGCAAGGCCGCGCTCACCACCATCGACATCCTCTGCGACGCGATCCTGAAATGGCTGGCGCCGATCCTGAGCTTCACCTGCGACGAGGCCTGGGCGATGTACAAGCCTGATGACAAGGCTTCCGTGCACCTGACGCTGTTCCCGGATGGCTTTGACAGATTCCGCGACGCGCAGCTCGCGGCGAAATGGGAGACCATCCGCGACGTGCGGCGTGTCGTCACCGGCGCGCTGGAGCTCGAACGCGCCGCCAAGAACATCGGCTCCTCGCTCGAGGCCTCGCCGATCATCTATGTCAGCGACCGCAACATGCTGGCGACACTGTTCGACATCGACCTCGCCGAAGTCTGCATCACCTCGAACTATGAGGTGCAGGAGGACGAGGCGCCTGCCAATGCGTTCCGGCTCGACTCCGTCCCCGGCGTCGCGGTGGTGGTCGAAAAGGCGCAGGGCATCAAATGCGCGCGCAGCTGGAAGATCCTCCCCACCGTCGGCGAGGACAAGGAATACCCCGACGTCTCCCCGCGCGATGCCAAGGCCTTGCGCGAATGGAAGGCGCTGGGGGTCTCGGTCTAGCTCCGCAGCCATGACCTCCCCGCTCCGCCCCGGCATCATCGCCGCGATTGCCACGCTCTTGATCGACCAGGCCTCCAAGCTCTGGCTGCTCTACGTGTTCGATATCGGCCATCGCGGCACGGTGCGCGTGACGTCGTTCTTCGACCTGGTGTTGGCCTGGAACATCGGCATCAGCTTCGGCCTGTTGCAGAACGACGGCCAGCTCGCTCAGATCGCGCTGATGGTGGTCAAGGCGCTGGCCGTGATCGCGCTCGCGGTCTGGATGGCTCGTTCACGAACATTACTTGCGACCATTGCCCTCGGATTAATCATTGGCGGGGCGATCGGGAATGCGATCGACCGTTTCGCCTACGGCGCGGTGGTCGATTTTGCCCTGTTTCACGTCCAGATCGGCGGAAATACCTACAATTGGTACGTGTTTAACCTCGCGGACGCGGCCATTGTTGCCGGAGTCATAGCCCTATTGTATGATTCCTTTTTGGGGGTACCCGCCGCAAAAGCGCCCTGATCCCGGCCGATCAGGGCCCTGAGAACCCCTTGTTTAAACAGCTAAGTTTTAAACAGGCCTAGTTTTGAAAACGGGTAATGCGATGCGCAAGACCGGAACCAGCGGTTGGATGATGCGGAGTTCGTCGAAAGCCTTGCGGCTGTCGGCGGTCGTGCTTGGCGTCGGCTTGTTGATGGTGGTTGCTGCGCGAGCCGGCGACGATGACGAGGACGACAGGACCTTCGAGGAAAAGATCATCGAAGGCATCATGAAGGGCGTCGGCGCGACCAATATGACGAACTCCGACATCGACTATCGCGAGCGCTCGCCGCTGGTCGTGCCACCCAAGATCGATCTGCCGCCGCCGGCTTCCGCCTCCACCGAGAAGGCCGCGCCGAACTGGCCAAAGGATCCCGACGAAGCCCGGCGCCGGGCGGAAATTGCCAAGCGCAAAAAGGACAAGCAGGACACGCGTGCCGCCGACGTGACGAGCCGCGACGCCGCCCGCGTGCTGAGCCCGAGCGAGCTCAATGCCGCGGGTCAGAAACCGCAAACGTCGGCGCAGGACGCAAAGACCTCCGACTCCCTGAAGCCGGGCGATACTGGTGGCAATCCGCTGATGCCCTCCGACCTCGGCTACACCGGCGGCTTCATGGGCATGTTCAAGGGCAACAAGACGGAAGCCACGGAGTTCAAGCAGGAGCCGCCGCGGGAATCGCTGACCCAGCCGCCGCCCGGCTATCAGACGCCGTCGTCGAGCTACCTCTACGGTACGGGCCCGAAGGAATCCCTCAACAAGGAATACAATCCGGCCGCCGGGAAGTACGGCGAGTAATGCCCGCTTAACAGGCGGGATGAAGATTGTTTCATCCTTTCTCTCGGCTTCGTGACGTTCTCGCGTTCGCCGCGCCGTGTAGGATGCGGCGCTTTTGTTCCCGCGCACTTTCGTTCGGGCTTTCATAAAGGTCATGATGTCCAGCAAACCTTTCGCAGCCGCGCTGCTCGCAGCATTCGTTCTGACGACCGCCGCCGCGTCGGCGCAGACCACCTTCACCTCGGAGCCTCCAGCCACCTTCACCTTGCCGAACGGGCTTCAGGTCGTGGTGATCCAGGATCACCGCACGCCGGTCGTGACGCAGATGATCTGGTACAAGGTCGGCTCTTCCGACGAGACGCCCGGCAAATCGGGACTCGCGCATTTCCTCGAACATCTGATGTTCAAGGGCACCGCGAAACATCCGGCCGGCGAGTTCTCGCAGACCGTGCTGAAAGTCGGCGGCAACGAGAACGCCTTCACCTCGAACGACTACACCGGCTACTTCCAGCGCATTCCGCGCGAGAAGCTGCCGCTGATGATGGAGTTCGAGGCCGACCGCATGACCGGCCTGATTCTCAAGGACGAGAACGTGCTGCCCGAGCGCGACGTCGTGCTCGAGGAATACAACATGCGCGTCGCGAACAATCCGGAGGCGCGGCTGAACGAGCAGATCATGGCCGCGCTCTATCTCAATAACCCCTATCACCGCCCGGTGATCGGCTGGCATCATGAGATCGAGAAGCTGAACCGCGAGGACGCGCTGGCCTTCTATCACCGCTTCTATGCGCCCAATAACGCGATCCTGGTGATCGCCGGCGACACCGACGTCAACGAGGTGCGCCCGCTGGTCGAGAAGAACTTTGGCGCGATCCCGTCGCAGCCCGATATCCCGGCCAAGCGCATCCGCCCGCAGGAGCCGGAGCAGGTCGCGCCGCGCACGGTGACGCTGGCCGACCCCCATGTCGAGCAGCCCGCGATGAAGCGTTATTATCTCGTGCCTTCGGCGACGACCGCCGCGGCCGGCGAGAGCCCGGCGCTCGACGTGCTCTCGCAATTGATGGGCGGCGGCAGCAACTCCTATCTCTACCGCTCGCTGGTGGTCGACAAGCCGCTCGCGGTCGCTGCCAGCGCCGCCTATCAGGGCACCGCGCTCGATCCCTCGCAATTCTCGATCTCGGTGGCGCCGCAGCCCGGCGTCGAGTTTTCGCAGGTCGAGCAGGTGGTCGATAATGTGATCGCCGACATCGTGAAGAATCCGATCCGCGCCGAAGACCTCGAGCGGGTGAAGACGCAATTGATCGCGGAGGCGATCTACGCCCAGGACAACCAGGCGACCATGGCCCGCTGGTATGGCGGAGCGCTCACCACGGGGTTGAGCATCGAGGACATCAGAAGCTGGCCGGACCGCATTCGCGCGGTCACCGCCGATCAGGTCCAGGCCGCGGCGCAGAAATGGCTGGACAAGAAGCGCTCGGTGACGGGCTATCTGATCAAGGACACCACGCCCAAGCGCGAGGAGAAGCGTTCGTGAACCATTTGACCCACTTCACGCGGCGCTCGGCTCTCGCGCTCACCGCTTCGCTTGCCTTCGCGCTGACCTTGCCGACGCCGTCCATGGCCTCGACAAAGATCCAGCATCTGATCTCGCCCGGCGGCATCGAGGCCTGGTTCGTACAGGATGCGACCGTGCCCTTGATTGCGATGGAATATGCCTTCGGCGGCGGCGCCTCGCAGGACCCTGCCGACAAGCCCGGCGTCGGCAATCTGGTCGCGAGCACGATCGACGAAGGCTCCGGCGATCTCGATTCCAAGAGCTTCCACGAGCGGCTCGATCGCCGTGCCATCGAGCTCAGCTTCAGCGTTACGCGCGATAACTTCCGCGGCAGCTTGCGCATGCTCAAGGACAACAAGGACGAGGCCTTCGACCTCCTCCATATGTCCCTGACCTCGGCACATCTGGCGAATGAGGACGTCGAACGCATCCGCTCGCAGATCATTTCGGGGCTGCATCGCGACACCACCAACCCGAACGCGCTCTCGAGCCGCAAATTCCTCGAGGTCGCCTTTCCGGGCCATCCCTACGGCCGGCCGGGAACGGGTACGCTGGAAAGCGTCCCGACCATCACGGTCGCGGACATGCGCGACTACATCAAGCACGTGATCGCCAAGGATACGCTGAAGATCGCCGTGGTCGGCGACGTCGATCCGGCAACCCTCGGCAAGCTGCTCGACAAGACCTTTGGCGACCTGCCGGCGAAATCCGACCTCACGCCGGTACCCGATGTGACGGCGACCGCGCCGCCGCAGCGTTCCTTCGTGCCGCTCGACGTGCCGCAGACCACCATCACCTTCGGCGGTCCCGGCGTCCTGCGCCACGACCCGAAATTCATGGCGGCCTATATCGACAACCACATCCTGGGCGGCGGCGGGCTGTCGTCGCGGCTCTATCGCGAAGTCCGCGAGAAGCGTGGCCTCGCCTATTCCGTGTTCCAGTCGCTGCTCTGGATGGATCACTCGGCGCTGGTCGTCGGCAACACCGGCACCCGCGCCGACCGCGCCGGCGACAGCATCGATGCCATCGACAAGGAAGTGCGCCAATTTGCCGAGGAAGGTCCGACGCAGCAGGAGCTGGACGAGGCGAAGTCCTATCTGAAGGGCTCGCAGATGCTGCAGCTCGACACCTCCTCCAAGCTCGCCGGCGCGCTGTTGCAATACCAGCTCGACAAGCTGCCGATCGACTATCTCGACAAGCGCGCCGGCATCATCGATGCCGTGACGCTGGATGACGCCAAGCAGGCCGCAAAACGGCTGTGGGGCAAGGGCCTCTTGACAGTGGTCGTCGGCCGCGAGCCGCAGGCCGCGGCGCAGTCGACCGCCGCGCCCGGCACCCCGCCGCCGCCCAAGGCGAACTAAAATACTTCGCTTTCATCATCATGGCCGGGCTTGTCCCGGCCATGATTGTTTCTGGTATACACTGGCGAGACGCGGATGCCGGGAAAGGCCGGCATGATCACATTTATTGAATTGGCCAGTACCCATGCTGCGGATTTCCCGCGACCTCATCATCGACGAGAACGACATCGAGATCGCCTTTGTGCGTGCTTCCGGTCCGGGCGGGCAGAACGTCAACAAGGTCTCGACCGCCGCCCAGCTTCGCTTCGACACCAACAAGATCACGCTGCCGGCCGATGCCGCGATGCGGCTGCAACGGCTAGCCGGCAGCCGCATGACCAAGGACGGCGTGATCGTAATCCAGGCCTATCGCTTCCGCAGCCAGGACATGAATCGGGCTGACGCGATCGAGCGGCTGGTCGACATGCTGGAAAAGGCCATGGTGCGCCCCACCCCGCGCCGGCCGACCAAGCCGACCTTCGGCTCGAAGCAGCGCCGGCTCGAGGGCAAGAAGCGCCGCAGCGATATCAAGTCCCACCGCGGCACGCGCGGCTTTGACGACTAACCTCAACCCTCATGGTGAGGAGCCGCGAAGCGGCGTCTCGAACCATGAGGCCACCGCTCGGGCCTCATCCTTCGAGACGCGCTTCGCGCTCCTCAGGATGAGGGGATGGAGCCAACCACGACATATCAGGATTAGGTCAGCCTGACCGACCTGGTTTTCGTTCGCCACACCCGTGGCCGCATTTTTCGCAGCGTTTGTTCTCGCGCAAAACAGCCCGCTACTACCACCGCTTCGTCGGCGCCTCCTAGAGTTCACCGACGCCAACGGTGATGTATATGACAAAGCTGCGCGCGACTCCTGTCATCGGCCTTGCAGTCAGGCTCGCAATTCGGCTTGGTATTTGCGGCGCGATGCTCGTGACACGGGCCGCGTTGGCGCAGATGCCGTTGCCCGAAGCCAGGCCGCCGGATGGTCCGACGCTGTTCAAGCAGCAATGCGCGACCTGCCACACCAATAATCTGACCGACCCGGTCCGGCAGGGCCCCTCGCTGTTCGGCATCATCGGTCGGCGTGCCGGTACGGTCGACGGATTTCATTATTCGGCGGGTTTCGCCAAGGCCGACTTCGTCTGGGACGACACCAAACTCGACGCCTGGATCACCAATCCGCAGGCCATGATTCCCGGCGCCGTGATGGCGTACCGGCAGGCCAAGCCCGAAACCCGTGCGGCCATCATCGCCTATCTGAAGGAGCTGCACTGAATGGCCAAACCCGTTCATTCGATGATCCGCGTGTTCGATGAGGCGAAATCGCTCGACTACTACAAGCGCGCCTTCGGGCTCGAAATCGCCGACCATCTCAAATTCCCGGATTTCGCGCTGATCTATCTGCGCCATCCGTCCTCGCCCTTCGAGGTCGAGCTGACCGTGAATTTCGATCGCAAGGAGCCCTATGCGCTCGGCGACGGCTACGGCCATCTCGCCGTCGTCGTCGACGATGTCGATGCGGAACATCAGAGGTTCGAGCGGGAAAAACTGTCGCCGGGGCCGCTGCGCGACTTCAAGCACGACGGCAAAACGCTGGCGCGCTTCTTCTTCGCCACCGATCCCGACGGCTACAAGATCGAGGTGATCCAGCGAGGCGGCCGCTTCGGTTGATCATCAACAGACAAAAAACGAAAACGGAGGAAACCATGAGAGAAGTCGATCGCAGGAGCAAATATGACCGCCGTGTCTTCCTGAAGGGCGCGGCAACCGCAGTCCCGGTGGCTGCTGTGGCAACAAGTACGGGCCTTGGCATCAGCGACGCCTGGGCCGACGATGCCACGACGCTATCGCCGGCGACGATGAAGACCCTGGTGAAGGTCGCGCGCGACATCTATCCGCACGACATGCTCGCCGACAGCTACTACATCACCGCCGTCAAGCCGTGGGACGGGAAGGCGGCGAAAGACCCGGCGGTAAAGGCGATGATCGAAGGCGGCATCGCTCGTCTCGACGAGGATGCCCGCGACGCCCACAAGGTGCCTTACGCCGAAGTCGCCTGGGAAGCGGATCGTGTGAAACTGCTGCAGGGTATCGAGCAGACCGACTTCTTCGGCAAGATCCGCGGCGATCTCATCGTCTCGCTCTACAACCAGAAAGAGGTGTGGCCGAAATTCGGCTACGAGGGCTCCTCTGCCGAGCATGGCGGCTACATCAAGCGCGGCTTCGCCGACATCGACTGGCTCCCGAAGGTCTGAGGGGGAGGGAAATCACATGGCAAAATTCGATCAGAATGACTCGGGTGTGGTTGTCATCATCGGCTCCGGCGCCGGCGGCGGAACGCTTGGCAACGAGCTCGCGCAAAAGGGCGTCAAGGTCGTGATCCTCGAAGCCGGCCCGCGCATCGAGAACCAGGACTTCATTAATGACGAGTGGGACAGTTTCACCCAACTCGCCTGGAAGGACGCGCGCTCGACATCTGGAAGCTGGCAGGTCTCCAAGGACTTCCCCAGCCTTCCCGCCTGGATCGTCAAGGCGGTGGGCGGCTCGACGGTGCACTGGGCCGGCGCGTCGCTGCGCTTTGACGAGCACGAGTTCAGGGTCAGGAGCACCTATGGCGCCATGCCCGGCGCCAACCTGATGGATTGGCCGGTCACGCTCGCCGAGATGGAGCCGTGGTACGCCAAGGCCGAGGACAAGATGGGCGTGACCCGCACCAACGGCATTCCGGGGCTACCCGGCAACAACAATTTCAGGGTGCTGGAAGCCGGCGCCAGGAAGCTGGGCTACAAGGAAGTCCACACCGGGCGCATGGCGATCAACAGCGAACCGCGCGATGGCCGCGGCTCCTGCCTGCAGATCGGCTTCTGCTTCCAGGGCTGCAAATCCGGCGCGAAATGGTCGACGCTCTACACCGAAATCCCCAAGGGCGAGGCGACCGGCAATCTCGAAGTGCGTCCCGACAGCATGGTGATCAAGATCGAGCACGACGCGAGCGGCAAGGTGATCGGCGTGGTCTACGCTGATGCCAGCGGCGCGATGCAGCGCCAGAAGGCGCGCGTGGTCGCGGTCGCCGGCAATTCGATCGAGAGCCCGCGGCTCTTGCTCAACAGCGCCTCCAACATGTTCCCCGATGGTCTCGCCAACTCATCGGGCCAGGTCGGGCGCAATTACATGCGGCACATGACCGGCAGCGTCTACGCGTCGTTCGAGAAGTCGGTCCACATGTATCGCGGCACCACCATGGCCGGCATCATCCGCGACGAGGCAGCTAACAATCCGAAGCGCGGCTTCGTCGGCGGCTATGAGATGGAGACGCTCTCGCTCGGCTTGCCCTTCATGGCCGCGTTCCTCAAGCCGGGCGCGTGGGGACGGCCGTTCACATCAGCGATGGAGACCTATCCGCAGATGGCCGGCATGTGGCTGGTCGGCGAGGACATGCCGCAGGAAACCAACCGCATCACGCTCGATCCCAAGGTCAAGGACAAGAACGGCATGCCGGTCGCCAGCGTGCATTTCGACGATCATCCCAACGACCTCGCGATGCGCGATCATGCCTACAAGCAGGGCTCCGCGGTCTATGAAGCGGTCGGCGCCACCGTCACCTATCCGACCCCGCCCTATCCGAGCACCCACAATATGGGCACCAACCGCATGAGCGAGAAGCCGCGCGACGGCGTGGTGAACAAGTTCGGCCAGACCCACGATATCAAGAACCTGTTCGTATCCGACGGCAGCCAGTTCACCAGCGGCGCGGCCTGCAATCCGACGCTGACCATCGTGTCATTGGCGATCCGGCAGGCGGATTACATCGCAGGCGCGATGCAGAAGAAGGAAATTTAGCTCCTACCTATTCCCTCTCCCCGTTCTTACGGGGAGAGGTGAAGTGGCGGGCTACTCTGCCGCATCCAGGATCGCGGCGTCGCGCCGGAATTCCGGCACTGCGGCTGCGGCCGCACTCTTGGCGCGGTAAATCAGGCAGGAACAGCGCAACAGTGAGGCGAAATTGTTGACCTCGCCATGATGGTCGAGCACTTCGTTATGCAGCGTGGTAAGGAACTTCGCGAGGGTCATGCCCTCTTTCGCCGCGATCTCTTCCAGAGTATCCCAAAACGACATTTCGAGCCGGATTGAGGTGCAATGACCACCCATCCGAAGCGATCGGGTCTGCGATTCGTAGTCGCGTTGCGGCTGATGCGCGAACAAAGAGCACATGACGTCCCTCCCGTCGGGATTTATAATTTTTCCAAACGTTATACCCGGACGTGCAGACTCACAATCCCGCGCGCAACGCAGCACGCGCAGCAGCGAATATCGGTTTCCTGCTGGATCCCAAGATCGGGGATAATCGCAGCGATGCCCCATGCATTTGGCCCCGTGCCGGCTTAAAATACCGGCCAAGTTACGAATCCATCCAGCCAAACGAACCGCATGCCCGTCCGCCAGCTCCCCGAACAGGTCGTCAACCGCATCGCCGCCGGCGAAGTAGTCGAGCGTCCCGCGAGCGTGGTCAAGGAACTGGTCGAGAATGCGATCGATGCCGGCGCGAGCCGTGTCGACATCTTCACCGATGGCGGCGGCCGGCGGAAGATCGTCATCACCGATGACGGCGGCGGCATGACCTCTGATGATCTCGCACTCGCGGTCGACCGCCACGCGACTTCGAAGCTCGACGACGAGGACCTGCTGCAGATCAAGACGCTCGGGTTCCGCGGCGAGGCGCTGCCCTCGATCGGCGCGGTCGCAAAGCTTTCCATCGCGACGCGCCATGCCGGCGAGCCGCATGCCTGGCAGCTCGCGGTCGAAGGCGGTGCAAAGGGCGACGTCATGCCGGCGGCGCTCGGCCACGGCACCCGCGTCGAGGTCGCCGATCTCTTTTACGCAACGCCTGCGCGGCTGAAATTTCTGAAAACCGACCGCACCGAGGCCGAGGCGATCCGCGAGACCGTGCGACGCCTTGCGATGGCGCGGCCCGATATCGCCTTTACGCTTGCCGGCGAAGAGCGGGCGCCCGTCACCTGGGCGGCTGCATTACCGGGCGCGCCGGGCCAACTTACGCGGCTCGGCGATATCCTGGGCGCGGACTTCCGCGCCAACGCCATCGCCGTCCGCAGCGAGCGAGAAGGCGTGGTGGTGGAGGGTTTTGCCGCAGCACCTTCGCTGACTCGGGCAAATGCGCTCGGGCAATATCTCTTTGTCAACGGCCGGCCCGTGCGCGACAAGCTCATCCTCGGCGCGGTGCGCGCGGCTTATGCCGACTATCTGCCGCGCGACCGCCATCCGGTGGTGGCGCTGTTCGTCACGCTGTCCCCGCGCGAGGTCGACGCCAATGTGCATCCGGCCAAGACTGAAGTGCGCTTCCGCAATGCCGGGCTCGTCCGCGCACTGATCGTGCATGCGCTGAAGGAAGGGCTCGCGCGCGAAGGCAGGCGCACGGCGGCCAATAGCGGCGATGCTGCCATCGCCTCGTTCCGCCCAGCCTTTGCGCCGCGCCCCACCAATTGGGACTGGCGGCGTTCGCCCTCTTATCCCGTCGGCCCCGCGTCGTTTGCGGCGACTGCGCTCGCCGAGCAGGATCAGGCCGCCTTCGATGTCGGCGCGCCCACCGCCGACGTGCGCTTTGAGGCGCAGCCGGCCGGCGACCTCATCGACCGGCCGCTCGGCGCGGCGCGCACCCAGATCCACGAGACCTATATCGTCTCGCAAACGCGCGACGGGCTCGTCATCGTCGACCAGCACGCCGCGCATGAACGCATCGTCTATGAGCGGCTGAAGGCCTCGCTCGCCAGGAATGGCGTACAGCGGCAGATCCTGCTGATCCCCGAGATCGTCGAGCTTGATGAGGCGACCGTCGAGCGCCTGCTGTCGCGCGCCGAGGAGCTGGCGTCGTTCGGGCTTGCGATCGAATCCTTCGGCCCCGGCGCGGTCGCGGTGCGCGAGACGCCCTCGCTGCTTGGCAAGACAGATGCCGGTAGTCTCCTGCGCGACCTCGCCGAGCACATGGAGGAATGGGACGAGGCGCTACCGCTGGAACGCCGCCTGATGCACGTCGCCGCCACCATGGCCTGCCACGGCTCGGTGCGTGCGGGGCGAAGGCTCAAGCCCGAAGAGATGAACGCGCTGCTGCGCGAGATGGAAGACACCCCGAATTCCGGCCAGTGCAACCACGGCCGCCCGACCTATGTCGAGCTGAAGCTTGCCGATGTGGAGAGGTTGTTCGGACGGCGGTGAGACTGGCGGCCGTAGGGTGGGCAAAAGCGCAGCGTGCCCACCTCAAGCATTGCGCTCGCGATGGTGGGCACGCTTCGCTTTGCTCACCCTACGAAGCCTGCAAAAACACAAACTCCGTATCGTCATATACACGCCGCTCCAGTTCCTCATAACCGTCGGGCGCGGCAAACGCAGCCGACTTCGCTTCCTCCACCACGAGCAGCGCGTTCGGCTTGAGCCAGCCGCCATTGCGCAACGACGCGAGCGCCTTCTCGGCGAGCCCTTGGCCATAGGGTGGATCGAGGAACACCAGCGAAAACGGCTCCATGGGATGGGCGGGGCCGAGATCGGTCGCATCACGTCGGTAGACTTTGGTCACGCCCCCGAGCGCCAGCGCTTCGACATTGTTTCGTAGCAACGCGCGCGCCTCGGCGCCATTGTCGACGAATAGCGTAAACACCGCGCCGCGCGAGATCGCCTCGATGCCGAGCGCGCCGGTACCGGCAAAGAGATCCAGCACGCGCGCGTCCTGAAACGGATCATCATAGGCATGGACGAGAATGTTGAACACGGACTCGCGCAGCCGGTCCGCGGTCGGGCGGATGTCGCGCGAAGCGGGCGCGACAATGTTGCGGCCCTTCAACTCTCCGCCGACAACACGCATCGACTACTCATCCCGCGGCTTCAGATCGCGTTTGCCGTGATAGCCGCGTTTCGGTCGCCGCGGCGGGCCGTAGCCGGCGTTCGCTTCCTCGTTGCGTTCACGCGCTTCCGCACTGCCGGAACGCTGCACCAGCACGCGGCGGCCTTTGCGGTCACTGACCAGCGCGCTCTTGCCCGAAGGCTTGAACGGCTTCTTGGCGCGCGGCGCTTCATCCCCATCGTCAGCCTCATGCTGCTCCGGACGCGCGAACTCGCAACCAGCCTGCGCGATCACTTTCTCGCCGAGCTGCTCGCGCAGCACGCGCGTCCTGACTTCCTCGACCTTTCCTTCCTCGACCTCGCCGAGCTGGAACGGGCCGTAGGAAATCCGGATCAGCCGGTTCACCTCGAGGCCGAGATGCGCCATCACGTTGCGTACCTCGCGGTTCTTGCCTTCGCGGATCGCAAACACCAGCCAGACATTGGCGCCCTGGTCGCGCTCCAGGGTCGCATCGATCGGGCCGTATTTGACGCCGTCGACCTCGATGCCGTCCTTCAGCTGGTCGAGCTGCGCCTGCGTGATCTCGCCATGCGCGCGCACGCGATAACGACGCAGCCAGCCGGTATCAGGCAATTCCAGCACCCGCGCGAGCCCGCCATCATTGGTGAGCAAGAGCAACCCTTCGGTGTTGAAATCGAGCCGGCCGATCGAGATCAGCCGCGGCAACCCCTCGGGGAGATTGTCGAACACGGTCGGCCGCCCCTCGGGATCGGCATGCGTGGTCATCAGGCCCTTGGGCTTGTGATAGAGGAACAGCCGCGTGCGCTCGCGCGGCGGCAAATCCTTGCCGTCGACCGCGACCACGTCGTTGGCGGTGATATCGAGCGCCGGCGAATTGATGAGGCGGCCGTTGACGGTGACGCGGCCGGCCGTAACCATCTCCTCGGCATCGCGGCGCGAGGCCAACCCAGCGCGCGCCAGCACCTTGGCGATGCGCTCGCCGGTCTTTTTCGGCTTCGGCTCGGGACGCGGGCGATTCTCGAAATCGGGTCGCTCGCGATAGGTGCCGCGGCCGCCAAAGGCCGGGCGCTTGGCAAACACCTTGCTGTCGTCTTCGTTCTCGCGGCGCGGCCGGTCGGCGAAGCGATCCGGCCCGCGCTCGCTGCGCGGATGCTCCTGCCAGTCGCGGCGGCCTTCGGGGCGCGGACGCCGCTCGTCGCGACGCTCTCCGTCGCCATCACGATCTCCTGGGCCGCTGTTGCGGTCCCTGCGCGGTCGATCGAATTTCGGGCGATCTTCCCGCGGACGTTCGAATTTTGGACGATCCTCGCGCGACCGCGAGAAACGCGGGCGATCGTCGCTTCCACGATCTCCGGGGCCGCCATTGCGATCCCGGTCGCGCGGCTTGTCGTAACGGGGCTTGTCGAATTTCGGCCGGTCGAACTTGCGCTCACCATCGCGGCGTGCCGGACGCCCAGAGCCTTCCTCGCGCTTCTGCCAGGGTTTTGACTCCCCGCGCGGCGGACGATCGCCAAAATCCTTGCGCGGGCCCCGGTCACCGCGATCGGAACCGCCCCGGGAAAATTTGCGCTCGCCGCCAAACTTCCGCTCGGGCCGATCGCCGTCGCGCGGCGGGCGGGGGCTATAGGGGCGATCGCCGCGAGGCCGGTCGCCGTCCTTGCGGAAACCTTCGCCGCGCGGCGTGTATGGACGTTTTTCGCCATCGCGGTCCCGCGACGCATAAGGCTTCTTGTCGCCGAACTTCCGATCTGAAAAACGCGCGGCCGGGCGGGCCTCGTCGCGATTGCCGCGGGGCGTGTAGGGGCGCTTGTCGCCGCCGCGGTCTCCATCCCGGTCCCGCGGCTTGAACGGACGCTTCTCTCCGTCACGGTCGAATTTGGGGCGATCGCCGCGCGGCTTAAAGGCGCGTTTTTCGCCGTCGCCGTCGCGCGCGGGACGTTCACGGAACGGGCGATCGCCACGCGGGCGGTCGTCGCGGCTGACCCTCGGCTTGTCACCGCCGCGTTCGCCGTCGAACTTCTTGCCCTCAAAGCCGCGCTTGACGAACTTCTTGTCGGGCCCCCTCGGCTTGCCGGAACGGCCCTTGCCGCCTGCGGGTCCGTCACGCCGGCCGCGGGAATCATTGTGTCTGTCGTTGTCGCGGGGCATGAAAAGTCTCACTTGAAGCTTGGCTGGGGGTGCGGGACAACGGCAAAACGCGCGCTGGCAGCGGCGCATGTCACGCAAAACCGGAATCCACTTTTGCTGAAGGCCCATGCACTAGCAGGTTTTTTGGGATGATACGAGGCATGAAAGCCCCTTCTTTCATGGATTTGGCACTGAAAACGGCCGAAAACGCCGGCAAATCAGGCGAAGTTCCGATCGGCTGCGTCATCGTCAGGGATTACGAGGTAATCGCGACGGCCGGCAACCTCACGCTCAGCCGGCGCGATCCGACCGCACATGCGGAAATCCTGGCGATCCGCCAGGCCGCCGAGCGGATCGGAACGGAGCGGCTGACCGATTGCGACATGTACGTCACGCTCGAGCCCTGCACCATGTGCGCGGGTGCTATCTCGTTCGCCCGCATCCGTCGGCTTTATTACGGCGCTGCCGACCCGAAGGGCGGCGCGGTCGAGAGCGGTGTGCGGTTCTTCGCGTCGCCGACCTGCCACCACGTGCCGGACGTCTATCCCGGGATCGGCGAGCATGCGTCGGCAGCGCTGCTGCGGGAGTTTTTCAGGGAGCGGCGGTAGTTTCTAACTGTCATTCCGGGGCGATGCGAAGCATCGAACCCGGAATCTCGAGATTCCGGGTCTGGTGCTAACGCACCATCCCGGAATGACGGTGAATCACCCCGCCAGAAAAAACTCCTTCAGCAATTTCGCCGTCACTTCCGGATTCTCCTCGGTCAGGAAATGCCCCGACGTCACCGGCGAACCCGTGACATTGGTCGCCCATTGCTTCCAGGTATCGAGCGGCGTCGCGGCGGCGGTCGCAATCCCGACGTCGCCCCACAGCGCCAGCATGGGAATCGTGATCTTCTTGCCGACCTCGAAATCCGCCTTGTCGATCTCGTAATCGGCATAGGCTCCGGCGCGATAATCCTCGCACATCGCATGCACGCGCGCGGGATCGCGGAAGGGCGCGAGATAATGCTCCAACGCGCGCGGATCGATCTCGTTCAGCGTCTTCGACTTGGTCTGGCTCGCCATCTTCTTCTTGAGGAAGAAATCCGGCGCGCCTGATATCAGCGTCTCCGGAAACGGCGCCGGCTGGGCCAGGAAGGCCCAGTGATAGATCTTCAGCGCATAGAGGCGGTTCATACGCTCCCAGTAATTATAGGTCGGCAGGATATCGAGCACGGCGAGCCGTGACAGCCGGCCGGGATGATCGAGCGCGAGGCGATAGGAGACGCGGCCGCCGCGGTCGTGGCCGGCGAGCGCGAAATGCACATAGCCGAGCTGCTCCATCGCCTCGATCATCGTCTTTGCCATCGCGCGCTTGGTGTAGGGCGTGTGGTTCTCGTCGCTCTCGGGCATGTCCGACCAGCCATAGCCCGGCAGGTCGGCGATGATCAGCGTGAATTTGTCGGCGAGTTTCGGTGCCACGCTGTGCCACATCACATGGGTCGAGGAGAAGCCGTGCAGGCAGAGCAGCGGCGGACCCGAGCCGCCGACACGGGCAAAGATGCGGCTCGACGAGGTGTTGATCCACTTGGATTCGTAGCCCGGGAAGAGGTCGGCGAGATCGGTCATCGCTTCAAACTTTGTTTGGGTTGCCGCTGGAACGCCCCGGCGTTATGCCATTGAGCAAGTTCACGCAGCAAGAACGTAGCACGAGGAAATGTCATGTCGCTCGATTTCGAAGTCCCGGCCGAGGCCAAAGCGATCCGCGAAAAGGTGCGCAAATGGGTGCACGACGAATGCATCCCGGCGGAAAAGGAGCTGGATTCCAAGCCATTCGACGAGGTGCTCGCCAATTTGCGCAAGAAAGCCCGCGCGCAGGGCCTGTGGTGCCCATTCGTGCCGAAGGAATATGGCGGCATGGGATTGGGGCCGCTCGCTAACGCGCTGGTTCAGATGGAGCTTGGCGAAAGCATGCTGGGCGCGCTGTCGATGAACACGCAGGGTCCCGACGACGCCTCGATGATGACCATCCTTGCCCATGGCACAGAATATCAGAAAGAGAAGTTCCTCAAACCGCTGCTCAATGGCGAGAAGCGCATCTGCTTCTCCATGACCGAGAAAGCCTCCGGCGCCGACGCCACGGGCATGCAGACCCGCGCCGTGAAGGACGGCAACGAGAACTACGTTCTGAACGGCGAGAAATGGTTCTCGTCATCCGCCAGTGTCGCCAACATGGCGCTGGTGATGGCGATGACCGATCCGGATGCGCCGCGTCACAAGCGCTATTCGACCTTCATCGTCGAATTGCCGAACCCCGGCTACAACATCAAGCGCAACATCAAGAATATGGCGATCGAGGGCCCCTATGCCGACCAGATCCATGGCGGCCATTCCGAGATCGAGATCAAGGATTTGAAAGTGCCGGCGGACAATCTGCTCGGCGGCGAAGGCAACGGTTTTAATATGGGCCAGCATCGCCTCGGCTACGGCAGGTTGCGGCACGGCATGCACAACATCGCCAAGGCCCAGCGCGCGCTCGACATGGCGACCGCCCGCGTCACCAAGCGCTCCACCTTCGGCCAGCAGCTCGCCGACCGCCAGGCGGTGCAGTTCATGCTCGCCGAATGTGCGAGCCAGCTCTATATCGGCCGGCTGATGCTGCTCCACATCGCCTACAAGGCGGAAAAGGGTCTCGACTTCCGCCAGGAGAACTCGATCGCCAAGGTGTTCCTCGCCCACATGGTGCACCATGTGATCGACACCGCGATCCAGCTGCACGGCGCGCTTGGCTTCTCCCAGGATACACCGCTTGCCGCATGGTACACGCAGGTGCGCTCGCAACGGCTGGTCGACGGTCCCGACGAAGTGCACAAATGGAAAGTCGGCCGCAACGTGATCAAGGCGTTCCGCGAGCACGGCACGACGGCGCTCGCGGCGGGCGGGGATTTGTTGTGATGTCGTAGATTCCATGGGGCGGTGAGCGTGGCCATTCCGATAGGTTTGGGTTTGGACACTCGAACCATCGGAGACGTCAGATGCAAGCATCGACTGCGGTCA
>Ga0210387_10000726_pt1 | contig 24147 bp, 34 predicted proteins | sample IncBWC7OmetaG_FD_160108 | JGI IMG/M metagenome (GOLD analysis project Ga0210387, IMG submission 160108) | Forest soil microbial communities from Barre Woods Harvard Forest LTER site, Petersham, Massachusetts, United States - Inc-BW-C-7-O ...
TTGTTCGCGCTCCAATTGTATCGATGGCAGTGCTCCATTCGGAACAATTACGCTCAATGGCGGCCAACTCTTTGGTACAACTCAGTCTGGGGGCCTTCATAACCAAGGGACTGTGTTTAGCGTCGCCCCCTAGTAAAGTTATGCACAGGGGCCATGCAACGTATGGCCTTTCATGTTTCCCATCAATTATGGCAGGCTGCCAGATGATGGATTCCTGGCTGAAGGCTGGTGCTACAATTTGGGAGGCTCGCGTAGCAGTGCATAGCTCCGAAGGTCGGCACCGGCATTCCGAAAATACACTCTCCACAAATCGCGCAAGTCTTGCCAGTAGCTGATGGATCTGTCCTCCGCATCAACACCCAAAATGTGCACTTCGACATTCCGCAAATCGGCAATTGGCACTATTCCTCTTGTCAGCGCCTGTAAGAAGAAAGCTACTCCGAAATGTGTTTCTAGGTTTAGGCGGATTGTGGAATTCCGCATATCGGAGAAAATAATGAGCAGCTTGTGGCGTGCCTCATCGTGTTCGACAAATAGCTCACTTGCTAGGAGTAGCGCTCCGAGTAGGTCAGTGCGTGGGAAGTTCGGCTGAAGCCTTTGACTTCGCGATTTCCACGTTCGAACGAGCTCATTCCTAGCAGCGATCAGGCGCTCGCCGAAGTATCCCGGATCATCAGGAACTGTCGCCGAAAGTAAGATATCCGGCTGGGCGAAGCTTTGGTCGGTGATGCCAATGATAGTTATCCGTGAACTGGCAGGGACCTCTGCTAGCACCTTGGTCACAGCGTCAATATTCTTCTGGAATTCACTCGGCTGCCCTGGTGCATGGACGGCCACGGACTTCGTAAGGTCAACTGCAATCACAAGATTTAGTTGAGGCTCTGCCACGGCACGTCCCACCGTAGGTAGAGACAAAGCAATCGCCATGAGTAGCAGCTTCGTCATCGCGCTCCGAACTGTATGCCCGAGCATAGTTCGATAGAAGTTGCTCCAGAACCGGTTAACGAAGATTGCTGGTTCGTTTTGCAACGTTGTGACTTCATAGGCAAGCGCGACCTTACGTCCGAGTAACTCAGTCAATCGCGCCTCTAGCTTTTCCCAGTCTTCGGTGTTATCCGATCCCATGCGCCAGGCTTCGTGCAGCGCGAGGCCGGCTGCGAAATCCATCGCCATGGCGAGCAATGCCATGACGAGTCTCAGAAGCACGAGAGTGGTGCGATAGAAATCTGTTTCCGGTGGTGGTGGCGCTGGTTGGGCATCATCGAAGATGACGACAGGGTTTGAATTCACGAGTTGTTGCGCAAGCAGGTCGCCGCGAACGATAGCCAAGAGCACGAGGCTTACAACTGCTGCAACACACGCCGTTGCCGTGATGATCTTGACGAGCTTGCCGCCATTCCACTTTTCGAGCGCGAAACCTAACAGGAATGGTACGGCGGCGGCAAAGCCGAGGCAGTAGAGATATGCTTTTGAGCCCATGCGGAAGGGCTCGAAGGTATAGAGGGTGAAGTACAATGCTGCGGCCGTAAGGACGAAGGCCACTGCCCAGTAATAGACGGCCTTCCGCTTGCGGAGGCGAAGGTCGCCCGGCGGAGGTGCGTGGCGCAACCGCTCGCGGAGTTCGCCTTCCTCATCGAGAAGAATCGAAAACTCGGCCTTCAATGCAACGATCTGCGCCTGGTTGGTGAGTTCGATCCGTTGCTTCTCATACTCGCAGTAGGCCTCGACCTTGGTAATCGTGGCTTCCGCACTCTCCATCCCGAGCTGTTGTCCGATTTCCACGCCATTCATTCCTGGTTCCATGACCTTCTCTCCTTTGCAGCACATCCGTCGCCGACAAAAAAGGAGCTTGCCGATGGCAAACTCCTAAAACAAAGAGCTATGTGGCTTCGAGGACCTTGCGCGCCTCTTCGAGCTTTTGTAGTTGCCGTTTGGCATGCTTCAGCTCTTCTTCTTTGGCGGTCACGTCGTCTCGAAGCCGGTTCATTTGGTCAAGCACCACGTCGACCGGGGATTTCTTCTTCCACGGTTTCCGGGTGGGTTGACTAGTTGTAGCTGCGCTGGTGGTTGCGGTTGAGAGCCGGGTGGGAGCCTGGTCTGTTGCTTTCGGTGTTTTCATTGCCTACATCCTCCTTTTGAAAAGTAGGTTTGGGTTCTACGCGGGACGAGCGTTCTACTTCTTGTTGGCAGGTCTCGCAAAGCTCCGGGTCATCGTCCACGTGCCTTCCGTGCTGATCGATGAGGAACAGCCCGAAAAGCTTGCCTGAGAGCTCTTGCACTGCGAGATCTGCATCTCGAGGCGAGAGATTGTGCCGCAGGACGGAATACTCATTGCGTCCAGCGTCGTAGTGGGTTACGAGTTTCAAGGTGCGTTGCATGACCTCCGATTCACCTCCTTGAGAGTTGCGGTCGGCATCGTGAGCGAATCCAGCTCACAGTAGAAGCATTCAGGTAGCCTCGCCTACCGTGAGTTTCGCGATGCGTGTGAGAGAGGCCTTGAGGCAGACGATGTCTTCGTCGAGGCCGGCGAAAGCACCGAGGGCTCCAAGATGGTTGTCATCGCGGAGGCACTCGATCACTTCCGTGAGTTTCTTCTGCATGTTCTCCGCCTGCCGATGGCAATCCTTGCGGATCCTGGCGATCAGGTCTTCCGCCGTGAATTGGTTCTGATTTTGCATGTTCGTCTCCGTGATTCGTGAGTTCTTGGTTCTTGCGTTGGACAGCGATCCAGCCTTCGAGCTTCCTAATGGCTTCGCGCTTCGCCGGGAGTTCGACGTGGGTGTAGATGGCATGCACGTCTTCGCCTGACGAATGCCCCATGAGGGCTTTGCGTACGTCGGGCATGACGCCGGCTTCCATGAGCCGGGTGTTAAAGGTGTGGCGAAGATCGTGGAAGCGGAAGGAACGAATCCCGGCCCGACGGATGGCTGTCTTCCACGCGGTCTTGATCCGATGGAGCGGACGGCCTTCGAGTGTGAGAACCAGGCCGTCGGATTTCACGGGTGCCGAGAGCAGATCGACGAGCCTCGCAGTGAGCGGGATCTCGCGAGCTTCTCCCTCAGCGGTTTTCGAGTGGGTAACCGAGAGCACTCGACGATTCAGGTCAACGTGTTCAAAACGCTGGGTTAAGAGCTCGCCCCGGCGCATGCCAGTATCGAGCGCCATAATAAGGATGGGTTGGAGGTGCGGCGCGGCGGCTTCGAGGAGCTTGTCTTCTTCCGCCAAGCCCATGATGGGACGGGGTTTGCGTCGCTCGCGCACCATGGGGACGCGGGCGATGGGGTTAGCGGTGAGGAGTCCCTCATCTACCGCCCAATAAAGAAGATGCCGGAGCACTTCGATATCGCGGTTGAGGGTGGTCTCCGAGAGCCGTTTTTCGCTGTGGCGCCGGGTACGATAGCTTCGCACCAAGCCCTTGGTAATCCGGCCGATCGCGTAGTCCGCGAAATACGGCAGGAGCACTTTCAGCCGGTCGAGATGGTGTGGGAGCGGAGGGCGGTCCGCGAGGAACCGGGCCGCGAGCTCACCGAAAGTCATCTCTGGCATGGGCTCGACAAGCTGATGCCGTCTTCGGTTCAGTTCTTGCCGAAACTCGCGTTCGATATCTTGCGCCTCGCGGCGGCTTGACGTTCCTGTGGACTTTGCGTGCCGGACCCCGTTTATCCATATATAGGTCCAAAAGGTCCGGCCCCTCTTATAGAGACTCACCGTATTCCTCCTTTCTGTCGTTGTTGTCGTTCGAGAATCCAATCAATGACCTGCCCTCGGAAGAAGACGAGCTTCCCCGAGGCCGAGGTCCTCAGGTATGGCAAACCGAGCCGCATGTACCGCTGCCGAACGGTCCACAGGGAACAGCCGAGAAGTTGGGCGACTTCGCCGATCGTTAGCGGAGGCCCGAGTTCGGGGAACGCTCGATGCACCGTTCCAGGCTTCGCGGACCTAGCACTCTGCCTAGCACCGTTCTGCGCTAGGCAGGCAAGCGAAGAGTCCATATTTCTTGTGGCCTTCGCGCCCGAGCCGAAATCCGACAAGTCCTTCCGCACACCGTTTCTGCTCCGCATGGCGCGCTCAGTGTCCATTGCGTTCCTCCTTCGGTCGTCGTGACCGGTGGATGATCTTCCGCAGCCAGTGAGGGATCATGGCCCAGAGGAACCAGAGAGCAACGAGAAGGAGGGCAAGAGCTACCATTCCCGCCTGAACCTGGGGACTGCGGAGCATCTCCTGGATTACTCCGACGAGGACTGCGAGCGAGAGCGCTACCAAGAACGCTCCGAGGACCACACGGATCAAGAATCCGAGGACATGCCACCAGAGGGAAACTCGTGGCTGCGGGGTTGAGAGTTCCCGGCTGCCGCACTTGGAACAGACATCGGCGAACCGAGGATTCGCGTGCATCCTGGGGCAGAGCTTCACGTCGTAACTACGCCCGCACGAATTGCAGAACCGGGGCTCACCCGCCGTGATTCGTCCGCATGAGAAGCAATATTTCATGGGAGTCCTTGTATGAGCGTCCGCCGTTCCTCGTCCCTCGACATGAGCCAAACGGTGCCGAAGACCCCGCCATTCGAAAGGGAATCGAGAGTCGCAAACCAGAAGACCTTGTCAGTCATCTCCGCAATGGTTTTGCGGATGGAGTGCATCCGTCGCTCGGAGGTCGCGACGACCAGCACCCGGAAATGGTTCTGGTGGAAAGCGGGTTCGAACTGCCCGGAATTCGCGAGCGCGATGTACTTACGGACCTTTTCCTGCCATACCTTGAGCGTTTCGGGTCCGCGATCGACTTCGACGAACGCGGCCAGGATTTCCGTAGGGGTTGTGATCTCGACGTATCCGTCGGGGATGAGCCGAAGGGTTTCCGAGAGCGGCGCGGTGAATGGGATCCATCGCTTGAAGGCGACTCCAGCGGGCGGCGTGCTGTACTTCACGGCGCAGTAGGCCAGGTTTACCGCCAACTGGTGCAGGACGAAAAGATCGGTGACCAACACTTCGTCCTTACGGCGTTGCAGACCCCGGTATGGCAGGTTGAATGCCTGCACTGTCTTTCGAGAGAGCGCATAGAGAGCTTTTCTGCCCGCACCATTCGCCCCCAGGAAGAAGCGATGCAACAATCCCGCCTGGGTCAACTGGTGCAACCTGCGGTTGGTGCGCGAGGCGGAGCCGAAGCTGGCGATGATCGTGGCTTGTTCGCGGTCGATCACACGCATGAGGGCAAGTTCCCGGAACAGATGGCGGTCGCGTTCCTGGATGACGATGCCAGCCATGCGCTCAGTAGCCATCGGGAACCTCCAAGGTCGTCGGACGCTGCAGCGATGCCTGCCGTTTCTCGATGTCGCGTTCGACGTGCGCGCGTACCCGTCCGCGGGAGTACCGAGAGCGATTGAGCAGGTCGGTATAGTCGACGCGGGGTTCCTCGACGTTCGGCACGCGGACCTCGACCCAACGGTCCGGGCCGCTTTTTACGACGCAGTGTCGTTGGTGAAGGTTCTTCAGTCGCTCGGCGAGAGGTTTGCCACCATCGAGGGCCTGTGCGACCTGGGTCGCATCAGCACTTGAAAGCTGGAAGAAGACGTGGGTGCCAACCGCGAGGATCGCCGCACGCATTTCCGCTGGGTACTGGTCGAGAAACTGGTTCGCGGAAATGATGGCGACCGCGAACTTGCGGGCCTCAGACAGAATGGTTTCAACCCCGCTGCTGTACGCCACGAGGTTCTGGATCTCGTCGCAGTAGACCGTATAGAGAGAACGCTTCTCGCGGGAGAACAGCGCATTCTTGAGGACCGTAAGGATGAGGCTCCCGAGCGTGAGCGCCTGTTCACCCAATCTGCCTTTTTCGAGATTGACAATCACCCAGTAATTGCCGTCCATCGCCTCCCTGATCGAAAACGTCGATGGCTGGCCTACGATGTGGCGGAAGTGCGGGTCGGCGGTGAAAGCCGAAGTCTTGTTCAGGATCGGCTCGCGCATTGTGGCCTGCATGGCCTCGCTCGCCTGGTCGTAGCGTTGTTCAAAGTACTGGCGGACCTCGGTGTTCGGGACCTTCTTCAAGCACGAAGCCCTGAACCCGGCATGGGTAAGAAACGGGGCAAGTTCGACGAGTGTGAGCCCGTTCGCGGAAAGCACATAGAGTGAATTGCGGAGGAGTTCGTCGGTACGCGCCCCGAAGGAGTCAAGATGCCATCGCCGCTTGAGCACTTCGGCGAACTCGCTCGTCCTGACAAAATCCGGAGACTCCTGTTCGAGCGGGTTGAATCCCACGGAAACGATTGGGTCGGCCGGATCGATCAGGATGAGCCGGTCGCTCAGATGACGGCGCAACCGCCGTTCGCGAGCGCTGATCGTCCGGAGAAGACGGAGCGTGAGGTCGCCATGGAAATCGAACGCAAGGAACCCACGATCCGCCTCAATGTCCTGCTCCATGAGGTAGCGCAGGAATGAACTCTTGCCGGTGCCGGTTTTCCCAAGCACGGCAACGTGCATGGCGCGGCGGATGTTGCCGAGCGACAGGTGACGCTTCGTCGCCTGTTCATCGACGACCCGGAGGCCGAGATCGAGATTCCTTCCCTGTTGCCACTCTTCTCGTGCCTGCCCGCGAAGGCGGTTAAAGATTCTCGCGATGAGTTGTTCGAAATAGTTCATCATCGTCTTTAATTGTCTGGGGTGCCCCGTCAATATCGGTAACAAGTAGGTGGGAGACAGAAAAACCCAGGGGGCCGGCTAGTCCGGCCCCTGGGGATGGGGAAATGAAAGCAGATCCCGAGTATTGGGTGCGGGTGTCGGGTCTCGAATGCTGCTTTCGCGGAGAAGTACCTCTTTATGAGGGCATTTGGATCTGGTCCGTGAAGGGGTTGTAGCGGGTCCCGCAGAGGAAACAGGTGACGAATGCCCCGAGATCGCCCGGGTCATCCCAGACCAAGGTGTCAACGTCATCATTGCCACACGTGGGGCACGGAACCGATGCTTTGTTCAGGTCATTCATACGACTCCTTTAGTGTTGTTGGCGCGTTTGGGATGGAGATCGAAACCCGTGTGTCCGGGATCGTCAGGGGTGAAGGAAAGTCGAGGGACGAATTGGAGATCTCTAGCGGAAGTTCGTGATCAGGACTTCGCGGTAGCGACGGCCTGCCGACTTTTGTGCTGTGTAGGAGAGTTCCACTTCCCGAATATGGAAGCGGCGGAACAGGGTGCGAACCTCGGGAACGTCGTTCAGGGACAAAACAAACTTGCCGCGGGTGTCCTTCAGGTGCTCAGCCAATTTCTCGAAGTCCTCCGGCTTGAAGTTATGCCGATAGAGCTTCTTTCCCCAATACGGCGGGTCGAGATAGAAGACGGTGGCCGGTCGGTCATAACGCTTGAGTATCTCGTCGTACGGCAGACACTCGATCTGCACCCGTGCCAATCGCTTATGAGCATTTTCAATGAGCTGGGGAAGTCGTTCCACATTGAATCCTGGAGGCTGGACCACGTGCCAATGGTAGTTGGGACGGACGACGAGGCTGGCGAACGAGCCCTTGAGCAGATAGAGATATCGTGCGGCACGTTGCACATCCGTGAGGCTCGCCGGGTCGGTCACCTTGAGGAGCTCGAACCACTTGCGGCTGACGAGCACATACCGGAGATACCGGATCAGTTCCTCGTGATGCTGCTGGCAGACGCGGAAGAAGTTGACAATCTCACCGTCGAGATCGTTCAACACTTCCACTTTCGACGGCTCCTTGTGGAAGAACACCTGGGCGCCGCCGGCGAATGCCTCTACGTAGGTTGTGTGTTTCGGCAGTATTCCAAGAATGCGCTTGGCGAGTGTCCGTTTCCCACCTATGTATGACAGCGGTCCAATCATGACTCCTGGTATGAAATTGACTTCCCGTTTTCGACCACTTCGACCGATGCTGATCGAAGTTGAGACTCATCCTACAGCGGGCAGCGAGAAAGAAAAGACGTGTCCTGTTGCCGGAAAGGGCAAGTTTTGCTGATTCAGAGTGAAGTTTGAATGCCCGGCCTCGCAGCGGTAGCGGTTGGGGCGCAGCAGGCAAACAAAAAACGGGCGCACGATTCGTGCGACCGTATACCCCTCGCCCGTCGAAACTGCTAGGCAGCCTTCTTGCGGCTGGTGTGGAATTTAGCCCATCGGGCCCTCTGCGCCATCGCGATTCTCCTACGTGCAGCGACAGACATCGTGCGCTTGACCCGCCTACCAGTACCTCGATTTACTCCCGCGATCTTGCTCAAGGCCTGAACCGCCTGATCCAACTGTCGAAGCTCAGCCGCGACACGTGTTCGTTCCTGTTTTAACTGTCCCAACACTGCCCCTATTTCGGTCATGTATTCTCTCCGGGAGGATTAACTGCCAGAATTGAGAATACCCATCCCGAATGAAAATGTAAATTGGTGGCTCCATGACTTATCGAGGCCGAACGCTCTGCCCCGGTAAAGCGGTTTGCTCAGCTTACTCGTCGGGTTGGGGGCGAAAAGGCGACGAGCTTGGATTCCTCCCGGCGATTGTGTTCTTGTGTTTCGACCCCGTTGTGTCGATTATCAGGTCCGTTCTTAACTCTGGAACGTCGCTTCTTCGACTTGGCACTTCCTTGCCCTTGCCAACTAGATTCCGCAGATCGAACCTTCTCCAAAGCGGAGATTGCCTTGTCGATGCGGCGACGCTCGTTCTTAAGCCTGGCCAGAATGCGTTCAAGGTTCACGGTTGTCCACCCTCCGTAGAGGTGGCAACGCTCTAATACATCATTTCGGTCGTTCCCGCCGAGATGCCTCAGATTTGTTACGTTTTCAGAACAAAGACACCGGCTCAGGATAGGTGACCAACGAGTTCTCAGTCGGATAGCTCCCGTGGGGAGAAGAACCCTTGACGCCGGCAGGTTTGCAAATGAGAATCTTGGCAACAGACAGGAGTGAAGATCTATGGATCTATGTTCCGTTACAGAACCACAACTTGAGCACCATCAATATCATCGCGGTGCCGAGCACCTGTTCTTCGTCGGCATGTGCAGGCAGTTCTGATTTGTCCTTATCAAGCGCAAAAAGCACTGAAGATGAGGGCCATACGTCCCTCCCACGTCAGCGTTAGTTTTTCCCTCGTAGTCCGCCTTGGGATCGGCTGACGCGCTGAGGTTACAAGGCATTTGTCACCTGCTCTGCTTATTAGGTCGCAACCGATTTGCCTCTGACCTGCAAGTACATCACAACGCACTGTCCAACCGGGACACTCCGTGAGTGTAGGCTAATCGGCAATCCGGACGGCAAGGAAAGTACTTCTTGTCCGGTTTTCGTAACAAACAATTTGTTAGGACTGAGGGGCGACGTTCAGACCGACAACTTCGCCCTCAAGTATGACGGCATAAACGGAAGTTTAGGGCTGGGGCGATGTGCCAGTTGCCAAAGCCACTACGGCTTGTGACACCTTCCGCGCGAGAACTAGTCCTGTCAGCGTTGGATTCACTGATCCAACCGTCACGAACAATGATTGATCGGCACAAAACGCATTAGCGACGTTATGAAACTGGCCGTTCGGATCGGTCACCGAAGTCTGAGGGCTCGTCCCCATCCAGAGCGTTCCGGCCTCGTGGTACGTGGTCCCCAAACCATCGCGGTCCTGACTCGTGATCTGGAGATTCGCCGGGCTGTTGCCAGCCAAGTGGTTTGCTAGTGCGAGGATGGCCGCGTCCATGGCATTGGCAAGGGCGTCTTCAGACGCAGTAGTAGTCAATTGCACGTACGCACGAGGTTCTCCGAACTCATCGACCTCGTATGGGCTCAGGTTGATCCAACGCCCCACTTGATTCGGGACGCTCGTGGCTTGATCACCGATCTGCTGCGAGACGCCACGAAACCCTATCGAGATCCAGCCTGCCTGCTGGTTGGCAAGCGTGGCATCGAGCTGGTCGATGTCAGGGATCATCGTATAGAGCAGAGCGTCTGAGTTTCCACCAGGATCCGCAGACGCGGTCACCTGAATGTGGAACTTGCCCTGTGGTGTCGAACCCCGCACGAGTAGCGCCCCGGTTTGAAGATCAGTGGGAAGCGTATTGCCAGGATCCAGGGCCGAGCGGTTGATGCGAACGAAAATGTTGGATCGCCAGTGAGCCATTAGGTTCCGGCCCATTAGTTCCGCAGGCGGATTGTTCGGACTGGTCGGGAACGAACCTAATGCGAGGCGTGTGGATTCCACGGTACCCAGCGCGAGCACGACGGCGCAGCGGGGAGCGATCGGCATAGAATAGTTTGCGCCATTTACATTCACCTGGAGACTCACCACCGAGCCGCTGGCCGCGATCAGCCGCGTTACGTGGGCGTTTGGTACGACGAACAAGCGTCGCTGGGAATCTGGTTGGCCCGCGGCTTCGCGGGCTGCGCCGAGCAGGAGGTCGACACTGCTGTATTTGTCGAAGCCGAATAGACCAGAAGCCGGAGACTGGCCTTGGACCGCTAAGGGCGGATCCTCGACCGAATCGAGGTTTGGCACAGCACTGGCCTGGAGGATAGTGGAAATACGTTGCTTCAACAAGTCGAAAAGCGGGCCCTGAATGAACTCTGTTTTGTCTGATACGCCTGTTTGCTGCTCCATGAGGGGATAGTTCTGCGTAAGATACTGGGCGACCGTTGGCGGCCATGCCACCAGATCACTCGCAAGCAGGCGCGGACACCATCCTCCCCAGTAGAGAGATTTGCCACCAACGCAGTAAGCCTGACCGATAAATGGAACGTTGCCGCGCCACGCCATGCCCCAAACCAAGTCCCTGGCAACGCCGGGGTCGTTAGCCGGATAAAGTGGATCCGGCACATCCAGACCGAGATCCGGCAAATTCTGAAGATGAGTGGGGATGAGAAAAGGTCCAGCATCTAAAACCAAAACCTTGAGATTACTGGCAGCGCCAATGCGGTAAATTTGCTCGGCGCAATACCCCCCAAACATGCCGGCTCCGATTACAACGGCGTCAAATTGACGCGTTCCCTCGGCTGTGGCCTCGTCCCAGGTGTTACAAACGAACCTTCCCAAGACGTCGAGCCCGAGTGTCGTACGCTGCACATCGGGTACTGGAACAATTGGCTCGCCCGAATCAATCAGTCGGTTAAGAGGCACTACAGGGAACCCCTTCTATTGCAAAGAAATACCCATTGAATCGAATGTATTCAACAATGAAATCACTAAAGATCTACAAAGGTGCGCCGCCGCATCAATCTATTACTCCACTGGCGCTGTGGTGTCAAGCTTGTCGTAGCGTCGTTTGACGGGACGCGAGTTCCGATAATGGAATACTGAAGCGATGCTTTCGAAGGCAACAACCCGGGCGGTCAGCAGTTCGGATGATGCACAGTTTGCAGGGAGTAGGGTATCACCACGTACGACCACGTGGGTGTACCTCTTTCCCAAAACATAAAGGCCTCGATGGGGCCTTCGAGGAAGGGCGGAAGAAACGAAGGCTGTCGAAAAGAACGAACCGCCACGTCTTGCGACGAGGCGGTTCGTGCGTCAGAATGATCACCCACAGTTATTCCGCGCGGGATCAGTCTCGAGGGAAGAGAACGCAGAAGCAAGTGTTCCGATTTGCGATATAAGCGAAGCGATCAATTGGTCTAACATTCGATGTACGAACCTTTACCTGAAGCATACCATGCCTACAAGAGTGATACAGTATAACTCATGTCAATATTTCTGTCCACCGCTTCTAATCATCGAACTCTAAAGACGCCCGGGACAAAGCCTTAATCAGTGTAAGTATGTGCGTCGTCACACATTCGGGTAGGTGGGAGGATGCAGCTTGCGAGCCTGGTTTGACATTAGAGTATTTTGCAGGATAATGGAGGAGTAACCTCGTACCAAACACAAATATCTTAGGAGAAGTACCGATGACAGAACATACTCACAAAATAGAAGTAGTGGTTCACTACATCGCCGCAGGCAAGCCATATAAGGCTGAGGTGCTCGCTAGTGAGACCATCGGGACGTTGAAAACCAACGTTTTGAATTTCTTCGGATTGAAGGAAGAGGGCAACAAGACATATAAGCTTTTTTATCATAAGACCGAGCTGAACAATCCGCACGAAACGGTGGGACAAGTTGCCGGTGATAAAAAGGAAATCAAGCTGGATCTAGAGGAATTTATTACACAGGGGAAGTAATGGCAGATGAGTTCTCGCGACTGGCATTTGATACAGATCTTGCGGCCGTGCAAGAACTTGAGGAATCAACACGTTGGGGGATCACGCGAGGTGACGGTCTCGAAATCTACGTAACCGTGAGTTCCTGCAAGGCCCCCGAAGAAAAGTTTCAGGCTCGCTTTGCGTGGAATACCTATCCCGGCGACCCCCCGTCCTTTAAGTTTCGAGACCCTGCAACCGGCCGTTTGGATATAACGAAATCCTGGCCGGAGGTGCAGGGATATCGTCCAGGCACTTTTGATGCATGTGTTAACTGGTCAGCGGAAGGATTTGTCGCTCACCCGGAATGGAAGAACGATCCGAACATAAAATGGAATCCGGCGGGCAATGTGCTCCTGAAGGTGCTTCGGTTGCTTCAAAGAGATATGGATGAGCATTTTGTAAAACGATCGCAATGAGCCTCTACCCCAAGGTATCCAAATGGCTGATGCCGCACGACCTACTTAGCGCATCCCTTGCTGAGATGTGCATCGACGGTGCTAAGGGTAATGAAGGGATTTGTCTTTGGCTGGGAATCCGTGACGAGGATCGTGAAACAGCAACGATTTCCCACCTGGTCAAGCTACGAGGGCCTGGTATTAGGAAGAGCCCAGCTAATATTCAAATAGACCCCGAGCTGATGCGCGAAGTCCACCACGCTGCTCAGGCGCTAGACCGAATTCTTGTCGGGCAAATTCACTCTCATGGTCGCGAATATGGCATCGATCTGTCATACGTGGACATCAAGTATGGCATTTCTGTCCCATATTACTTGTCCATCGTGGCGCCAGACTATGCCATGACCCCTGACACGTTTTGGGCAGACTGCGGCACACACATCTATCTCCTGGCCGCAGGCTACGTGCGGGTGGATCCGGCGGGCATACTAAGCGAGTCTTCTATTCCGCTGAGCATACTCACAATTTCCAATGACTAGTGATGTTGAGTTTAGCCGTCAGCTGGCAACCGCACGGAGTCTGGCCGGCAACGCAGATGGCGACATCGACCATTTGTTCGACAAGGCGGTCCTGCTCACCGCCGAACCCGATTCCCTAAGAACCGAGAACGGGAAATGGGCGTTCTTGGATTCCGTCCTGCTGCTGGTCCGCATGACAAAGCGCCTCACCATTGAAATCAAGGAGGATGAAGAGCTTGCGAAGGAGAGCCGAGAATAGCTTTCCCTATCCAGATGAGAGCAATTGCCTAGACCGGGACTGCTCCAGCTTAAATCCTAATTGGCAAGCGACGGCCAAGAAAATAACTGGATCGCACAGTCTGAATTCACCAAACGACATGAAAACATGGATCTCGACGCGCGGTCCCCTAGCCACTACGATGTCGGTGTACGAGGATTTCTACAGTTATGCCAGCGGCGTATACCACTATGTCAGCGGCGCTCTGGAGGGTGGCCATTGTGTTTGTGCCGTCGGTTATGACGACAACCAGCAGTGTTGGATTTGTAAGAATAGTTGGAGCACGACGTGGGGGCAATCGGGCTTTTTTCTGATTGGCTATGGCGAGTGTGGGATTGACGCGACAATGTACGCTGTCGAGGGTGTAGTCGATTACTAGGCGAGGTCAACGGTCGAAATCGGCGTGACAAATCTTGAACTTGTTCGTGAGCATAACGGCGAAACGGTTGAACTTCAGCGAGGGGATACTCTTGTTATAAGGCTTCCGGACAATCCCACTACCGGTTTTCGTTGGGCAGTTGATAGCTTAGACTCAGACGTCATGACACAAGTAGAAGGGGACTATTCCTCCGCGTCGAGTGCAATTGGTAGTGGCGGTGTGCGTTGTTTTGCATTTCAAGCCAAAGGCGTGGGAACCTCTGTGATTACGCTGAAGCTGTGGCGGTCCTGGGAGGGTGATCGTTCGGCGCGTTCGCGGTTCCGAGTGACAGTGAATGTGAACTGAATGATTACATCCTTAAGGCAACTCTGCAGTTGAACTGCAGTCTGCCATGAGGCACGCGACTGGCATCCACGATTCTTGCGGATGCAGTTGACGCCCGGTTGGAAGCGTGATGGGTACGCAGCATAGAGTGGCTGTTTCGATAACCCTACTGGAGAGGCTGCTACGTGCCCGAGCCTAAGTGCAGTTGTTTGAAAGGAGCAGAGAGATGTCGAGTCGCGGTCGCGGAATTGTAGGATTGCTTTTGCTGACCCTGTCAGTACTCAGTCACGCGCAATCGGAGGCTGAGAAGCAAGCAGAGGCAGCGAAGGCACAGATCTTATCAGACTGCCGTTATTCCAAGACTCAAACCGATCTAAGAAAGATGACCAAGGCGCTCGAGTGTGTCCAGCGCAGAGTTGCGGTATTGAGACGGGAAATTGTCACGGAGAATTCTCTTCAAGCAACCGTCAACCGGGCGTTCGGTGTTTCTCCGCCACCTGCCGTTCTCGCCCAACCCCCAGGTCCCGCCAAACGCCCGGGCGCCGAAGGCCAATCCTATGACGGACAGTCAGCGAGCAATACACCCAGTACATGCGGGAAAGGAACAGGAGCGAACAACCCTCTCATCCGAGTGCATCGTATGCTCATGGCACCGAAGAACGCTTCCGACGATTTTGGGCGGCGCCTTGGCAGACGATTTATCATTTATCAGGTCACGATCTCGAATGACAATAAGGACTTTCAATTTCTTATCCATGACGTGACAGTGGATCTTAGTACAGTCTTTGGTTTTGACCCCGGCAATTATATGTACTCAGCGTCGAGTCAGGAACTAACACTTCTTCGTGGAATACCTGAGAAAGGACAGGATCTCGACCCGCGCAACCTTACTCTACATGTTCTACAGGGCGTTGGCAGCGTCGCCGGTGCGGTAAGCGGCCTCACTCCGTTCTCCGACGTAATGGGTTCATCCGTCGCTGCGTTTAACGGTCCATTTCTTCAATCGTTCACTGGTATTGCCCCTGATCATACGGGCACTCAGCTCAATCGTTTGAGCGACAGCGCTTACATCGTGAACACCCTGATCGAGAAACAACGGGCAAAGACGATAGCAATTTTTATCCCAGAAGCCACGATATTGTCGAAGGCACAACAGAATGAATACTGGAAAGATCCAAACGTTTTTCTTCTGGGCTTCAATCTGGACCAAGCGGATGTTTGTGTAGACGGGGCCTTTATTACCACAATAGCGCCGCCGACTCTAACAGCAGCTGTTTTGACACCAAAGACGGCAGGGGCCGTGCTAGGCCAAGGCGTGCACGCTATTCTCACGGTCCAGGGTACCAATCTGACCGCGGGTGACACCCAAGTTGTGGGATTGGGAACAACTGTTCCGTTGACAACCGCAAGCGGCACAACCGGAAGCGTTGAGAATCTAACACTGCCAACAAATTACGCTGCAGGAATGCCGGTGCATCTGATTTCGGCCGCCAATCCGAGTTTGACTAGCGCCACCATTCCAACGACCGTTGCACCGCCGACTCTCACGAAGGCGGTTTTGACGGTGCAGAAAGCCGGTGACAACTTTACCGCCGGTGTCCCAGTATATTTGGACCTCGAGGGCACTAATCTAACAGGCGACATGCAGGTTGTGGTCGGGCCGGGTCCCGCAGTGCCGCTAGTCAAGGCGACAGGGACGGAGGGTAACGTGACTTTAAAGCTGCCGGCCGGCTACACGAAAGGAATGACCGCCCAAGTAATATCAACGGCAAATCCGAACCTTAAGAGCGCGGCGATTGCCACCACCGAGGGGCCGTAGTGTTCCAACTTACAATCGCTTGCGGAATGAGAAACATGCGAGGGCCGCTCTTTCACCGCGATATCGTCCCCCCTTGCTGCCGAACACTAATGCGTCGCCGCATTTAATGTGGAGGTCGCATGGTAAGCAGTCAACAGCCAAGGCTACTGCAACGTCGCGCTGCGAGGTACATGACGTATGAACTGGCGTTTTCCATGGGGTATGTGCGTACACCGGGTGGTTTTCGCCACCATAGTTTAGTACACATTCTGAAACCTGGCCAGGGAATCGCCAAGCGCAGGGAGTCGTTTGGGCATTAGACGTGGCGACGAACGCTCTGGCTGATGTGCCCGCCGCAACGACGGCGGCCCAAGACCTCGCGGGTGCGGGCGGCGGTTGGGTCACTTGGGCGACTTGGGTCAATGCCACTGGGTCTGCCATAACGTCATTTGGGACCTCTCGGATTGTTCCTCCGGCGCCCCTGAGTGATTCAGATCACCTTATTTACTTATTTGACGCCCTCGAGGACCAAGCCGGCGACGATATTTGTCAACCGGTATTGCAATGGGGAGTTTCCGGCGCCAGGCGGCGGAGCCTACTAGGGAGTTGCCAGTTGGTACGTTGATGTAAGTCAACACACTTTCTGCACACCTATGGTTCCAGTTAATGTCGGAGACCAGTTGATGGGCGTATTGAAGCTCGATCTTAATATTGCTTACGCACGCCAGGAATGGACCTGCCGGTGGTATTTCACGCTTGGGGAAGACACGCTCGTCGAGGAAGGATGGGTAATAACCCATTATTTCGGGGAAGAGCTTACTTACAAACTGACAATTGCGCTGACACACAACGTCGATGGGACCATGTTAGCGGTGCCCGACGTTGATCCTTTCCCCGCAGGTGAGATACTCCTCGTGGCCGAGGTGCAAAGGAAATTCGGCCAGGTCGTGAAGCTACTGTTGCAGGGGCACTTCTCTGATGCAAGAAAGGAATGGAATAAGGGCAGGAGGCACTCGGGCAAGATCCTGGATTATGTGCGCCTCGCAATGGCGTTGTTGATTGCGTTACTTGGTTTGATAGCCGGAGCCAAAGAACAACTGCTTAAGCTGGATCTCTTGCCAGCATTGGTAGCAGTCTTTATGGTGGGCTTCGGCGCCGATCAGATCAAGAATCTGCTGACCCAGAAAACGTCCCTACCGGACACTAGCTCGCCGCACTGACTCGTTCCGCGAGTCAATCGCTGAGCAAAGATTCAGGGCGTTCCTGAATAGATGAGCACGGACGTTGTCGAGAGACGAGTACAAAAGACGATTACCGAAACCAGAATCTGATCTGCGGGAATGACGGGTTGATAAGCTTCATTTTCTCCGTCGGCCCAGGCGAAGCTGATGACCACACTCAACGCATTGATACTGGTGGCGATGTCCGTATGTGAGCCGCCCTTCTTCGCGTTTGTGCTGCGCCAAACAATTGTCCGAACAAAAGCGCGACCGCCCCTCCGGTACTGGTTCTGTGCATTGAACGCATTTGGCCTTTAAAGCAATTGTCATATCACCCTTCGCGGTACTGGGCGGAGTGCGACATGATACCCATTTATTGTGCGCCTGGTCGTTTCTCAATTACAGACGTTCCGAAGTCAGAACGGCTCGGCGCAAGTGATTGACTTAAAACGGGGATCAGGACAGCAGTACAGCATCACAAGTCGACAGTTCGTTCCGAAAACCGAACAGACGCTTGGCAAGAGTGGGGAAAAGCCCCCGGTCGTCGCACGCCGGAGAGCCTGTAGTCGTTTCAGAAAAGAAACTGAAATGATTCTCGATTCGAGAGTGATAACGTCCTTTATCATTCACAATCTGGATTGGCAACTGGCATTTTTGGACCCTAGGGCGTTTCGGGGTATTTAATGCGCTGAGATGTCCCGGAATTGAACATCCGGGGAATGGAATATTCAGTCGCATCTACGCGCATAAGCCAGAGCAACGGCTGACCCCGGGCCACAGGGAAAACCGCGAGCAAGTCCGGACAAGTGAGATATCCCGCGCGACCTTGCATGTTGCGTTTGGCGCTAAATATCGCGTCTGAAAAGCCCCAGCGACCCGGCAAGTGCAATCGGGTCGACGCGGTACGGAGACTCCAGCCCTTCGCAGAAGTGGTGATCGTGGATCAGGTGGACAATTAGCCCCGGACCCTCCATCTCCTCACCGGTTTGAAGGTTCTCCACCCGCCAGTCGATAGAGGAAAAATGTGCTCCTCGTCCCCTACACTGCGTGTGTTGTGGATCCGGCGACCATGGGCATATCTGAACGCCCAGGTATCGCTGAATCCGCACATGATGCGTGCCGCCGACGGTTGCTTCGCCCGTGCGTGAGCCGCCGGCGGCAGCGATCAGCGCCTCAATTGCCATGGCAAGCGATTCGAACGTAACCCCAGCCTGCTGCATCGCCTGTTCGTCCGCGGCCATAACCGCGCTCAGGCTTTCATTCGGCCCCAGAAAGCCTCGCACGGAAAGTGCTCCAGGCCTCATGCGGGCCTCGAGGCGGGCAATATCGTCAAAATCGGGGATAGAGGATGCCACGGCGTCAGCTGGCCCGACGCATCTGCGGCACCGCTGCGGGCCGAATCGGTTCGATCGGACCGACCGCATTTACCGCCGCAGCGACAGGCACCGTAGCGTTCATCCTGACCTGGGTGCCCGGGGTTTCTGTCCGGATGGTGGCGACATAGGCTGGCTGAAGATATTCCTGATCCTCATCCCAGCCCAATTCGAAATGTCCAAGCCGCAGGTCTGTGACTTCGACGCGGCCCGTGCCGGTTCCGTAACGGCGCCGCACCTCTTCAATGATCTCGCCGACCGGCCGCAGTCCCCGCACTGGCTCGTGCACGGACTCGATGTCATGCCACAGGTGGTCGATACCCGACAACTGACGTTCATGATCGAGATACACAACCGTCCTGCCGCCGGGCCCCTCGACAGGAAGGCCGTCAACGATTCTGCGATAGAAAACCCTTGCACCGACAATTCGCTCTTCGTGGTTGGTGCCTTCGCGTTCCGCATGGGCGACGTGAAGACGCTGGACAAGTGCGGGTCCCAGCTCGGGAGCGGTGGGAAGCCCGAACCGCTCGAGGGCGTCCAGTGCCAGGCGGGCCGCCTCGTGGTCCTCTATGTGGAGGTGCCCGGGCCCGGTCGCCTGCCAGCGCGTCCTGTGCCGGTACTGCCAGCCTCCGGAGCGCCGGAATTGTCTCAATCCCCACCCCGACGGTTCCGCGTAGGAGATCTCCCGCGAATTGAGAACCAGTGAGCCGGTATCGGCCGCGGCCCGGAGACCGAATCGGCTTCCTACCCGGCGGACGGTGTCCTGGCTGACGTCCGGACGGCGCAGCCGGTAGATATTCAGACCGGCTGCAGGCATGTCGAACCTGAAATCTTTTCCAAAAACTATTTGAGCCATACGCCGCTCCTTTTGTATCCCGTATTTCTAGACAGGCACGGGCCTAGTTGTACCATTTCCAGGCGAGCCAGTTCGTCGATGTTACATTGATATCGCGCCAGTTGATGGTTTCGTTGTCCCGACGGTTGATGGCGTCCGCCTGAGTGGTGCCGGCCGCAATCGCAATCGCTGTTTGCCGCGTGTCGGAACCGACGCCGTCGACGAGCCACGCATTGGATAACACCGCACCGGAGCCGGCATCGTTGCCAAAGGCGGTGCCGCGGCCACCGTCGTCATAACCCAGGCCCGAGAATCCAAACACCATGTGGACTCCCTGCATGGGACCGAACCATTCACTGACGTTCGCGGCATCGGCTTGGAGCACCAGGTCGCAAACGTCGAACACGATCCATTTGAGCGACTTTGCCCCGAGCTGCCACGTGTCAGAGGAACCCGAACAGTTGGTTTGTTGAGCGGTAAAGAATATCTGAAAAATCGTGCCCGAATTCGCGCCGTGGTCAGTGAAATAGCAGAAGTGGACGTTGTCGCTCCAGTTCAGCGAATCGCCGCCAAAAGTCGGACTGCGGAAATCCGTTTCCCATGCGTTCTGGTCACCCCAGTCGAAAACGCTGGTGTGACCGTGGGCGGCCATTGCGTTTTGAAATCCCTCGGCATCGTTTTGCCGGTTAAACACGTTGGTTTGCTTGCACGGACCCGAGAAAGTATCGATCCACTCGACGCCCGTTCTCACAATCGTCATGGCGCTTCCTCCAAGGGCATATTTCCATTCGGGCCATTGCCCATTGCCAATGGATTGTGACATGAGAAGCAGGATCGTTACAATGGACAGAGCGTTTTGCCGAATAATTTGTGTGGATTCACACGCTGCGAGTCTGACCCACCAACGTAACTGAAGCGATTCGCCGGGCCAGGCTCATGAGATGGGACTCTCTGGACCGTCAAGAGAGGTCAGCACACGGCAATTTCGCTAACGCGACCGCAGGAACAGGCCAGGCTGCAAACGATTGCCGTGAGTCCCGGCCACTAAAAGCAAACGCCCAATCAGAGCCGCGCGGGTGCCGCGTTCGTTGGAAGCCGCGATCCTGTGGCTTGGAGTAACAGCGGCAGGAACAAACGAGTCACGGATCAGCGAGCTGATGCACCCTTATTAGCAACGCGTGAAGTGTTGACGAACCACAGGTGACAAACTAACATCGCACCGTAGTTTGGATTGCCATCGTCTAACATCGTCAAGCCAAATACCAGACAACCGCCGAAGATGAAAGGACAAAGAGAATATATCCCGCTACGACTTGGGTTATGTCCCAGGTTGAAAGCCAGTTGGCCGTTGATTCAAACAGTGAGGGGCTGACTGCACCTACCACCATCACGCTAGTCGCAGCTGCCGTCATTGCTGCGGCGACAGCTCGTGCTGGACGGCTTATTTTCCCCACGCCAAGCATTAAGCATGCCAGCACGATGACGAAAACCCCGAACGTCAATCGACGGAAGTCAAGGCGACCGAAGTTTAGATACCAATCAGAATAAGCTCGTAATGGCGGCCACAGGGCAAAAAGAGCGACTGTCATCACAATGTCGTCTAGGGTTGCAGCTTCCAGACGTTTTCTCCGAAACAGGTACGCTAACGGGAGGAAGAAGAGGAATGCAGCGGAGACTGTGGCGAACATCGTAAGCAAGACGCCAATTTTGAATCTTAAGCTCGATTGACTGAAGGCATAGCAGCCGTGCGCTCGCGCCTCCCTTTGTACAAGTTCAAGGTATTCAGCTTCGGCGATGGTCTCCGGTATTGTCCTCTCTCGATGAATCTGTTGAAAAAGTGTTTCGTGTTTCGTAGCCAAATGCGTTCGGACGCTGGCATCGCGAATGTCTTCAGGCTGTGGCGGGTCGTTATCTGAGCAGAAGATCTGGTGGGCATCGCTTAGCGGAATCAAGATGCCGAGACAGAGTATAGCCCCACCTGCGACAGCTGTCGGCGCATTTCTAACAAACGTCCAGGGCAGCTCAATTCTTCTGAGCAATATATATACGGCCAAAGGCAGGATATAGATGTGAAACAACGCCTTCGCTGGGTCATTCGCAGCAATCACCAAACCCCGGTACCAACCCAGTGCTACGCACCGAAGCACCACGTCAGCTATTCCACACCCAGCGAACACAAACGCCAGGAGCATAGCGAGAATGTGTTGCTTCTCCAAACTGCTGCGCTTGCGAGCGCCTGTATGTTGATTCATAGCGTGCCGACACGATACTAATTGCGGTTCGGAGGTTCATCTGCGAGCCTCGGATACAAACCACTTAAGCACGCCCCAGTCATTTGGAATCGAGCGCAAAAGATCTCATCTTGGGGACAATCAGCACAGCGATGCGAGTTGCCATCTGGATTGCCTCGCAATCTCGCGCCTTACAGTTCGGATACGAACCAAAGCAGAATTGATAGTCTCCTTCCACTTTTTTGGGTACATGGTGGTACATCAGTCGCTTTTGGGCAAGATCGGCGGGTACAACTCCATCGGGTGAGAAGTCCCAAGAGCGCTTCATCCTTCACTTCGCCGACCGAGGTAAAGATATATATCGAAGGCTGCGGTGTCAATGAGTACTCTGTGGTTCGGAAAGGGATAGAGCCTAGGCGACTGTTCTCTGGTCCTGGGTAGGTTAACCGCTCGTAAAGTCAAAGCTGTGTAAGTTTCTAAAGTACGGTGTGGGCGACGGCCAAAACAGAAGCTCCGGGCATTGGATACGGCCGCCTAGTCTGCGTCGAGTCCTGAAGTCGTACGTCCACTATGAACGCTCCCCGACTCTCCTGTCGCTGCGCAAAGACGCACCCTTCAGCCGGTCGATCCAGCTTGCAGAGATGTGGGTAGGATAGTGGAGATCCCACAAGTCGGCGGACTCCATCATCGCTACGAAGGCGTCGCCATCGCACACTCTTCACTCGGGCATGCCGTTCGGCCGCTCTGGTTGCGTCGTTGAACGACAGTCTGCGACGACGCGCGTCAGGCTCTTTCTGCCCGCCTGTTTGACGTGTTTCTGATACCCACAGGATCGCCCCTGCCGGAGACCGCCAGGCAGTCCTTTTGACATCGCCTGTGTATTCCAACGTTCTCGTTATGCTCGACCCACCTAGTATGTCTGTATCGTCGGTGTACGGTCTTGTGACGGTCCGTGCAACTTAACGCTTTGGGGAGAACGGTGCACCGTTTTGGACGTCTTCAATAAGCTTGGTCAGTTCCTGTAGTTCCTGAGACAGCTGGGGAGGCAATCCGGCCATCGAGTCAAGTGTTCTGGAGCAAACGAGGAGGCTGGCAAGGCCAGCATCCCTCGAAGCCCGCTCGGTGTCGAGCGATTCGGCAATTTTCTTCGCGCTCGCCGCAATCTCATCGGTGAAACCGCTGAGTCTAGCTATCGTTGCTGCGTCTTCCGACAGCGTTGAGTTGTGGGGAAGGATCTTCAACTCTCGCAGCGATGAATTTGCTGAGCTCTCAAGACCATCTTCTCCATCAAGGTAGGTTTCCAAGGCTGACGCAAATGTCCCAAGGGTGACGGTTGTTTCCTTCAATTGGGTGTGCGCCTCCTCAAAGTTCGGTGCCAATCTTCCGAGTTTTGTCCTATCTTCTGAAAGGCTGACACCCAAATCTGAAACCGCAGTGTTGATTTCAGCGATCCGAGCCTGAGATCTGGCGGCAGCTGTTCTCAGTTCTCTCCGGGCGGGTCGAGCAAGTCGCAGCGACTCCGACCACCCAACAAGCTCTGGAGCCAAACTCATGAATCCTTCAAGGTTCCGAGCTTTCGGATCGTTCTTGGCGATGTCCACAATCTTCCGTGTGATCTGGACGTCTTTAGTTTGAACTTCGAGGCCTTGCACCAGATACAACAACACATTAGTCGAATCGGCAGCTGCGGCCTTAAACGCACGTGCCTGGGCCTCCACTCGCTCAGGGTCACCGGGTGAGGCGCACGCCACAAGATACAAGCAGCTGAACAAAATGGATCGTGCACTCTGAGTCCAGCCAGTACTGGTGCGCAACCGTCTCGTACACGAGTTGGCGAGTTGGGCAGGCATGGTTCGTCCCCCATCGGTCAGTGAGTTCAGAATGGAAAGCGCAGTGTTTGATAAATTATCGGCGTGCGCTCTACCAATCGCTTCAGCGGCTCGGCCGCCTTCGTTGCATCCGAATGCAGGCTCTTTAGGTCTGTAAGGGTTGCCTCCTGTTCCATGTTGGCCAGCATTAGACGGTTCCATTCGTACCCGAGAGGCTCGGGCAAGGTCTTCGGATCGATCCGTAGGCCGAGCTTAGTTTTGACGATGCCTCTACCAGTTTCGTCTATCGTTTCCTGGATCTTGGGAGCCCATTCATCAATTTCTCGAATGGTATCCATGAGGATACGGCGGGAAATGGGTTGACGCAAACCTTTGATTGTCTGATCACATAACTTCAGTTCACCGATTACCATCTTCTGCACATCCACTAGACGTCGTTGATTGTTTAGGGTCAATTGAGCAGAGGACAAGATCTCGTCTCCAGCATTTCCGTACCAGGGTTCGGAAAGGTCCTTGACGTCCCGACCAAGGTTGGTGACCGCGCTCGAAGTTCTTGTCATTTCCTTCTCGGCAGTGTCTAAGTTACGCGTCAGAATATCTTGAGCCCAGTCGAGAATGTCCACCTCTTTCGTGGAGAGTGTTGCCCTAGGTGGTGCTATAGAACGTGTGCGCACCCACAAGATACCAAAGGACGCGGCGTAAGGGAGGAGCACTGCCAGTGCTCCGGTGACGATCCTCCGTGGCACGGTCATCTCGTCTCCAATTAGCACCCTTCTACAAGAAAACCTTTATTAACGGCTCAAATATGTCGAAGAACC
>Ga0210387_10000728_pt1 | contig 24146 bp, 22 predicted proteins | sample IncBWC7OmetaG_FD_160108 | JGI IMG/M metagenome (GOLD analysis project Ga0210387, IMG submission 160108) | Forest soil microbial communities from Barre Woods Harvard Forest LTER site, Petersham, Massachusetts, United States - Inc-BW-C-7-O ...
GAGGCAACCCACGAATCATCGTAGATGGTATCCGCATAACGATCTCCTGCATCGCAGGCAAGCGTGGCGATGCTGCCGGAGTGCCCTTGGGACTGCATTTCCGCCGCGAGCGCCAGCGTGCCGGCAATGTTTGTGCCGGTTGAGGGCCCGAAGCGCCGTTGTAAGCGGCTCTCGAGCCAGCGTGCGCCGGCTATCGAAGCCGCATCCGGCACCGCCATCATTCGGTCGATGACGTTGCGCATGAAGGAGGGCTCCACCCGGGCCCGGCCGATGCCTTCGATTATCCCGCCGCAGCCACCGCAGATGTTTGGATCGCCGGCTTCGAAATAGGGAAAGAATGCGGATCCTTCAGGATCCACCACGCAAAGGCGGGTTGCACTGAGCTCCGGTCGATAGCGAATGTAGCGGCCTATCGTCGCGCTGGTGCCGCCCGTGCCGGCGCCCACGACAATCCACGCGGGAACCGGATGAGTCCGCTCGGCCAGCTGCGCGAACAGGCTCTCGGCGATGTTGTTGTTGCCGCGCCAATCCGTGGCGCGCTCGGCAAACGTGAATTGATCCATGAAGTGACCGTTCATCTCGCGGGCCACCCGCGCCGCCACCGCTGAGATTTCATCGTGAGGGTCAACCAAATGAATCTGCGCCCCGGCGCGCGCAATGGCCTCGCGCTTTGCCGGGGCGGTTCCGCGCGGAACGACGGCAATGAAAGGCAGCCCGAGCAAGTTGGCAAAGTAAGCTTCAGAGATGGCCGTTGATCCTGACGAGGCTTCCACCACGGTCGTGTGCTCGCGAATATCTCCGTTGCAAATGGCATGCAGGAACAAGGAACGGGCGAGACGATGCTTCAGGCTTCCGGTCGGATGCGCGGTTTCATCTTTTATGTAGATGCGACACAGCGGCAGCTCGGGCAAGCTTAGAGCCAACAAGGGCGTGTCGACTTCCTGGCGCCGATCCTCATCGAGCTTTGAAATTGCCTTTGCTATCCAGGAACGATTGGCGTCGATCGTGCTAGCCATTCGCCATGATACCGCGTGGTGAACTACAGTCGATGCCAGTAGGCGTTGACAATACTCGGCGATTGGCGAATTTTTGCGGCGACAAGCCGTAGCTGCTCTTCGGGAAGTCCAAAGACATCTACTTGAATGTGAAAGGTATCGTTGGAAGCGCACTCGGCGATGATGCGGCGGGGTAAGACATTGAGATTTTGGAAGCGCTCGAGGACGCGGGCAACGGCTCCCGGGTCGTTATCCGCGACGATGCGCAGGCGCCATAGAGACAATTCTGCTAGATACATTGAAATCAATCCTCATACGGTTTGAGTACGGAGCGAAAACCATCGACGCCCGGTCTTCAGTGAAGACCGGGCTGGTAATGCTCGTGCTCAGTTGTGTGAGAATGCGCATGGCTGATGAGAGTATGCTCCTACCGCTTAAAAAGGGGGAGGGCGGCGCAGTGGAAGGCGGTTTTGAAGTGTCGGTGAAGCCGTGCTGAAGGCCTGCCCTCATCGGCCGCCGTGCCCAGGCTGCCCGCGGTTTGGTGAGCCGGGCGTCGCACTTGTGGCTCGCAGCGCATTGGATGTCTTGACGCGCATTCACGGCTTGCCGCGAGTGCAGGTCGTATCCGGGCAAACCGCCGGATTTCGCCACCGCGCCCGACTCGCCATTCGCGGTCGCTTAAGTACGCCCAAGCTTGGGTTGTTTGAATCAGGCACCCATCGCGTGGTTCACATACCGAACTGCAGCGTTCACCACCCACTCATAAACCATGTCGCGAATGTCGTGCGACGCGCGCTGGTCGATGCGAAGGTGACTTCGTATTCGGATGTCGCGCATCTTGGTGTTGCGCGCTATTTGCAGGTCGTGGTGGAGCGCAGCTCGCAAACTGCCCAGGTCGTCATCGTCGCCAACAGCGCGACGCCGGGCCCGTTGACCGAGTGCTTGAGTTTAATCCGCGAACGCTTGGGGTTGGATCTGCACAGCCTGTGGTTCAACGCGAATCTCGAGCGTTCCAACACCATTCTCGGTCCGGATTTCCATGCTTGGTGCGGGCCGGAAAGCGTGGTCGAACGGTTTGGGGGAGCGGCGGTGCACTATCCGCCGGGGGCATTTGGGCAAAACAATCTGGATGTCGCGCAGCTCATCATCGAGCACGTGCGTGAGCAGATCCCAGCCGGTTCGCGCGTTGTTGAATTCTACGCGGGCGTGGGCGCCATTGGCTTGTCGGTACTTCAGCAAGTCAGTGAAATCACCATGAACGAACTCAGTCCGAACTCGCTTCACGGGCTGGAATTGGGTCTCGCGCAACTGGGCGCGGCGGAGCGCGCGAAAATCTCCCTCATCCCGGGCGAGGCAGGGCTGAACCGGTTGGCCATTTCCGATTTCCAGGTGGTGATTGCAGACCCGCCGCGCAAGGGCTTAGACCCGGAACTCACCGCGCACCTGAGTGAGCATGCGCCCGAGGAACTTATCTACATCAGTTGCGGACTCGAATCATTCGTGCGTGATGCAGCGCAATTAACCTCGCGCGGCAAGCTGCGCCTAGTGTCGCTTTCGGCCTTCAATCTCATGCCCTTCACCGAGCATGTCGAGACGGTTGCTCGCTTCGAGCGCGGTTGACAGAATGGACGTCCGCTGTGCGCTCGATTCACATTAAATCGTCTGATTTAGGTTGAATTATGGCCACGCCACCCCTAGACAAGCGGGATGGCCGGCGCTATAGCTGGTATTAGGTAATGGCTTGAATTTGGAGAGCTTTATGACGGCTTACATGCGAATCGCAATCGTTATCCTCGCCGGAGCTGCCTTGTTCGGCTGTGCAACTACCGCTGACAATGCGAAACCAAAACCGGCGGTCGCAGCCGCGGCGAAGGACCCGACTTGCCTGACTGATACGGGGAGCCGAATATCCGGGAACTCGAAGTGCCGGGGATTTGGACGATCGTATTCAAGCCAAGATATCGACAGGACCGGTCAAACCTCGGCGGGAGATGCGCTGGCCCTGATGGACCCTTCGATTACGGTGCATCGATAGCGCAAATTGACGAGAGCGGCAAATTAGCCGCGAAGGTCCTCGATGATCATTTGCGCCCCTTTCTCGGCAATCATGGCCGTCGGTGTGTTGGTGTTGCCGGACGTGATCGTCGGCATGATGGAGGCATCGATCACCCGAAGATGCTCAATGCCGTGAACGCGCAAGCGCGCATCCACCACCGCGTCTGGGTCTGCTGAGGGCCCCATTCTGGCGGTTCCAACCGGGTGGAAAATCGTCGTGCCGATATTCCCCGCCGCTACGCTGAGCGAGGGTGTGTCGTCGCCGACGTCGGAGCCGGGCAGCAACTCTACCGCATTAAAACTTCGTACCGCCGGCTGCGCCATGAGTCGCCGGGTCGCTCGAATGGCATCTGCGGCTACCTCACGATCCGCGGCTGTCGCCAGATAGTTCGGCGCAATGATCGGCGGCGCCAGTGGATCGGCAGATCGAGGTCTCACGCTGCCGCGCGAACTCGGGCGCAGATTGCATGCGCTCAAAGTGATCGCGGGAAATTTGTGCAACGGATCGCCAAACTTGTCGAGCGATAGAGGCTGCACATGAAACTCGAGGTTCGCTCTCGGCTGCTTCGGATCCGAGCGCATGAAGATGCCAAGTTGCGATGGCGCCATGGTCAAAGGCCCGCGCCGCCGCAGGACATAATCGAGACCCATCCAGGCGCGCCCCCACATCGAGTGATACGCCTCGTTTAGCGTATTCACATTGCTTACCTTGTAGATTACCCGCTGTTGCAAATGGTCCTGTAAATTCGAACCCACGCCCGGTCGCTCGAGGATGGTCTTGATGCCGAGCGGCGCGAGCCATTCGTGCCGGCCAATTCCCGACAGGCTCAAGAGTTGGGGTGAGCCGATTGCGCCGGCCGCAAGAATCACTTCTCCTTGGGTACGGACCTCGAGGTTCTGACCGTCGCGTCGAAATTGCACACCGCAGGCGCGCGCGTTCTCGATTATCAACCGTTCGACCACGACGTTGAGCTCAATTCTCAGATTGCCGCGCGCCAGCGCCGGTTTCAGAAAGCCGCGCGCCGCCGACCAGCGGCGTCCACGCTTCTGATTGACGTGGAAGTAGGAAACCCCTTCGTTGTCGCCGCGATTGAAGTCATCGATTGCCGGCACGCCGAGCTGAACGGCCGCCTCGCGCACCGCATCGAGCACCCGCCAGCTGACGCGCGGTGCTTCGACGCGAAACTCACCGCCGGCTCCGTGGTGCTCGCTATCGCCCAAGAAATGGTCCTCGATCTGTTTGAACATCGGCAACACGTCGCGCCATGCCCAGCCCGGAAGTCCGAGGGAGCTCCAGCCATCGTAGTCCGCTGCCTGACCGCGCATGCTGATCATGGCGTTGATCGACGAGGAACCGCCGATAACTTTGCCGCGAGGGTAGGCGAGCGAGCGGCCGTTGAGGCCCGGCTCGCTTTCAGTCCGGAACATCCAGTCAGAGCGCGGATTACCGATGGTAAACAGATATCCCGCGGGGATGTGGTACCAAATCCAACTGTCCCGACCACCGGCCTCGAGAAGCAGCACCCGCCGTCCGGGGTCTGCGGAGAGACGGTTGGCCAGGATGCATCCCGCCGTCCCGGCGCCCACTATGATGCAATCGTAGTCGCCCGCTAGGCGCATCACGGCGGCCATCTATCCATAGGCAGGATAAGTGATGTAGCCCTCGGGCCCTTGCGCATACCAGGTTTTCTGATCGTCGGCATTCAGCGGTAGATCGTTTGCGAAGCGATAGGGAAGATCAGGATTTGCCAGGAACTTTCTTCCGAAAGTGATCGCGTCCGCGGCGCCGCTGCCAAGGGCTGCCTGGCCACGCGCGAGGTCGAAATCCGAGTTCAACACCAAGATTCCCTTGAACGCTTTGCGGATCAGCGGCGCCACGGGCGGCCGATCTGACTTGCCGAAGGTGCCGTCGGGTCCGGGTTCGCGCAGCTCCAAGAATACAACGCCGAGCCGATCCAATAGCGCAGCCGCGGCCGGAAACAGTTCCGACTGATTACTGTCATCAACGCCCTGCGATTCGCCATTTGGCGATAGGCGTACAGCAGTGCGGTCCCTGCCAACCGTATCGATCAGCGCCTCGACGACTTCGCGCAGCAACCGGACGCGATTTTCAATCGGGCCGCCGTAGGAATCGGTGCGCTTATTGCTGCCGTCACGCAAGAATTGATCGATGAGGTAGCCGTTGGCTGCATGCAATTGAACTCCGTCAAAGCCGGCGGCCAGCGCATTTTTTGCAGCGGCGACATAGTCGCCGATCAGACGAGGAATCTCTTCGATCAGCAGCGGCCGCGCCTCGACATAGGGCTGCCTCCCCTCGTAGGTGAATGCCTTGCCCGGAGCCGTGGTCGCACTGGCCGACACGGGTTGCACACCGTGCAGGGAAGGGTGAACGAGTCGACCCATGTGCCACAGCTGGGCAAAAATGCGCCCGCCCGCGGCGTGCACCGCATCGGTAACTTTTTTCCAGTGAGTCACGTGATCCGCGCCCCACAAGCCGCCGGCGTAGGGCCAACCGCTGCCTTCGAGGCTGATGTGGGTTGCTTCCGTAATGATCAGCCCCGCCGAAGCGCGCTGGGAATAGTAGGTAGCCATGAGGTCGGTCGGCACGTGATCCCGGGTGCCGCGGCCACGGGTCAGCGGTGCCATCCAGATTCGGTTGGGGCAGGTCAGGCGGCCGACTTTTATTGAGTCAAATAGCGTCGTCATGAAATCCCTTATGAGAAATTGAGGGGACGGCCCGGCATGCTACCAGAGCTTCACGTGCGGCCGATTGCATTGATCGCGTACAATGCCCATCGCTAGTCGACACCATAAATCTAAAATTGGGATTGATACACATGAGTCGCATCATTGTTCTTGTCACCTTCCTATCTGTGGCGCTGCAGGTTGGCGCAGCCGACTCAAGCACTGCCGGCCGATTCACGGTGGGCCGCTATCTGGATCTGCAGTCGGCCAGCGCGCCGAAAATCTCGCCGGACGGTTCGCAGGTTCTCTATACGAGAACGATGATCGACAAGCAGGCCGACAAATACCAGAGTGCGATTTGGATCGTGAATGCCGACGGATCGCATCATCGATTCCTTGCCAAGGGCAGCGGCGCAATCTGGTCCGCTGATGGTAAAAGCATCGCGTTCCTCGCCCCCGGCGAGCCAAAAGGCGCCCAAATCTTTGCCTTGCAACTCGGGGTTCAAGGGCCGCCGACCCAGCTTACCTGGCTCACCGAAGAGCCCGGCAATTTGCGCTGGTCACCTGACGGGAAGTGGATTGGCTTCACCATGAGAGTCCCCGATGCCGAAAAATGGAACATCGACCTTCCGGCGACGCCGGAGGGCGCGACCTGGGCGAAGGCGCCGCGCTATACCGAGCGTCTGCATACATTTCGAGATCAGGCTGGATTCACCGAACGCGGCTGGCGCCATCTTTTTTTGGTGGCAAGCGACGGCGGCATGCCGCGACAGGTCACGAGCGGCAACTGGAGTGTTGGAACCAGCGCATTTGAAGTTGCTATAACTGTTGATTGGGAATTCACGCCCGACGGGCGCTTCGCAATCATCGAAGGCTATAAAGAAGGCGATCCGGATCACAATGATCGCGAGAGCTACATTTACTCGGTTGATCTCAAGAGCGGCGCTGTCAACCGGCTCACGAAAACGACAGGAAGTTGGAATCAGCCCGCCGTGTCCCCCGACGGCAAGACCGTGGCCTATGTGGGATACACCAAGACGGACACCAATCACGTCCTGGACCTGTGGACCATGTCTGTGGACGGGAGCAATGCAACGCTGCAGTCGCAAGGGTTCGACCGAGAACCCCGAACCCTCAGGTGGTCGCCGGACGGCAGCGCGCTGTATTTTACGGCGGAGGATCGTGGCAGCGTTCATCTGTACAGCTGGTCGCGTGGCAAGGGGATTCGTCAACTCACCAACGGGCCCGAAGTCGTGCTCAACCCGACCATCGGCAAGGGCGCCATCGCGGCCGTCCGCTCGTCTTTTCGCGAGCCCGGCAACGTGGTGCTGTTGAATGAACGGCGGCCCGAGAGCGTGCAGCAGCTCACCCATCTTAACGAGGAACTGCTCCGCGAAGTACCTCTCGCCAATGCCGAGGAGATTTGGTACGACTCCAGCGGCGGTGCGAAAATTCAGGGCTGGATCGTCAAGCCGCCGGATTTTGATCCGGCGCGCCACTATCCGTTGCTGCTCGAGATTCATGGCGGCCCGCAAGCCATGTACAACGTGCAATTCAGTCCGCAATTCCAGAACTTCGCCGCGAACGGCTACGTCGTGCTCTTTATTAACCCACGCGGGTCGACCGGCTATGGAACGGCCTTCGGCGATGCCATTTTGAAGCACTACCCGGGCCCCGACTACGACGATCTGATGGCCGGCGTCGATGCCGTACTCAAAAAAGGCATCGTTGATGAATCTCGTCTGTACGTGTCGGGTTGCAGCGGCGGCGGGGTTTTATCGAGCTGGATGATCACTCACACAAATCGTTTTGCCGCTGCCGCGGTTCGCTGCCCGGTGATCGATTGGATCAGCATGGCGGGAGAAACCGACGTGCCGTTCTTCACGTATCGATTCTTCAAGAAGCCTTTTTGGGAAGATCCGACCGACTGGCTCGAGGAATCATCCTTGATGCATGTGGGCAACGTGAAAACACCGACGCTGATCATGACGGGGGAGCTCGACCGGCGCACGCCCATCCCGCAAAGCGAGGAGTTCTATCAAGCGCTCAAATATCGAGGCGTTCCCGCCGCGATGCTGCGCTTCGATCAGGAGTATCACGGCACCGGCTCCAAGCCCTCGAATTGGATGCGCACGCAGCTCTATATGATGAGTTGGTTTTCGCGTTACAGCGGCAGTCCGGCGCTGCCCGCGCCGCACTAGTACTTCCGCACCGCGCCGAGATTTTAGGCGCCCAGCGGTAGATCGCCCTGCGTGGCCGTGCGGCGCAGGATCGGCGTCTCACCCGGCTTCCAAATCGGAGCGCGATAGCTAACCCGATAGCGCAAGGGCCCGCCGTCCGCGGCCAGGGCCCGCTCGATGGGCCGCGGCAGGCAAACAAGTTCCGCATCGAGAAAGGATGCGTGCGCCGCGACGACCACGTAGCCGTGACCGCCGCAGTCCATGAAGTCGAGATTGGGCGCGACCTCGGGATTGATAGCCGCGGCGACGGCGGCTGCGTCCCCGCCGCGTTGCATCTCCAGGCTCGCTTTCACCCCGCGGCGCGCGGTGAGGTTGATGGTCGCGAGCCCGGGCCGGCCGGCGGTTGACGGTTGTCGATAGATCGCAGCCCAGGGCTTGTCAGGCGTCATCGAATGGTCGAAAGACTCAGCGAGCGTGGGCGCTGAAATGGAGCCGGTGACAAACTCGAGACCGACCGGTGTGAAAGGTTTGGGCGGTAAAGACGCGGCGAGCCAACCGGCATAAAAAGAATGGCGATCGCCCGCAAGGCTGACGAAGCCTGTTATTTGCTTGTCGCGAATGTGGTCCAGGATCTGCGCGCGTTCGAATCGATAGCCGCCCCAATCGTCGTGGGCGATGATGCCGTAACCAGCGCCGGGCCACGTGGGTCCGCCGCCTTGCGGCAGGTTGTGCAGATCGGCGCGCACGTCGGTGGCACCCACCGAATTGCCCCACAGCTTCCAAGTCGCGGTCGAACTGCCGAGTTGCTGCAGGAACCAGGCCTTTTGCGCCTTGCCGAGCATGGATTGCGGCGGTTCCTCTTTGCGAAAATTGTGCAGCTGCTGATTGCCCAAGGCAATCTGCGGCGGCGCGCGCCCTGCATCATAGGCCGAACCTGCATCAAGAATATCGAGGGCCTCTTCCGCCAGCATCAGCGGAAAGTCTTTGGAAAAGAAGCCCTTCATCTCCGGACGGTTGGCGAGGTCCTGCGACCGATAGGTGCGATTGTCGGTCAAGATCAGCTCGACATTGCGGCCAAAGCGCAAGGCGCGGTAGGTCGTCATGCTGCCGATCGCCGCCAGATTGTCGGCCTGCAATCCTAAGCCGTGGTCATCAAACTTCTCGATGGGCGCGTTCTTCACGATCGGAGCGACGAATTGATCCAATCTGCCGAACGGTTGTTTCACACGACTCGGCTGGTACTCGAACCAGGCCTGATTGGCGGCGACCTTGCGGGTTTGCGCCGGCCGAACGCCGCCGAAATCTTGCTGACTCTGCCAGCCCTTCCACGAGAATTCGTGATTATCGCCCATGCAAACAAATGGCCAGCGGGCGCGCGCATCCTGGATATCGGCATCATGCAAATAGGCGCGGTAGATGGTTCTGTAATCGGCCAGATCCGTCGGCACGTGAAAATCATCGATCTTCTCGCCGGTGGGATACCGCAGAATGTCCCTGAATCGCCGATCGTACATCCCCTGCGGCCGATCTTCGGGATACCAGACGAGTTCGTAAAACCAATCACCCAGATGCATGACGAAGTCGAGGCGTTGATCGGGCGGCGTCTTCTCATCTTCAAAAATCATGCGGCGATAGGCGTTTTGCGCGCCGTCGTTGCAATTCTGGCAGCTGACGAATGCGAAGCGCACCGTTCGCGCATCATCCGGCGCGGGCGCGGTCATGGTGCGGCCGAGACGGCTGCCCTCGCCATTGGCATCAGTAAATCGGTACCAGTATTCCCGCGCCGGTTTTAGCCCGCCCACCAACACGCGGCAGGTCCAGTCCGAGTCCGCGGACATTTTGGTGCCGGCGCGCGTCACCAGGTGTTTGAATGTCTGGTCGTCGGCAACCTCCACCGTGACTTCGGGCCTCGGCCGATCGGAAGTCGCCGGGCAGCGGGTCCATAGAATCACGCTGTCGGCCTGCGGATCGCCGGAAGCGACGCCTTCGGGGAAGCGCGCGCGCATCTCGGTCCATGCGGAGGAGGATTGCAATGAACGCGACCCGCCCCACGCGTAACCAGCGCCGATTGCGGCGGCGGAGGCAATAATTTGGCGTCGAGTGAGCGGCAACGGCGTCCCGAAAGGAATCACGTCTCATCGTCTTGTACCAATCTCACGGCTGTTTTGTCCAGTCCATGCTTTGGTGATGGCGTAGCATGTCTCCTGCAACGCGAATCTTCTGAAAATTAATGATAAGAGGGTGTGAAGCGATGAAGACGAATTCCTTGAGCCGGCGCGAGGTGCTTGCGTTGGGACTGGCGGCAGCGGTGCCGTTGGACTTGCTGGCAGAATTGGCGCAGGCGGCGCCGGCCGCCAATTCGAATGCGATGCGCACATTGGATCGTTTTATCGCAGGCTACTGTGCTGCCATGAACGCGCCAGGGTTGACGCTGGGACTCGCAAATGCAGCAGGGACTGTTCGCGTCGCCTCATACGGGTATGTTGATCTTGCCGCCAAGATTCCGGTCTCGACGTCGCATCTTTTTGAAATCGGTTCGATATCGAAGTCGTTCGTGGGATTGACCATCCTGCAATTGCACGAGGAGCAGAAAGTTGACTTGCAGGCACCCGTCCGCAGTTACCTTCCCTGGCTGTCGATGGAAAGCACCTTCGGCGAGATTCTCGTCCATCATTTGTTGACCCACTCCAGCGGAATGCCGGATGACGCGCCCTTGATCCCCAGCTCACCGGAACGGCGCCCGCGCCAGGCACTCAAACCCGGCTCCGAGTTCCACTACAGCAATTGGGGCTACGATGTCCTGGGACGATTGATCGAGGCGGTCGACGGTCGTTCCTGGCAGGCAGCGGTCGCCGCCCGTATCCTGAAGCCGGTCGGAATGACTGATACTTCGCCCACCATCACGAGCGCGTCCCGTGCGCGAATCGCTCAGAGCTATATGCCTCTGCACGATGATCGGCCTTATCCGCGGCACGGCGCGTTGGTTCCCGCGGGAAACCTGGCGGTCGAGTTTGCGGCGGGATCGATCGCATCAACGCCCAAAGACATGTCGCTCTATATGCAGATGATTCTAAACCACGGTGAGGTGCGAGGCGGCCGTATTATTTCCGAAGAGAGCTTCAGGTTGTTCTCCACGCCTCACATCGCTGCGCCGGCGTTTGGTCCGACCGCCGGTTACGGCTACGGGATTGCGGTCGACACGCTCGATGGACATGTCCGTCTCAGACATACTGGCGGCATGGTCTCGTTCATGTCCGCCATTCACATGGATCTGGACGCGAAGCTCGGCGCATTTGCCTCCATCAATGCACAGCTGGGCTATCGGCCCAATCCCGTCGCACAGCTGGCCGTGCAGCTGTTGCGCGCCGAGAAGGAGGGCGCCAAGCCGCCCCCCGAGCCTCCGTTCGATGCAGCGGCAAAGGTCGAGTCCGCCGACAGCTACGCCGCGATTTACACATCCGGGGCCGGCCGGCACATCGAAATAAAAAGCGCCGCCGACCGCCTCAGTCTCATGGCCGAAGGGCGCACGATTCCGCTGCAGCAATCTGAAGACGGGAACTTCATTGCGGATCAATCGGGCTTCGATCTGTTTCCGATCACTTTTGAACGCGCGGAGACTTCGCCGGCCGCTGTCGACAAGTCGAAAGCGCCCATTACCGCCTTGGCCTATGGAGCGGATTGGTACGCACGCGCCGGATATCAAGGGGAGAAAGCGCTTGAACCATCCGCCGCTCTGGCCAAGTATGTCGGCGAGTATTATTCCGAGAATCCCTGGGACGGCACGGTTCGCGTTGTGCAGCGGCAGGGCCGCCTCTGGATGGGCGGCACGGATCCCTTGGTGCCGATCGGCAATCACCTATTCAGGATAGGCAAGGAAGCCGGTCCGGGCGTGGTGGAATTCTCAGAATTGATTGGCGAGAAGGCTAGTTTGCTTTGGCTTGACGGAGTTCAATTTCTGAGAGTCGAGGGAGTTGCTTCTTAATGGATGTGCTCGGTGGGCGGCGAGTGCTTCGCCGATATATACCGAGGTTGAAGTTGCGGCGCATGCGTTCGGTACTTAAGATCGATCTCCCATGAAACTACTGCGTTATGGTGCGCCGAAACACGAGAGGCCGGGTCTATTGGACAGCGAGGGAGCGATCCGCGATCTGTCCGGGCACATCGAGGATATTTCTCCGCGGACGGTGACACCGCAGAGTTTGGCGCGCCTCGCCGCATTGAACAGCAAGGAACTGCCCTTGGTTGGCGGCGTGCCTCGTCTAGGCGTACCCGTCGGCGGGATTGGAAAATTTATTGCAATTGGCTTGAACTACGCGGATCACGCCAAGGAGGCGAATCTACCGATTCCCACCGAACCGCCGATGTTTACCAAGGCCATCAGCTGTCTAAACGGTCCGAATGATGAAGTCATGCTGCCCAAGGATTCCGTGAAAGGCGATTGGGAGGTCGAATTGGGGGTCGTCATCGGCAGCACGGCGCGCTATGTCAGCGAGGAAGATGCGCTCGATTTTGTTGCCGGCTACGTGCTTGCCAATGATGTGTCGGAGCGCGCGTTTCAATTGGAGCGCGGTACCCAGTGGGACAAAGGCAAAGGCTGCGACACGTTCGGACCTGTCGGACCCTGGTTGGTAACTGCCGATGAAGTCGGTGACCCGCAAAATCTCGAGATGTTCTTGAATCTAAACGGTCGACGCATGCAGACCGGCAACACGCGCCGCATGATTTTCCCAGTGCGGCAATTGATTGCGTATGTCAGCCGGTTTATGACGTTGGTCCCCGGCGACTTATTGATCACGGGGACACCGCCGGGCGTCGGCATGGGTCACAAGCCAAATCCCATTTTCCTCGCCGTCGGCGATGAAATGCACCTAGGGATAGAAAAACTCGGTGAGCAACGCCAGAAGGTGGCTGCGTGGCGCCGCCTGGGCGATGATGGTTCCGAGCAGAAGTGATGGTCAATCAAGGAGGCAAGGACGTATGTTTATTCGCGAGTGGCGCGGCCGCGCAAAACAGACCGACGCGGTCAGGTATCCGGAATATTTCCGCCAGGAAGTTATCAGGCAGCTGCGCCAGGCACCAGGATTCCAGGGCGGATACTTGACCCGGCGCGAAGTCGGCGACCAAGTGGAGTTTTTGGTGCTCACTCGCTGGAAATCTATGGACGCGATTCGTGAATTCACAGGATCGGTCGCGGATCACGCGGTCATTGACCCCAGCGCAATGGCGACTCTCGATGCGTACGATCATACGGTCCGCCACTATGAGGTGCTGGAAGACCTTTCCTGATTCCTACCGGGCGTCGATGGATCGCCGCAGCGCCTTCGTGACTTCGCCGGCGATGTCGTCCTGTACTTTCAAGGTGTCGTCCGATTGGCGATCATAGGTTTCCGACCAGACTACGAATCCATTGTCGGCGCGGACCAGGCGCGCTGCGATGCGCATGATTGATCCTGACTTGCGCAAGCTTCCGTCCAGGACATACGCGACACCCAAGGATTTTGCGATATCGGCGATCGAGATCTTTTTGCCTTTAAAATAGAAGGACGAGGTCGGCGGAGGGACACGAAGGCCTGGGATCTTGCTGAGCCGATCGATGAGTTCCTCGGTCATCCCGTCCGCAAAATACTCCTGGTCCATCGACTCGCTGGTCAGGTCAAGGAATGGCAGCACCGCGACGGAAGCCTGAAGCGGCAGCGCGTCAGGGGTTGCTCTCGAGTACGAAGGGCTGCCGATCCTGCCGTAGAAAAGGAAGGCAAGAATCAGGATCAAGGGAATGGCGGCGCCGGCGGCGAGCAGCGTCCAATTCTTGCGGGCAGGGTGTGGCACCTCGGGTTCCAAGCGCTCCGGGGCCGGCGGCGGGTTCAAGGACCGCTCCACCCACGGGCTCACGGTCGCCACCATGCGGTAACCTAAGCGCGGAACCGTCGCGATGTAGATGGGCTGCTTGGGATCGTCGCCCAGCAGTCGGCGCAGCGACGTGATGGCCTGATATACGGAGTCCTGCGTGACGATGACCCCAGTCCAAACCTGTTCGAGCAGGTCATCGATGCTGACGACCTGTCCGGCGTGTTCAGCGAGACATAACAGCAGGCGCATGGTTCGTGCTTCGACCCGCACCGTCTCGCCCTCACGCGAGATCTGGCCGGAGGCCGGGCTTACGCGCCAGTCCCCGATTCGCAGCGATGTTCCGGACGGTTGATCCATGCGCCGATTGTATCAACACCGGCGAATTTGACCGCAAGGCGCGGAGTTTTTCCGCCCAGGCGCGATGCTACCTTAGGCATCTCGTGAATGAGGAGATCTCATGGCTACACTTAAAGATGCGGACGATATTCGCTGGCAGGCGGTCATCGCCAAGGATAAAGACGCAGACGGACAGTTCTTCTTTTCGGTTCGAACCACGGGCGTTTATTGCAGGCCGTCGTGTCCGGCGCGGCCCGCACGCCGGGAAAACGTTGCTTTTCACCGATCGTGCGATGCCGCCGAGGCGGCGGGATTTCGTGCCTGCAAACGCTGCCGGCCTCGGGAGGCGTCGCAATCCGAGCGCGATGCGGAAATGGTGGCCCGCGCCTGCGATTTGATCCAGAAATCAGAAGAGCCGCCGCGTCTCGCGGCGCTGGCCGCGGCCTTTGGCCTGAGTGCCTTTCATTTTCATCGGGTCTTCAAAGCCTCCACAGGCCTCACTCCCAAGGCCTATGCCGATGCCCACCGGTCAGATCGGATTCGCAAGTCCTTGCCGTCGTCGAAGACTATCACCGGAGCGATCTATGACGCGGGATTCAACTCAAACGGCCGGTTCTATGCCAAGTCCGCACAGGAACTGGGAATGACGCCTCGGCGCTATCGAGCCGGCGGCGATCGGACGCAAATTCGTTTCGCGATTGGGGAATGTTCCCTTGGATCGATACTGGTGGCTGCAACTGAAAAGGGAGTGTGCTCCATCCTGATGGGCAGCGATCCGGACGCGTTGGTACGCCAGCTACAGGACCGCTTCAGCAAGGCCGAACTCATCGGCGGGGATGCGGCGTTCGAAAAGCTCGTGGCCAAGGTAATTGGTTTCGTTGAGCAGCCGCGCCTCGGCCTGGACCTGCCGCTTGACGTGCAGGGGACCGCCTTTCAACAGCGGGTGTGGAGGGCGCTGCGGAAAATTGCGGTGGGCAAGACCGCAAGCTACGGCGACATCGCCGCACGCATCGGTCAACCTAATGCAATACGCGCGGTCGCGCAGGCCTGCGCCGCCAACACGCTTGCGGTTGCGATTCCCTGCCATCGGGTCATTCGCACAGACGGGAATCTCTCGGGTTACCGGTGGGGGGTGCAGCGCAAGCGCGCGTTGCTGGAGCGAGAGAGCCGGCATGATTGATGGACGCGTGGCAGATTTTGACTGGTCCGCGGTTGAAGATCAGCTTGACAGCTACGGAGTGGCGCGCGCCGGAAATTTGCTTCGCGCTGAAGAATGCGCAGCCCTGGCGCAGCTCTACGATCTTGAAGAGTCCTTCAGAAGCCGGGTAATCATGGCGCGTCATGGCTTTGGGCGCGGGGAGTATCGCTATTTTTCCTATCCGCTGCCGGCCATCGTACAGAGTTTGCGCACGATACTTTATGGCCGCCTCGCGGCGATTGCCAATCGCTGGAACGAACTGATGGGCTTCGAGACTCGCTACCCCATGGAACTCGAAAGCTTTCTGTCACGCTGTCACGCCGCAGGCCAGAACCAACCGACCCCGCTCCTACTGCAATATGTTGCGGGGGACTTCAACTGCCTGCATCAGGATCTGTACGGGGAACAGGTCTTTCCCCTGCAGGCGGCGATCTTACTCTCTGAGCCGGGCCGCGATTTCGAAGGCGGCAACTTCGTCGTGACGGAACAGCGCCCGCGCATGCAATCGAGAGTGGAGGTTCTTGAGCTGCGGCAGGGCGATCTGGCGATATTCGCGGTGCGGGATCGCCCGGTGAAAGGCGCTCGTGGAATTTATCGGGTTAAGCATCGGCACGGAGTCAGCCGTGTCCACTCAGGTCGGCGGCACATGCTGGGCGTGGTCTTTCATGATGCGAGCTGAGCGCGAAAAGCGACACTGTGCCGGCGCCACATGGACGCGGGCACAGTGTGTAGGCCAATACTACTAATATAGCCCAAAGAACTATCGGTTCTGCGCCACCAGTTTCGAGACTTCCGACCACTGCTCAGATGCGCGAGCTATGTTGCCCGGGACGTCTTTCTTCCAGTTTTTGCGGGATTCGAGGTCGGCGAACATGTACAGCTTGCCGTCGACGAGCGCAAATACACGCGGGTGAGCGCCAACTTTGTGGCCCTGAGAGACGCCGAAGGCATCGAAGCCATCATACTGCGGTGCGTACTTCGCCGGGTCGCTCGCGAACGTTCGCAAGTGCGCCGGGGTGATGAAGTAGAACTTAGACCCCTTGTAGTCGAAACTGAGGTCTTTGTTCCCCTGGATCGGATCCGGCGAGGGCGTGAAGTAGGACAGCGCATCGTAGCTGTTCAGCGCCACGCCTTTCTCCTCATAGAAGTCGCCTGCGAAAACCTGCGCGGCGGCCAGCGACAAGACGGCGGCGGAAGTAAAGCGAATGATTGATCGGTAGTTCACGGTAATCTCCAAAGTGTTCACAAAACATCACAAAAAATCAGTGACTCATGTCACCGGCGCGCGGCGCGCGCGGCCAATCCTTAAGCTGCTTGAATTACTTCCGCCTTTACCGCGGCCGAGTCGTTGACCGCGATAAGCGCAAAGGGAAGCAGAGCAAGGATCATTGAGAGCAATAGGGCACTGGTATTGGCGAGGATTTTCATCGGTATCTCCCTGGGCTGGACCATGGAGGCACTGTAGTGCGTTGTTAGGCGGCCTGTTTGGCCGTGCGCCAAACCGCGAAATCCGCGGCGCGAGTGGCAGGGATGGGTCGCGAACGGTAGGGGCCAACGGGCTGCCGCCCGGCGCGTGTTAGACTTTGGCCTCCGGGGATGATGCTAAAGCGTTCAAAATAGGACAAAAAACCGCCCGGGAGCGGACGTTAGATAAGGAGGGCTCATGATATTCGAGTCCATTTCCAGCGGGGGTTGCCGCTCCTACTTGGTGGGCTGCGAGGATACGTGCGCGGCTGCGCTGATTGATCCCGAACTCAGCCAAATCGACCGCTACAAGGCACTGGCGGCCCGTCATGGGCTGCGTTTCCGTTATCTCATCGACACGCATACGCATGCCGATCATTTCTCTGCCACGCGGCAGCTCGCCGGTCAGCTTGACGCGCCTGTCGTCATGCATCGCGCCAGCCCTGCGCCTTTCATCGATCTGCGCCTGGAGGGTGGTGATTTATTGGTGGTTGGACGCCTGCGCCTGCAATCCTTGTACACCCCGGGGCATACGGCCGATTCCATGTGCCTGTGCGTCGAAGATCGCGTCTTTACCGGGGATACCTTGCTGATCGGGGGCACGGGTCGCACGGACCTACCCAGCGGCGACGCGGGTGCATTGCACGAGAGCCTGTTCCAGGGTGTTCTCAAGCTCGATCCGGCGCTGAAGATATTTCCGGCGCACGAATACAAGGGCCGCAGCCATTCCACCATCGCTCAAGAGCTCGCCGAAAACCCGCGCCTGCAAAAGCGGGAGCGCGGCGCTTTCGTCGACATGATGCAGAGTCTGAATCTCACGATGCCCACGCATGTTACCGAAGCGCTGCGTACCAACATGAGCGGTGGAAAAACCGTTGCACAGATGCTCTCCGATGCGGCTGCGTCTGTTCCGTTCATGTCGATGGCGCAACTGAAGGTAAACATCGAAAGCCGCCGTGACGACATGATCGTTCTGGATGTGCGCGAACGCGATGCCTACGAAAGCGGCCACGTCCCGGGAGCGTTTCACCTGCCGCGCGGACAGCTGGAGCTTCGTGTGAACGAGGAGCTCAAAGACCCAACTCTACGGATTCTGGTGTGCTGTGAGTTTGGACGCATCTCCACTTTGGCGACAGCGACGCTTCGCACGATGGGATTCTCAGGTGCGGTCGCGCTGGACGGCGGCATCAAGGCTTGGCGGGAAGCCGGCTATCCGCTCGAGGTCGGCGCAAAGCCTTCGGGTCTTGAGGCTTCTTAACCTTCCTGGTCCTTGATTTCCACCCAGGTTGGCGCGTGGTCGCTGGCTTTCTCCCAGCCGCGCACTTCGCGATCTACCCCCGCACTGACCAGACGGTTCGCGATCGAGGGGCTCAATAACAGGTGATCGATTCGCAGTCCGGCATCCCGTCCGTAGGCATTACGGAAAAAGTCCCAAAAAGTATAAATCTGTTTACCGGGATGCATCGTTCGCACTGAATCCACCCAGCCGTGTTTGAGCAAATGGGCGTATGCCTCGCGAACCTCAATTCTAAACAAAGCGTCGTCCACCCAACGCTCCGGCTTATACACGTCGGCTTCAGTCGGTATGACGTTGTAGTCGCCCGCAAGTACCACCGGCGCTCCGGAGAGAAGCAATTCAGCTGCATGGGCCAGGAGCCGATTGAGCCAGCGCAACTTGTATTCGAATTTAGGTCCCGGTGCGGGATTGCCGTTCGGCAGGTAGAGGCAGCCGATTACGATGCCGGCCACTGTCGCCTCGATGTATCGACTGTGGACGTCATCAGGGTCGCCGGGAAGAACCCGTCTTATTTCCTGCGGCTCGGAGTTCTTGGCAAGGATCGCGACGCCATTCCAGCTTTTCTGCCCGTGCCAAATGACACCGTAGCCAGCGTCTCGAATGGCCCCTTCCGGGAATTTATCCTGCGGCGCCTTTAGTTCCTGAAGACAAACCACATCGGGCTTCGACTCCGCAAGCCAGCGCAAAAAGTTGGGGAGGCGAGCGTTGATGCTGTTGACATTGTAGGTGACGATTCTCATGACCCATTATTATTGGTTCTTCGATCGATTTGCAAAAGCGCACTGCGCCCGGAGCGGACAGCGCGCGCACAAGGGATTGGAGCGTTTGCAAAGCTCGTGGCCGTGATGCGCAACCAGCAGATAGCCGCGAATTCTCTCGTCAAAAGTCGCTGCCAGCGTACTCAACATTTGCTGTGCGGCCGCGTAAACGGCGACATATTTTCGCCCCTCCGGACCCTGCAGCACGCGCACCAAGACGTACGGGCACGCGGAAGGAACTGCCGCAACCGGCGAGAGGCGGGAGAACAGCAAGATCCGATCAGCGCCCGGATTGCCGATCCCAGGGAATGCCTTCAAAGCCTTGCGTGCCTGTGGCGCGGAAAGGCGCGAGAGCGCGGTGCGAAGATCGCCGCCATACTCTTCTTGCACGCGCTCCGCAATCTCCTTCACGCGTGCCGCGCGCAGATCCGGCACCATGCCGCCCGCCTCGAGCGCCCCCGCGAGTTTGGCGGTCGATGCGGCGATGAGACGTTTGGGGGCGATGCCAACCTCGCGCGTCAATGAGGACCACCCCTTGGAACAGCGCTCTTCGCTCGCGGGATAGCCGCAATGCCACCAGATCAAAAACTCATAAGGATCCGCCGGTGCTACGGGATCGAGCGCTCCGTAGTTGGATTCCAGAGAGTCCAGAATGTCAGTGATTCGCGGCGTTGCCACGGCTGTTCCGGCACCATCGATAGCACGCTCAAGTCGCGCGAGCGCACAAGTGTAGCAGTCCCAGAATCACATCAGGGCGCGTTGCACGAACCAAAACAAGGCCAGACACGCGATCGCGGAAGAGCCCCACGGCATGATGCCGCGGCGGTAGAAATGGGTGGCGCGCAAAAGATAAGCGAGCGGCATGACGGCGAGTACTACGGCCAGTTGTCCTGCCTCGACACCGAGATTGAATGCCACCAGCGATATCAGCCGCGCACCCTTGGGCAATCCCATCTCGGTGAGCACCGATGCGAATCCGAAGCCGTGCAGCAGTCCGAACGCAAAGGCGATGCGCCAGCGGCCTTCTGTCACTCGCGGAAACACATTGTTGAGCGCGGCAATGATGATGGAGGCCGCAATCACGGACTCCGTCAGCCGGCTCGGCAGCCGAATCAAATCGAACGCAGCCAACGACAGAGTGATTGAATGAGCGAGCGTAAAGGCGGTAACGACCTTGACGATGTTGACGAAGGCGGGACCGGCAATCGGCACTGCGTCCCAGCGATTCTGCCGGCGCACGAGTACTGCCGGAAGCAGCAGCGACAACAGAAAGAGCAAATGATCGATGCCGCTCCAGATGTGCCAAATTCCCGCGCGCAGATATTCGGTAAAGGCGGACCACGATGAGATTTGGTTGAGCTCAAACTGCCGAGTGTCCGCGGAACCGCCCAGGACCGCCGTCTGCGCCGTCCCGTTCGCGACAAGGGTCAGCAAGCCCCGGTGCGAAGGATCCTCTGCCGCCAGCAACGTGTAGCCGATGGACAACCGGGTGAGCGCAACACCGCATTCGGCCGTGAGCGGCAACCACAGATAACTGCCGTCAACGCGGTCGTTGACCTCGACTGGGGCAAATCCAAGTCGGCATGGCCCGTCGGCAGACGTCAACCGCAGATGCCCCTGCGCATAGTTTTGCAGCGCCTCTTGCTTTGACTTCAATTCTCCCCAGGTCACTTTGCCGTTCCCGTCGCGGTCCAAGCCAACCGCGAGTTCGCCGTCCCGGATCGCGAGTTCAATCGCGCCGGAAACGGTCGAACCGTTGACTTCGAGAGTCAGAAAGCCATTGCTGGCAATGTGGGCTTGGGCCCACGGGGCAGTCAGCAGCAAGGCCAACGCGAGCGCGAAATGTCGCCGCATGTTCATCGCGAGGCCGAGAGTGCAGGGCTGTTCAAGGCCTCGACGCGCACGTCAGTCTGCCCTTGAGCGCGCACGAAGTTGGCGGCGGGCGCGGCGGCGCTCGGGTTTCCGGCCGCGTTTGCCGCATGCATGAGCACGAGCACGTCGTCAGGCTCACGCTGCACGGTCCAATTCTCGAGGGCCGCCGCCAGACTTAAGTGAGGCTGACCTTCAATCTCGAGCAAAAATCGCGCCTGCTCACGCCGATGTACCGCCTCGCCGCGCTGCAACTCGGCGGCGAATGCCGCGCGCAGACGAGCGCTGCTTTGCTCAAGAGCAGGGTCATGAAGGCGTTTTTGCGCGATCGCGATTCGCAGCAGCAGGGGTTCGAAACTTTCCTGGCCGGCTAGAAGCGCCAACACTTCAGCGGCGCGCCCCTGCTGCAACATCAGATCCGCGTAGGCCGCTCGCACATAGAAATCGGTTGGCGAGAGGCGAAGATCCTGCTGAAACCATCGCTCGGCGTCTTCATCGCGGCCAAGACGCACCGCCATTTCTCCCAACTCGGAGTACAACCAGGATTTTTCAGAATTGAGCCACCCCTGTGTGGAAACCTGGGTCAACGACGAATAGGCCGACTCCAAATGGCCGCGGAGCCCTTGCAGGCTTTCTGTGCAAAGTGCAGCCAATCGCGGTTCCACAAGCCTGGAAAACGCGTCGCAGGCCAAGCCGGCCTCGGGATAACGGCCCAATACGCGCAGGACCGTCGCTCGGATCAGCAGTGCCTGCGGATTTTGGGGCCGTACCGCCAGCGCATGATCGAGAACGGCCAGCGAGGCCGCGAATTCATGGCGACTTTGCAGCAGTGTGGCCTGCAGCACCAAAACGTCGGCGTTCGGAGATGATTGTTGCACCCACGGCGCCAGCACGGCTTCGGCGTAACCCAGGTACCGCAGATCGCCGCTGAGGCGTGACTGCTGAATGTAGAACTGGGCCAATGGAATCGCCACATCCACCCGGGCCCGCGCCAGGCGACGCGCCGACACGTCGGCGTAGCGGGTGCCGGTGGAAACTTCTGCGAGGACCGCATCGTCGCTCGCCGGCACATAGTGTTCCGCGAGAGCCGCCCTGTTGCCGGCAGCACTTAGCAATACCGCGACGGGCAGCGTAAAAAGCCAGCCCCGCAAGCTGCGGAGCCGGCCCAAGCGATCACGTGGCATCTACGCTCACCGGCGAACTCGTCTCGTCGCCAATCGGCGTGACCGCAATCGCGGCGTTGTCCACTTCGAACGGATCTGCCGTCTCCGAGGTTTGCGTCTGCACAATGGCGAGTACCGCAGCCGTATCCAGATCCTTTGTCATTGAGGGTGGCGGTGGCGGTGGCGGCGGAGGCGGGCCGCCGCTCGTGTGGCGATCACCTCCGCAACCTGCCAGCAGCGCGCTGCTCATCACCCCGGTGCCGATTATCAATGCGATTCTTTTCATGTTGGTCGACCCTTAAAAGTTAGGTGAGCCTGCGATCGGGGTGTTCAGATACGGAAACGCCGTCAGGAAGTTGGCCGGATTGGCTTGCACGCCATCGGTATAGCCCAACTGTCGCGACGCATCGGATGCAGGATCCGGATCGGCTGAGCTGCCGTCGTAGGGCTTCAAGAGAACACCCATGGCAACCCGCAGCGTGATGTCGACCACGTCGTCGATCGGTCGACGGCCATTGGGATAACCGGCCAGATCACCGGCAAGAACACCGAGATCCTTCTGGCCGGCGTATGGGGTGACGGGCGTGCTGGTGTTCAGGCGCAACTCCTCTGCCGGCGCCTGGACCTTGGCGGGCTGATTCACGCCGGCGATACCTGTAAGGAATACTGCTTCGAGATCCGTGCGCGGATACACGTTGGGGGCGAGAACGCCGGCGCTGCCGAACAACGCTTGGACCAATACAGGCAGAGAAGGGTTGGTTACGTAGTCGGCGAATTCGGCGTCCTGAACGGGAGTCGTGGTATTCCAGCGGTCCTTGTCGGGCAATCCGATCACCAGCTCATTCACCAAGGGCATCCCGAGACGCGAAACCTGGCTCCACGCTCCACCGGCCAGTTCCGGTCCGGTCGGAGAAGCGACAGGTCCGACGCTGGCCACGCTCTTCGCGCTCTGCGGCGTCGGATTGAGCACCGAAGCTTGGCGCAAGCTCGCCGTCGTGTAAGCGCCGATCACAGGATCGGAACCGTTCGTGAGACAAGCGGCCGGGACCTCGAGCTCGAGCGAGGTCACGTTAAATCCGGCGAGGGAATTGGTGCCGAAGTTACGCGTGCTCGTGCCGGCGGGAACCAACTGCTCGACCGGGTAGTGATAATTCACCAGGTCGAAGGTACCCCCCAAGTCCAGAAAGAACGGATCCTGACGCTGGCCGACGAATACCTTCCCCTCTCCGCATCCGGGAATCAGGATCGGATAGACGAAGGTCGCGGCATAAGCAGCATAATTCGGAATCGATTTATTGCCGATATTGTCCAAGGGCTTGGCGAATGTAGTGCTGCCGGTGTTGAGATTTGAAATCTGAACCACCGTCCCCATGCGCCGATCGCCTTTTACGAGGGTCAGCGTGTAAGCTTGCGAAACATTTTGCGGGGTGGTGTTTCCTGCGCTGACCGGCCCGATATTGGTGAGCGGCACCGGAACCATTTTCGACCCCACCGGCACCGCGAGACCTTGTGTGGTGGTGGTGAATCTAAATTGAAATGTAAGGTTCGCCTTGCCTGAACCGGTGTTATCGACGGAGATCTCGTAGAGGGCGTTGTCATCGAGGTTGAAATAGTTGGGTCCACCTTGTGGATCCTGGAGCGGCACGTAGTTGGCAATCAGGGTCACGAACCCCGCCCTGCCTTGCTCGTAGCTGTTGAACATATAGAAATCCGTGCCGTCCACACTTGGGCGGGTGCTGATAAAAGGCGCTTCGCGATGGCTTGATGCGAATGCGCCCCCGGCGACAGAGGCGGCAAGCACCCCTATCACTAATTGTCGGTGTTTGATCATGCTCATCGAACAGGCTCCTTGGGCATTGTGTGTTATTGGGCTCGCTGCGGATGACTTCGAGCTTTCGGATGGATCGGATGCAGGCAGACGCATTAAAAGTCTGCACGCACAAGCGCCTTGAGCTGGGAAACAGAGTTTGGGCGCCGGGCGCCCGCGCGGAGAAGCCGCGGTGAAGGATGCGTCCTGGCGGGGGCCTACTTGGGCGTATCCGCCCAAACGTCGCTATGCTTGATACGCTCGAGGAGCGCCTGTGGATCAAGCTTGCGATAATCCGGCGGGATGCTGAACAAGTTTGCCGGCTGCGTGTCGAGGAGGATGTTCTCGAGCACAAACAGATTTCCATCCGCCGCTCGCCACTTCACCGGAAAGCCAATCGTGGAGTCGACCCAGCCGTAACTCGACTGTCCATCGGGCATGGCCACGTGGTATTCGACGACTTGGCGCTCATTGACGATTGCGTGTTCGACG
>Ga0210387_10000729_pt1 | contig 24133 bp, 20 predicted proteins | sample IncBWC7OmetaG_FD_160108 | JGI IMG/M metagenome (GOLD analysis project Ga0210387, IMG submission 160108) | Forest soil microbial communities from Barre Woods Harvard Forest LTER site, Petersham, Massachusetts, United States - Inc-BW-C-7-O ...
AAGATCCGTTCGGATGCAAATCCGTTCGATCCGAAGTGGCGCACCTACTTTGAGGAGCGTGCTCTTCTCAAGGCAAGGGGCCGGAGTCCGCGTGGAGGAGGCAAGCGAGAAACGTTGTGAAGCCGGTGCCGGCTTGAACGGCACTTAGAACGGTCCGAGCCGGATGAGCGGAAACCATCATGTCCGGTTCTACGGGGAGGGGGCGGGTTTATCCCCGTCTCCTTACCCAAGCGACTGGATTGTTGTGACGACAAATTTCAATGTTCGTCGGAATGGCGAGTGAACGATGCGATTGAAGTTATCTTGGCCAACGCCCGAAATTACCACGTTCTTCCCGCTTTGCCGCGGCCTTGAATTCGTTAATTATCGCTACCCGTTGGGCGTCGTCCAGCTCCGCCGTGACGTCTTTGTTGAACGCCAAAAGAAACACGGAGTGAATCTCCGGTTCATGTCCGCTTCCGTAGCTGCCCTTCACTTTCGCGAGCCGCCATTTTCCTTTATACGGGATTGAAGCCTCAACGATTAGGTTTCGTGGCGTCCCGTTGAGTGCCATAATGGATTCGCCTGAATTACACGGAACCCAAAAGCCCGCTGACCGCTTTGCTAATTTGACTGAAAGTAAACGGCATGGGCAGGATGCTGTCTGTACCTGCCGTCGCCGGAGGATCAAAATTCTCTTTCGAGCATCGCGTGCCGAGCCAAAGCACTGGCAAGTGCGACGTGGCGCCATCGGTCTTGAATTGGGCGCGGACCGTGCCCGATTCGGCCATATCACTATCAATCACGATCAAGTCCACCTGCTGTGATCTCGCCCGATCCAGAGCCTCAGCGCCGTCCGAAGCGGTGAAAACGAAGTGGTGATTGATTTGAAGGAAATTCTCCAGGAGATCCCGAATCACTGTAAATGGACTCACGACCAGAATCCGTTTGGCAGCCGATTTGCTTTTCGCGGAAAGTTCACCGGGCGGGGCGATCATTACATCGGCAGGGGGCATGTGAATATTGGGCAAATTATGAGAGGAGCGATGGCTCCACCAATGCCTCTCACAAGGGCGTGTCCAGTCAATTTAAACGCAAACTAAAGTCAGTGTGAAAAAAGCCTTTGAAGTTCGTCGGTCTGCATCTGGAACCTTGCCGGATTCGACTTCTTTAGGCCGGCGAGATTTTGAAGCTTCCATCGCACGGCTGGAAGTTCGGCGAGATGACGAAACTTCATCGCATCCCAGGGAGGTGCGCCCGCGACGAGTCCCAGAAGGAAGCGCTTGTGCGCCTCCGTCAGCGACGCGGCGAGATCACGTCGCAGGCGTTCACGCGTGGCCTGCAATTCAGCCAATGGAATTGGCTCCCGCTCCATGCCGATGAATTCCTCGCCGAAGGCCGGCTTCAGATCGATGTCATGAGAAAAGAGTACCTCGTGCACGGGTCGGTTGTGACCTGCCAGGTAGCAGACAAAACATTCCACGATTTCCGGGGTGAGTCCAAAGCTTCGATACATGCCATGCACGTCGAAAAAGTCGCGCGGATGCTGCCGATCCATGGCAGCCACCAGCTTGCTTCCGTAAAGTTCAGGCATGGCCAGCATCGGAACTGTCACTGATGTCGTGAACAGGTCGCTGGCCGCTTTCACCAACCGGCTTTGCACGGTTGGCAGGAGCGTGCCGCGAAAGACATGGTTGACCTCGATCTTTACCTCTTGGCGGTCGCGGCGGATAAACAGCTTCGTTTCGTCGCCGGTCTTGGTGCTGGTTACTTGTGCCTCGAGACCACGGCTTCGCAGTCGCCGGTGCATGGCATTCAATTCAGAGCCAATCTCCGCGAGCGCCGCCTCGCGGCCCTTGTCATGCGCAACATAGACCACGTCGATGTCCACCGACAGCCGGGGCATATCCTGCACAAAAAGATTCAAAGCCGTGCCGCCCTTCATTGCAAAGCAGCCCGCTTGGAAAACGTCTGGCACAACCTCAAGGAGGAGGCGGACGGTATCAACGTAGGATTTGTCCATTACGGTTTCAGGATGAGGGTGGTGCCGTCGGAAAGTTTTTGAACCCATCGACCGCGACCGCGCGGCCCGGCCAGTTTGCGCGCGTCAGCGGCCCAGTCCAGATTCAGTTCTTCCGCCCATTGCACGCAGAGTCGTACGACTTTCACACTGGGACAGTGTTTGAGCAACCGGCCGAGCACATCGAGACGGGGCGAACGCACGCCTTCCATGATGTTGCGGGCTTCTTCGCGGCCCTGCTTGGCACCGACCTCGCTCAATAGCTCCAGCAGCGCACGTTCCGGCCCGGAGACAGCCGGGCCGTCCGGTGTTTCCGGCAAAGTTTGCAGGCCGAAGCCGGCGGGCAGGGTGGAGTTGAAAAGTTTTCGCGCCACGTAACGGGCCGGAAACCGCTCCGTGAACCACGGAGGGAGAGACCATCGCAGTTCGCCCCACAGGCTGAGCCGCTCGCGCGGGCCCACGTTGTGGCGAACGCCGCGCCAGGCGAGAGCCGTCTTCCCCCCGACGTGCAAGCCGCGCAAACGGCGGGCGAGGAACTTCACCGAGGGCCCCACCTGAAGCGTGTCGTTGGGAAACATGAATACCCCGCGGCCCAGGCGCACGAGCCAGCCCGAGCGAACGTAGTGGGAAGCGAGCGCAGACGATACCCCCAGCTCCTTCAGCAACGCGACGTCAAGCGGTGCGCCCCGAGGCAAGGAGGCCAAGGATTTGATTGGAGTTTGTTTTATAGATGTAGCCATATTTGAACTATTTGTTAAGTTCCAAACATATATGATTACAAATTGTGAAATAGTTAAAGCTTAATTTTAACTGTATCACGTTTTCCAATCTTTTGCCTTTCCACTCAGACGGGAACCAGTTCAAGCGCCTCTTCCGGAGCGAGGCGATGGAGAAGCTCATCGCGTATGGACTGCCAGGTTTCCTCTGTCATGGCTTTGAACTTGGCTATCAGTTCTTCCGGCTCAACGGGCTTCAGCTCGATACTGCCGCTTAGCATCGCCGGCAGCTTTGAGGCCAGCGTCCGCCGGAAGTCCTCCTGACCAGGCTGGAAATAGTGCTTCATCACGATTTCCGCGGTGCGATGTCCAGTGACCTTCTTGACGATTTCCAGCGGCACGCCGGCGGTCAGAGCGAGCGTAACCCAGGTGACGCGGAAGGAATGGAAATCCCGGATTGAAGCCCGGCGCAGCCCATCTTTGCGAACCTGCTGGATTGCGCCCCGTGACGTTCCTTTCTCTTCGTCGGATTTTGCATCCTCGGGATTGAAGAAACCCGCCGCCCGCATCACCCGCCGCACGCGGTCGGTCACATGGTCGGGGTTGACCCGGTACTGCATGGAAAGCTTAGGAAACACATAAATGCTGTCCTTGGCCTCTTCGCTTGCGAGCGCCCGTTTGAGCACATCGTACAGCATCGGGAAAATCGGGATCTGAACGACCTCACTGGTCTTGGAGGTTTTCACCCGGATGAATCGCGTGGGCAGGTCAACCGCCTCCTGAAGCAACATGCAGCAATCGCCCCGCCGCATCGCGGTGCAGATGGCCGTGACAATCGCCGGATAAATGAAGGGATCCGCTTTCGCCGCGGCGATGATGTCCCGGAGTTCCTCCGCCGTGAAAGGTTTTCGGAAGACGGCCTGCGTTTCTCGCGTGGGGATGCCTTCGAAGGGGTTTTCTGGCATGCCCGCATCCTTGCGCAGCGATTCGAACACCGAACGAAGCAAAATGAGAATCGAGTTATAGGTTTTGGGCGAAATGCCCCGCTTCGTTTCGCTATTCACAAAGTCCCGCGCCATGTGCGACTGGACGTTCGCCATTTCCCGCACGCCGGGAAAATTTCTCTGCAGATACTTGATAAAAGATGCGATCCGGCTCTGCGCCTGGCAAAGATACCGCTCCGCCAGCGGCCGGCGGCGGGGCAGTTTCTCCCAGTGCGCCGCGCAGTCTTCGAGCAGGATTGTGCGAATCCGCCCCCCGGTGCGAATCTCGTGAATCGTCTGCACCAGTTCTTCCGCGGTGGTGCGTTTTCTTATATCGAGCTGAAGCCGTTCAAGGGCGGCTTGGGCCTTTGCGCGCGAGCGCTCAAAGGCATCGTCGCCTCTTTGCCTAAGTTTTCGCGGGCGCTCGCCACGGACCTCGACTCCGAGATTCCTTTTCAGCTTCCGCCCGTTGACGACAATCCGGCCGTACCACCACTTGCTTTTTTTACTGTCCAATTGAAGTGCCATGGGTGCTCCTCCATATATAAGTGCAACATTATGAGACGTGCTTTGACCTCGTGAGCCTCGAATTTTGACGGGGACCCAAAAGAGGACCCAGTGACCCCAAAATCCGAGTTAAGTTCTCTGATCGCGAATAAGTTCTATAGCCCTCATAACCTGAAGGTCGTTGGTTCAAATCCAACCCCTGCACCCAATTTGAAGGCCATCGGATCACACCGATGGCCTTTTTGTTGCCCATGCGCCGCGTGTGGGTCGAGTCGCGCGGCATACGACCCGGCAAGAGCCCGGCAAGCAAATTCGGACAGGCTAAACGCGTATTCACGTTTGACGGGATCGGGCACGGGCGTAGGTTGTTGCCGGCACCCTGTAGTGTTCGAGTGCTTTCAATAACCGCTCTTTGCCTTTGCTTCTTTTCGGGAGCCGAACCGACGGTGACAACTGCTAGGCCGTAAATCGGAAAGCAAACGTCGCCGCCGAAGTTCCCACCTAGACTTAAAAAGGACCAGAGCCTTTGGGCGCACGGCACAGGCGGGGTGCCACTTTTTATTTTAACAAGCGCCATGAACCCGGAAGAACTCAACGCATTGCACATTGTCCACGTCCTCTCCGTGCTCGGACTGACCGGAGCGACGTTTTACGCCTTTGCCGGCGCGACGGAATCGCGCAAACGCGTGCTCATGTTGTCGGGCATCGCCAGCCTGCTGGTGTTGCTTACGGGAGTGCGGATGTGGCAGGCCGTCTATCACTTTCATGGAGGGTGGGTCGTGGTAAAACTCGTCTGCTGGCTGGGCCTGTCTGCCATCGGCGGCATCGCTTATAAGCGGCGCGGCGCCACCGGGCTATGGGTGCTCATCACACTTGCGCTCCTCGCGACCGCGCTGGCCATGGTTTACGTGCGGCCGTTCTGAGGCGGAGAACCGCTGTTCACGGTTTGCAGTTTACGGTTCACGGTTGGGCGCTCAAAAACACCTGTGACGAGTGCGTAGCCGGAACGGTGAACTGTGAACAGATAACGGTGAACGATATTAACCGAACTCTCTGCGGCGTGTGGGTCGATGACGGCGGCCTCGCGCATGTGAGCCTGGCGACCACGGAGGGCGGGCGCGAGGAGCGCACGGCGCCGTTGCAGCTGTTTGCGTGGCTGCGCGAACCGCCTTCGGACGGGGCCGTCGCGGGCTTGCAGACCGAGCGGTTGAAAGGCGAGGGGGCATTCCCATGGCTGGCGCATGCGGACTCGCCCGCGGCCTATGATGCGCTGCTCAACGTTGCCACGGGAGTGGATGCCATCCGTCCGCTGGAGAGCCAGTTCTTGCTGCAAACGCGCGCCCGGCTTTTTTCAGAAATATCGTTCGCGCAGCTGCGCCGCTGCCAGCTCGACATCGAGACGGCCTCTGGCGACGGATATTTCAGCAACGCCGCACGACCCGAGGACCGCGTGCTGGCCATCGGCCTTCGCTTCGGCGCGCGCGACCGCACGCTCGTGCTGGCGGAGGAGACCGACGCCGCGGAGAAAAGCCTCCTCGAGGACCTCAACGCCGTGCTTGCCGCGGAGGACCCCGATGTCATCGAGGGGCATAATATTTTCAAATTCGACCTCGATTACCTGCGCCAGCGCTGCAAGCGGCACAAGGTGCCCTGCGCGTGGGGCCGCTTTGGCCAGCCCGCGAGTTTCCGCAACAGCCGGCTGAAAGTCGCCGAGCGCCTGGTCGATTTTCCGCGCTGCGACCTGCCCGGCCGCTCGGTGGTGGACACCTACCTGCTCGTGCAGCTCTACGATATCACGGCGCGAGAGATGACGGCGTTCGGGCTGAAGGACGTGGCGGTTTACTTCGGCGTGACCGCGGAGGACGCGGCCGAAAGCGGCGAGCGCACCTATATCGCGGGCGACAAGATTGGCGAAGCCTACCGGAACGACCGCGCGCGGTTCCTGGCCTATCTCGCGGACGATCTGCGCGAGACGCGCGGCATTGCCGACGTGCTGCTGCCGACCTATTTCGAGCAGGCCCGGACGTTCCCGATCACGCTGCAGGAGGCGCTGCTGCGCGGCACGACGAGCAAGATCGACCTGCTGTTTCTCGAGGAATATTACCATGCGCGCCAGGCGTGCCCGCAGCCGCCGGAAGTCGCACCGTTCGAGGGCGGCTACGCGAAGAGTTTCCAGGACGGGGTGTTCAAGCACGTGCTCCATTTCGACGTGGCCTCGCTTTACCCCAGCCTCCTGCTCGCCATCGGCCGCAACCCGCGCAACGACACGCTCGGCGTCTTCATCCCGCTGTTGCGCCGCCTGCGCGAATACCGGCTGAAGTACAAGCTGCTCGCGCGCAACGCGCCGACCGAGGAGGAACGCGCCGAGTCGCAGGCGCGCCAGTCGACCTTCAAGATCCTGATCAATTCATTTTACGGCTACCTCGGTTTTTCCGGCGCGCGTTTCGGCGACGGCGAACTGGCGGCGGAAGTCACCCGCCGCGGCCGCGAACTGCTGCAGGCGCTTATCGCGGAATTCGAGGAAAACGGCTGCACGCTGCTCGAGGCCGACACGGACGGCATCTATATTTCATCGGACAAATTTTTCGACCGGCCGGAGGAACTGCTCGCCCGGGTGGAGTCGGTGCTGCCGGCCGGCATCGAGCTGGAATACGACGGCCGCTACGAGGCGATGTTCTGCTACAAGGCGAAAAATTACGCGCTCTACGACGGCAAGAAAATCACCCTGCGCGGCAGCGCGCTGCGCTCGCGCGGGATCGAGCCGTTTTTAAAGAAACTCTCCGACCAGTTGATCCATTTTCTGCTGGGTGCATCGACCGAGTCGCCGCTGCAGTTGATCGAGGATTACCGGAAAAAACTCCCTTTGCGGGCACTATCCGTGTCGGAAGTGGCGAAGACCGAGGCACTCGGCCAAAATCCCGACGCCTACGAACGCCTCATGGCCGAAGGCGGCAAACCGCGGCGTGCGTCGGCAGAGGCGGCGCTGCAACTCAATCCGCGCCCGCGGATGGGCGACCGTGTGAGCTATTACATTACGGCGAAGGCGAAGGGCAAAACGAGCGACTGGCAGCGCGCACGCCCGGTTGCGCTCTACGATGCCGCGACGACACCCTACGATCCGGATTATTACCTGAAGAAGCTCGAAGACTGGCTGGAACGCTACGGAAGTTTCCTCGGAGTGAAACCGCACGACGACGGCCAGGGCGAGTTGTTGTAGAAATGAAGGGGACAAGGCAGGTTCCTTCCGGCTCTTGCCATTAAAGGGCTTTGTTTACTGCCGCATGCTCCGCAATCGCTCCAGCATTTTGTGCGCCTGTTCGTCATGCGGGCTTATTTTCAATGCCATCTCCAATTGAGTGATGGCATCGGGAATCCGAGCGGGGATTCTTGCCAGAGCGCTTGCGAGGCTTACGCGCACGTCGGGATTGAAGGGGTCGATTTTGAGCGCCGTTTCGAACTCAGCAGCCGCTTGAGACTCGCCGCTCGGCATATTCATGAACGCGGTTCCCAGGTTGACGTGCGCCTCCACATAATTGGGATTGAGTTTGATTGCTGCAACATACTCCAAGATCGCGTCAGGCAGGCGATCCTTCATCCGGGAAAGGGTAACGCCCAGGCGATTGTGTGCTTCGGCATAGTCAGGCTTGAGTCGCAACGCCGCCTGAAAGTGGAGTGCCGCTTCCGGCAATCGTGTTGGAAAAGTCGAAAGGGCGAGGCCCAAATTGTAGTGCAATCCTGCGTCATCAGGTTTGATCCGTAGCGCGGCCTCGTATTGAAGGATCGCATCCGCATAACGCCCGGAACAAAAATAAGCGTTAGCCAGATTGTTCAACGCATTGAACGAGTGTGGCAGGGTTTGCAGCGCGGCTTCAAATTGGGCACTTGCCTCCGGCAAGTGCCCCCCTTCCATGATCAAGGCGAGTCCCAAATTGTAGTGGGCATCTGCGTCGTCCGGTTTGAGTCGCAGCGCGGCTTCGAATTGAGCAATTGCCTGTGGCAACCGATTCGGCATTTGCAGGAACGCTATTCCCAAATTGTAATGTGCTTCCGAATAATCCGGCTGGCAGCGCAGCGCGGCTTCGAACTCGGAAATTGCGTCTGGCAGCCGATCTGGCATTTCTGAAAGGGCAATTCCCAGATTGTCGTGGGCGTTTGCATAATCGGGTTTGATCCGCAGCGCCGCCCTGCATTCGGAAACCGCTTCAGGCAACCGCCCTGGGATTTTTGTCAGTGCTTCCGCCAGGTTGTCGTGTGCTTCAGCGTAATCGGGTTTGAGCCGCAGCGCAGTTTCAAACTGGGTAATGGCATCGGACAAGCGGCCCGGAGTTTCAAAGAGGATGCCTCCGAGGTTGAGATGTGCGCGTGGATTCTCCGGGCATTTGGCCACGGTATCGGTCCAGATGGCCAGTCCACTGCGGTAGTCGTTGTTGCGCCGGATAGAAAGCCAGCCGAGGCCCAAGGCCATCGCAGCGAATAAGATCAGGCTGCGCCGCCCAATCAAGGCATACGATCCAAGCACGCCCAACCCAATCATCATGGCCAAAGACAGGTACATGCGGTGATCAGCCGTTGGTTGTCGGGCGATGGGAATCACGCTTGTGGTCGGAGCCAGAATCACGAAAATCCATGCACCCGCAAAACCAAGGAGCGGCCATCGCCACAGCGCCAGCGCCGTGCCCGCCAAAAGGAAGGCAAGAACCAGCGCATCCGGCGCGATCACGGGCACATGCTGAAGAATATTAGGGCCGTAGTCGAATACGAGCGGATGCGGCCAGACTGCCATGGTGAGGTAAATCACCGCTGACCGGCATGATGTTAACGCGTAGCTCCACCAGGTCACACCTTGATCAAAGCCGACACTCTGCTGCTGAAAACCGAATCTCAGACGAGCGAGCAGGATCAACCACATACTTGCCAATCCAAGGTAATACCTCCAGCGCTGCCGCCAGGAATCGCGGAACGAGCCGGCCACAAAAGTTCTGTCGTACAGCAATACCATCACCGGTGCGGTGACGATGATCTCCTTGCTCAGCGCTCCAAGAAGGCAGGCGAGAATAGAAGCCAGCATCCAGATACCAGAGGCCAGGGGGCGGAGGGCAGGCCGTTTCGCCTGATTCCTGCTTTCTACGCTGCGAATGAAGCCGTAAAGCGTCAGCAGGTAGAAGAGTCCGGTCAGTGATTCGGCCCGCTGCGAAATAAAGGTCACCGCTTCAGTCTGGAGCGGATGCACGACCCAAATAACGGCTATGGCCAATGCCAGCAGCGTCGCTTCCGTGAAACTTGACTCCTGATTTGGTGTGGCCGCGCCTGCGAGGTGAAGTCCCGTGAATGCGGGACGTAGCAGGGTCCGCCTTGCAAGGCCAAACAGCGTGAGACCGGCCAGCGCGTGAATGAGCAGATTGAACAGGTGATACCCACGCACATCCATGCCGCCCAGCGCATAATTGAGGGCAAAAGTCAGATTGAGCAGCGGTCGGCCGTACGTTGGCGCGTCAGCTGGTGGCAACCATGCGCTTCCAAAATGTCTTATCGACGGGTTATCCGTGATCGCAGATCGGTCATCAAAAATGAACGGCCCGGACAAACTGTTGGAATACGCCGCCAGCGCTGCGAGCACGACGATGCCGCCGGCCAAAAAGACACCCCAGTGAGCCAAGAAAGCATCTGGCCCGCGAGTTGGCGATGCGCAGCTGGTTTTTTTCGCAGCTGCGTTAACTCGACGCTTTTTCGACATCGAGGAATTTGAATCCGCCAGCGAAAGGACGGCAATAAATTTGATTTTAGATTGGACGGCTTGAGCCGCCACATCCCTTCAAACTTCGGAATCCGGTTTGGGTGTTGGACGTTCGGCGCCCAGCAGTGCCGCGGTATCCGCGTCGAGCGGCGCGTCTTTGAGCGCGGCGAGCAGGTCGGGCACGCGCGGGGCGCAGGCGGGCGGGTTTTCCACCGGAAACCCGGCTCGTGCCTTGAGCGTGAAACGCAGGGCGTTGATGAAACAGCTGCGCGACATCCGCGGATCGCCCAGGGCCGCATAGATTTTCCCGGCTTCGGCGTTTAAAGCGGCAAAAAGCAGCACCTTTTGGCCGGCGATTTCCGGCGACTCATGCTCGGTGAGCATGGCGAATTGCTGTTCAGGCGTAAATTGGAAAAGCTTGTCCGCCTCCAGGTTGAACAGTCTTTCGCCGGCCTGCACGACGGATTGCATGGCATCCTCCGGGCGGTTTTTGCTGCGCTGGAAAATAACCCGCGAGAGCAATTCGCCCACTTCGTCGATGATGCGCAGGATGTAATCTCGCTTGGAAGTCAGCATGGTGGAAGAAAATGACGAATGCAGAATGACGAATGGAATTACGACAAGCGTATGGCCAAAATTAATTACAAACCACCAATTTCCAACTACTCTGCAGCAGCAGTCTCACGCCACCCGGAAGTCCATCATGCGCTTGAAGCGGTCAACCTTGTCCACCAGCACGGTGATCTTGTCGCCGAGGGTGAAGCGGCGTTTGGTGCGGCGGCCGATGAGCGCGGTGCCGGCGTTGTTGAGCACATAGAAATCGTCGGTGAGCGATGAGGCGTGCACGAGGCCGAAGCTCATGGCCTCGGGCAGCTCGACGAAAAAACCGTGGTTGCGGACATCGGTGATGACGGCGGCGAAGGGGGTCTTCTTTTTCTTCGTCATCTCGCGCTCGAAAAATTCGAGCAGTTTGATTTTTTGCGATTCGCGCTCGGCCTCGGTCGAGTTGACCTCGGTCAGGCTGAGATGCTCGGCCAGGCTTTGGACGTTGGTGAGCTGGTAGCCTGGCGCGGAGCGTGCGCCGCTGTGCCCGCCTTGTTTCAAGAGGTAAAAATCCAGCACGCGGTGGACGACGAGGTCGGAATAGCGGCGGATGGGCGAGGTAAAGTGGGTGTAATCTTTTTTTGCCAGGCCGTAGTGGCCGTCAGGCGAGGCGCGGTAAACGGCTTTCTTCAGGCTGCGCAGAAACTGGGTGCGGAGCGCGTAGCCCTGCGGGTGGGTGCGCAGGACATTGAGAAGCTTGACGGCCTCGGCGCGGTGGGTGAGGTCGCCGACGATGATGCCGAAGGTGGCGGCGAACTGGCGGAACTCCTCGAGTTTTTCCTCGTCGGGGTCGTCGTGGACGCGGTAGAGCGAGGGCAGGTGCTGCTCGCGGGTGAGGCGGGCGACGGCTTCGTTGGCCGAGAGCATGAACTCCTCGATGAGCTGGTGGCTCTCATCGTTTTCGATGCGTTCGAGGCGGTCGGCATAGCCGTCCTTGTCCACGAAAATCTTTACCTCGGGCATGTCGAGGTCGAGGGAGCCGTGCGCCATGCGGTCCTCGCGGAGCTTTTTTCCGATTTTCCACAGGCGTCGAACCCAGCTTTGCAGGTCGACGAGTTCGAGATCGCTGAGCGAGGAGAGGGCGCGGCCGGTCGAGCCGGTCTGGTGCGCGGCGGGCAGCGGCAGCGCGCGGATTTCCTCGAGCGAATTTTTAAACAGCAGCGCGTAGGCCTGGCGGTAGGTGAGACGCTTGCGGCTGCGGATGACGGTGTTGGCGAACGCGGTTTCCTTGAGGCGGCCGTTTTTGGCGTAAGTGAGAAGGGCGGCCTTGGTCAGGCGATCCTCGGCCTCGACGAGCGAGCAGAGCCCGTTGGATAGTTTTTCCGGCAGCATGGGCACGACGGTGCCGACCAGATAGGTGGAGTTGCCGCGGCGCTGGGCCTCGCGATCGAGGGCCGTGCCGGAGCGAACGTAGGCGGAGACGTCGGCGATGTGCACGCCGATGCGGATGTCGCCGCCGGGCAGTTCCTCGATCGAAAGGGCGTCGTCAAAGTCCTTTGCATCGTCCGGATCGATGGTGAACGTCGGGATGTCGCGGTAATCGAGCCGGCCGGTGATTTCGGCCGGGCGCACGCGGTCGGGCAGGGCGGAGGCTTCGCGCTCGACTTCGGTGGGAAAGGAAGGGCTGAGGTCAAATTTTTCGTAAACGCCGAGCAGCTCCGCGCGCGGCTCGTGGGTGCGGCCGAGGCGGGAGACGATTTCTCCCTCGGGATTGACGTTGCGTTGTTTCCACTCGAAGAGGCGCACGACAACCTTGTCGCCGATGGCGGGAGGCGGAGAGAGCTTCGACTTTGCCGGGTCGGACACGATGATGTCGTGCACGAAACGCGGATCGTCGGGCACGACGAGGAACATGGTGCGCGAGCGCTGCAAATTCCCCACGATGGTTTCGCGGGCGCGCTCGATGATGCGAATGACGCAGCCGTTGGAGCGTCCGTCGTCGCGACGCGGGCCGGCGATCAGGCGGGCGACGACTTTGTCGCCATGCAGCGCCACGCCGGTGTCCTCGGCGGCGATAAAGAGAGCAGGTCGGTCGGGCCCGCCGGCCTCCGCGAGGGGGATGACGAGCGCGCTGCCGTTTTGACGGAAGGAAATACGTCCGGTGACGAGATCGGCCTCGGCGGGTTCGCAAAGCTTGTCGCCCTTGATGCGTACAATGCTGCCGGCCGCGAGGAGGTGGCGCACTTCCGAGGCGAGGGCGCGGCGATCCTTCTTGTTGAGATGGAGCGCCTGGGCCAGTTCGTCCTCGCTGGCCGGCAGGTAGCCGGGGGCGCGCAGGCGGGCGAGAAGGCGTTCGCGGAGGGTCATGGCAATGAAAAAGATACCAGACTGGCTTTCTGGTTGGAATCAACCAACAACGAGGCTTACATTGGAGCGATGAAAATCGTTCATGCTGCCAGCGAGATGTTCCCCTACGTGAAGACGGGCGGTCTGGCGGATGTCGTGGGATCGCTGGCGACGACGCTGGCCGGGCACGACCACGAAGTTGCGGTGTTTTTGCCGGGCTATCGTGCGGTACTGGAGCATGAACTGGCGGCGCGCGCGGAGCGGCGGCTGCACCTGCGCATCGAAATGGGCGATGTCTTCTACACGGGCGACGTGAGGGTGTTTTCGCCGCAGAAAAACCTCACGGTCTATCTCATCTGCCGCGAGGAGTTCTTTGACCGCCGCGGGCCCTATGGCACGGGCGAGCGCGATTACGAGGACAACCACCACCGGTTTATTTTCTTCTGCAAGGGCGTGGTCGAGACGCTGCGCCTCGCTGAGTTGCACGCCGACATTGTCCACGCCCATGACTGGCAGACCGGGCTGATGCCTTTGCTTTTGCGCTATGCCGAACGCCGCCATGGCGTGACGCTGGCCCTGAAGACGGTGTTTACCATCCACAACATCGCCTTTCAGGGCGTATTTCCGATGCGCTCGTTCTACCGCACGAATCTGCCCGGGGAACTCATGAGCATCGATGGCATCGAGTTCTACGGCCAAATGAACATGATGAAAGGCGGCATTCTCTTTTCCGACCGGGTCACCACCGTCAGTCCGCGCTATGCGCAGGAAATCCTGACGCCCGAGTTTGGCTGTGGCCTCGACGGGGTGGTGCAAACGCGCGTCGAGGATCTCTCGGGCCTGATCAATGGCATTGATACGACGCAATGGAATCCTGCGACGGATGCGCAGTTGCCGGCAAGATTCTCCGCGGCCGACCTCGCCGGCAAGGCGGTGTGCCGCGCCGGGCTGCTGCGCATCCATGGCTTTGACCCGGAGTTCACCGGCCCGGTTTTTGGCATGGTTTGCCGTCTTACCGAGCAGAAGGGCCTCGATCTCGTGCTCGCGAACAGGGATTTTTTTATCGGGCAAAATTGTCGCCTCATCGTGCTCGGCTCGGGCGAGCGCCGCTATGAGGAAGCGCTGCGCGATCTCGCGGCGGCGTACCCCAAAAAAATCGCCTTCACCTCCCGCTGCGACGAAGCCATGAGCCATCTCATCGAGGCCGGCAGCGATTTTTTCCTGATGCCATCGCTTTTTGAACCGTGCGGCCTCAACCAAATGTATTCACAGGCTTATGGCACGGTGCCCATTGTCAGCCGCGTGGGCGGGCTCGTGGACACCGTGAGCGATGTGGGCGAGCAACCAAGGACAGGCACGGGCCTGATGTGCATGCCCACGGCCGATGGCTTGAGCCAAGCCTTGCAGCGCGCGATGAAACTTTTTGCCGACCAGCCCCGCTACGCAGCCGTTCAGCAACGCGGCATGATCCGTGACTTCAGCTGGCATTCCGCCGCCAAGGCCCACGAAAAACTTTATCAGGAAGCGTTGTGAGTTTTCTTTGCCGCGGATTACGCAGATTACCTGGATAAAACCGGATAAAGAGCGGATTTTTTAACGGCACTTGCGTGTTTTTACCTTTTTAACAAAAAACGTAGATTTATTTTACAAACAGTGATTGTTGCAGTTGGGTTTTTTACTTATTTTCTTAATGATCAGCCCGGTTTTAAATTTTATATATTGCTATTAATTATCTACTTATAATTTTATTAAGCAGGGTTTTAAAATAAATAGGGTGTTATGCTCATGTCCTTCTGGGGTCATTTGAATGTAAACTTTGAGTAAAGGATGACAGGTAATGCGGGGCATGGCCTGATACCTTAAAGTCGAGATTGGGCGTAGGCTAAGCCCATGAAATTTGCCGCCCACCTCTGCTGCTTCGCTGCAGTCGTAATTGGGCTGGGAGGCAGCAATCTGGTTTGGGGAGCGGGCGAAGTGCCGGCTTCGCCGATCTCTTTGGAAACTGCGCTGGCTGACGCGCGGGCGCTGGCGGCCCAGCATGCGAACATGACCGTGATGCGCATCGAAGGCGTTTCGATGCTGCCTTATTTTGGTGAAAGCTCGGTGCTCGTCGTAAAAAAAATCAGCGCGGCCCGGCTGCGCGAGGGCATGGTGGTGGTTTATACGAATCGCTTCGGTGAGACCGTGGCTCACCGCTTGGTGGCGCGGGTCGATGGTGGCTGGCAGGCCAAGGGCTGGAACAACGACCGGGCGGACACGACCGTCGTCAATCCCGGCAATTTGCTCGGTGTCGTGTATGCGACCTTCCACTCGAGCTGCTCGGATGGCTCGCCGGCGGTCTATGCGACGACGTTGAACAGCGTGCCGGTCGCCTTGGCCGCCCCGGCGCGGTAATCCGGCAAAGTCGGATGTCATTGGTCATCGGGCCCTTGGTCTTGGTTGTGAGGGGGCCCTGCACCTTTCGAAGTTCGGCCTTGGATCACGCTTCTCCGTTAATCGCCAGTGACCCAGTGATCCGTCTTCGCCCATTGGCTGGCTCAGGGCCTTGAGTCCCTCGACCGGCTCGGGACCCCGAGCTTGCCGAATGGGCTTGTCGAAATGGCTGAAGCTATGGCGGACAAACCAATGACCAATGACAAACCTGAAAATCAGACTTTCCAAGTATGGCGCGAGCTGTATGTTCGCACCTTAATGCAGAAAACACTGATTATATTTAAGCCCGATTGCATGCAGCAACGGCATGTCGGTAACGTCCTCAATCGGTTTGAACAGGCCGGTTTCGCCATCGTTGGCTGCAAGATGATGCAGCTCACCCCGGCGATTTTGCGCGAACATTATGCGCACGTGGCGGACAAACCGTTTTATCCGGAGATCGAGGCGTTCATGAGCTCGCAGCCGGTCATCGTGCTGGCGCTGCAAGGCGACCAGGTGGTGCAGAAAGTGCGGGACTTGCTCGGTCCGACGGATTCGCGCAAGGCGGCGAAGGGAACGATTCGCGGCGATTTTGGCACGGAGATGATGAAGAACGTCGTGCATGCCTCCGACACGGTGGAAAACGCCAAGGTCGAGTTATCACGTTTTTTCAAGCCAGGGGAAATCCTCGCGGCCCAACCAGCGGTTGAAAGAGTCCACTGAATCGATCTTTTGAACATCCAACTCCCAGCACCCAACGAACCGCGGTAGTTGATCGTCGGCCATTGGTCATACCGGGCATTGGGTGTTGGACGTTCAAGGAGCTTGACGAGCGGGTGGCGAGTGCGCTTCGTTTTGCCTTCGCGCAACCGCCCTCATCGTCTAGCGGCTAGGACGGAGCCCTCTCAAGGCTCAAACCGGGGTTCGATTCCCCGTGAGGGCGCCAATTTCATAGGTAGAGTAAAATCCGCACACGGATTCGAACGCCTTCAAGCCGTCACGGTTTCCAGCGAGCAGCCATCGGCGGTGGCTGGGGTTTCGCAATTGGGGCGGGCGATGACGCCGGGATAGGGTTCGGGCGAAAATTCGCGCGTCGGTTCGGCGAGAAGATGCTCGTCGCAGATGGAAAAAAGCTGGGCTTCGGTTTCGGCGCGGCGCATGGCATGGAGGAAGGCCCCGGCGGGATCGACGCCCTGGCCGACGAAGTTGAGGTATTTTTTCATCTTCGCGATGTGGGCCAGCTCGGGGACTTCCGGTAATCGTGTGGCGCGATAAAGGCGGTCGATGTAGTCGCGAACGTCAGCCAGGGTGGGACAAAAAACAGAGGGTGCAGCGCTTGAACCCACGGCACTTGTGGCAGCGGCAAAATGTTCGCGGCACTGGCGAAAAATCCATGGGTTGCGGATGGCGTGGCGGCCGACCATGACACCGGCTGCGCGCGTGTCCGCGAGAACGGAGGCGGCTTTGGCGACGGAGGTGAGATTGCCGTTCGCGAGCACCGGGCAACGGACGCGCGCGACGGCCCGGGCGATGAAATCGTAGTGGACCTCGCTGCGATACATTTCCTTCACCGTGCGCCCGTGGACGCTGAGCAGGTCGACGCGGTGCGTGTTGATGAGGTCGAGAACGCGTTCGAAATGCGCGGTGTCGTCGAAACCGATGCGCATCTTGACCGTAAGCAGGCCGGGCATCCTGCGGTCCAGCAGACCGCGGAGGCAGCCGAGAATCTGGTCGATTTTATCGGGGTCGCGCAGGAGGCCGCCACCCACGTTTTTCTTGTAAACCTTGGGCGCGGGACAGCCGAGATTCAGGTCGATGCCGGCGATGGGATGGCGCACGAGTTCTTCGACCGTGCGGGCGAGGTCGGGCAGATTTTCACCGATGAGCTGGGCGAAGACGGGCCGGCCGGTGGTGTTTTCGTCGATCGAGCGCAGGATGTGCTTTTCCGGGCGCGACTGGGAGTGGACACGGAAAAACTCAGTGAAGAAATAATCCGGTGCGCCGTAATGCGCGATGACGCGCATGAAAGCGAGGTCGGTCACGTCCTGCATGGGCGCGAGGGCCGTCAGCGGCAGGCCCGCGGCGAGTGGGGATGGCAGGGCTGGCATCAGGACGGCTCGTCCTCTTCTTCGCCGGGCTCACCTTCGTCCTCCTCCGACTGCTGCTTGAGGACGCGTTCCAGGATTTCGGTCTGGTCCTCGACGATATCGAAGACCTTTTGCGCGGCGTAGATCGGGCGCTTTTGCTGGAGCGCAAGCACGATCGAATCGCTGGGGCGCGCGTCGATCTCGATGATTTTCTTGCCAATCTCGTTTTCCATCTTGAGCAGGATGCGCGCAAAAAACGTGCCTTCGGTGACATCATTGATGACGATGTGGTCGAGCTGCGCGCCGAGGCCGAGGAGGACGCTGCCGATGAGGTCGTGGGTGAGCGGGCGTTCTTTTTTTACGCCATTGAGCGACATCTGGATGGCATTGCCGACAAAGTGATCCACATAAATGACGAAGGTCTTCTCGTCATTGCCGAGGAAGACCGCACAGCCGTTGGCGGTGGGGACGACGGCCTTGATGTTGATGACAACAACGTCGGTGTTCATGGAGGCAGGATGCGGGATGTTCGCGAAAGGGCAAGTGTCAGCGCGATGACGCGCTGAACTTCCAACCCTCAACATCGAACGCCCAACATCCAAGGACAAGCTCAGACCGGAGTATCGGGTATCAAGTGGAAAGCCACAGGGTACGGCTCGAAGGCTGAACCAACTACCAACTATGACGAATTGATCCGCCTTCGCTAAAGCTACGACGGACAGGCCAGTGACAAATAACCAAGGACAAGTTTCTACTCGTACCCCAGCAGGCTGATCTTCCACGTGCGGGCTTGGGCGAGAACGGCGGGTTTGTCGAGGATGAGGACGCGTCCGGATTCCAGGGCGGCGGCGGCGAGGCCGGTTTCATGCATGGTTTCGAGGGTTTTTTGCCCGAAGACGGGCACGTCAAAGCGATAGTCCTGGCCGGTCTTCACCGTTTTCACAAAGAGGGAGCCATCCGTTTTGAAGGAACCGGCGCGGCGAAGCATTTCATCGGTGCCTTCGAAGGCCTCGACCGCGAGCACGGTGCCTTTGCGCACGACGCAACCCTGGCCGATGTCGAGGCGCGCGCATTCGCGGGCCAGGTGGACGCCATGGTCGATGTAATCGCGTTCGATGGGAAAGCGGCCGCCGGTCATGATGCCGGGCGTGGCGAGCTGGTCATCGAGAAAACAGCGCGCATCGAGCATGGTGATGCCAAGTTTTTCGATCTGGCCGGCGATGGCGCCGAAGATGGTCTCGGCGTTGCGGCGTTTGAGCGAAAGCAGGATTTGCGCGGCTTTCAGGTCGAGCTGGTGCAGGCTTTTAAACAGGCGGCGCGGCGTGACCTGGCCGGCCATGAGCGCATAGCCGGCGTGAAATTTTTCCAGGGTTTTGAGCATTTGTCCGAGCTGGCCGACAACGATGGTTTCGCGGTCGGCGGGGGCGAAGGACGCGACGAGCTCGGGACGCGTTTCCTCCTCGAAAGCGATGAGCTTGAGCGGCACTCCGGCGCGGCGGATCGCCTGCGCGGTGAGCACGGGATAATGGCCCTGGCCGGCGATGAGGGCGACGGGTTTTGCCGGGGCAAAGTTTGCGGGAAGAAACTGGGAGAGCACGGATTGAAAAAGGCTGGAAAGCTGAAGGACTGAAAGGCTGAAAAAGGCCGACCAAACACCAGCATTCAGTCTTTCAGCTCTTCAGCCTTTCAGTCCTTCCTTACGTCTGCGCGCCGTAATACTTTTTATAGCTGCGGTAGTAGCGGTAATTGGAGTAGTAGGCAATGCGGCGCGGGGAGAGGCCGTTGAGGACGATGCCGAGGATCTCATTCTTGCTGTTTTGCAGGCTGCGGATGTAGAGCTTGATGTGCTTGCGGTTGGTGCGATTGAAACGGCAGACATAGATGATTTCGTCGGTGTGCTCGGCGATGAGGAGCGAGTCGGTGACGGCGCCGAGCGGTGGCGAGTCCACCACGACGAGTTCAAACTGTCTTTTCAGGCGGTCGATGAGCTGGCCAAAGGCGGGGTTTTCCAGGACTTCCGTGGGCGTTTTGGACCGCCCGCCGGAGCAAAGAAGGAAAAAGTCTTCGGCGATTTGCACAATGCCCAAGTGGGGATTGCTCGTGATGTCATCATCGAGACTGGCGCCATTTTCATACCAGGGCAGGAGGCCGAGTTTGTTTTCCTGCTTGAAGTGGCGGTGCAGCATGGGCCGGCGGAGGTCGCAATCGATGAGCAGGGTGCGCTTGCCGTGGCGGGCGAAGGCGCTGGCGAGGTTGCAGGAAACCAGGGTTTTGCCTTCGCCAGGAATGGTGCTGGTGACAAGGATGGATTTTGGAAAATCGAGCTTGGAGAGGATTTTTACGGAGCTGTACACGCCAAGGAAAGACTCGGCGCCGGTGGTGGTCGAACCGTTGAGGACAAGGGAATATTTTTCCTCGTCCTTGGTGTCGCCCAGTTCGGGGATGATGCCGAGCAGGTTGACGCCGATGAAGGATTCGACGTCCCAGGAGCTTTTGATGCGGTCGTCGATAAAGCTGAGGCCGACCGCGACGCCGATAAAAATGACAAACCCAAGGCCAGTGCAGAAGCGGAAAATCTGGCTGGGATTGGGCGTAAACGGCGCACCGATAGGCGGCACGGCTTTGTCGAGCAGATGGACGGGGATGTTTTCGAGATTCTTGTAGTTGGTGGCCTGGTTGAGACGGTCAAGAATCTGGGTGTAGTTGTTTTTGGCCGCCGAGGCCTGGTTTTCGAGGATGCGATATTTGACGGAGAGATCACGGAGGCGGAGCTGTTCCTGTTCCTGCTTCGCATAGTTATCCCGCAGGGTGCTCTCGGTCGTGCGGGCCTTGGCGAGACTGGTTTCGAGTTCCTGGATCGCGAGGTCGAGCGCTTGGTTCAACTGGTCCTGGGCCACATGAATGGCGTTGTTGACGTCGATCATCTTCGGATGGCGCTCCAGATAGCGTTCGGAGAGAGCCGCCTGGATGCGCTTGAGGTCATCCAACTGGGAGCGGATGCCGGGGACCGTGCCGTGATTGGCGATGTAGGCGATCTCGAGAAGGTCGCGGCCATCGTTTTTATAGGCCTGGACCTGGTTGAAAAGCGTCTCGAGGGCCAGGCGCTCCTGGCCGGCATTTTCCAACGCGCTGTTCAAAGCCTTTAGGCGGTCGGTGACTATGTTCACGCTGCTGTCGAACGAAACGAGGTTGTTATCCTTCATGTAGGTCTCGAGATCCTGGTCGGCGATTTCGGACTCCTTGCGGAGTTCGTCGCCGCGGGTCTTGAGGTATTCGACGGCGGCTTCATTTCGCCCGCCGACATTCTCCATGAGGTACTGCATGAACTGGTCGATATAGTGGTTGGCGATCAGCGCGGCGGCCTCCGGATCCTCGTGGATGACCGAGATGCTGATGAGAAAACTATTGTGCACCGAGGTGACCGTGAGGCTGCCGAGCAGGCTGGAGGCGGGTGGGGGGGCCTCGCCAGGCGCGAGGTTTTTCAGGAAGGGTCGCTGGAGTATCTTAACCTCGTCGGGCGTGAGCGACTCGAGGACTTTTGCGCGCAGGCGGCCGCTGTTGAGATCCTCAATGTAGGTGTTGAGATCGATGTCGGATTTGACGGCGGGATCGACGACGCCTTCGGTCGTGATGACGCGCTCGGGTTTCTCAAACTCCATGGTGGCATGAGCCTGGTACATCTTGGGCTGGTGCACCTGATAATATCCGAGCGGCAGCACGACGAGGAGTGCCAGCGGAAGGGCAATCCAGAAACGTTCGCGCAGGATGATAAAATAATCGCGCAAGGTGCGGCGCTCGACGGCATCGTCTTCCTTGCCGTGCAGTGGTTTGAGCGGCGCTGAGGGTGGCTTCAAGTTGGATTCGGCCATCGTGGCACAGGGATCAAATGATTCGTTCTGGGACGTAAATAATGTCGCCCGGCTGGAGCTGGAGGGTGGTGTCGTCGGCCTTGGCCTGGGCCTTGCCCTTGATAATGCTGTCAACATCCACCGTGGTCGTTATCTTTTTACCATCGGGAGTGATATGCGTGATGGTGACCGCCGAGCCCTTGGCGATATCGGTGAGGCCACCGGCCTTGGTGACGAGGTCGATGACGGTCATGGTGGATTCGATGGGCAGCGGGTAGCGGCCCGGGCTGCGCACCTCTCCGCCGATGGAGACTTCGCGCGGCGCGTATTCCTCGACGGTGATGATGACCTGGGGATTGCGCAGGAAGCGGCCGTCGCGGTAGGCATCTTCGATGGATTTTTGGGCCGCGCTTACAGTGAGGCCGGCAACTTTGACTTCGCCGACCAGCAGCAGGTTAACGTCACCATTGGCGTCAATGCGGACAATGCTGGATAGATCGTCTTCTTGATAGACGGCGATGCGCAAACGGTCGGTGGCCGTGAGCGTGTAGCTGGCAATTTTCCCCTCAGTGGCCGGAGGTTCGGCGCGCAAGGCGGGCCGGCCGGCCAAAAGTACCACGAGGGCCGCGAGTGGGAGCAGCAACCGTGGCACGAGATGGAAGAAGGGTGTCATGTCAACACAGGGCTAAAAGCGAAGGTTCAACGCAAGGGTGATCGTGTGCCGGATGAAATCAGAGAAACTTGAGGTAGACCAGTTTTGATAATATACGTAACCAAGGGAAGTTGTAAAATGTTCATTGATGAAGTAACTTGTACCTGCGTTCCAAGTAAAATAAATGTCTCGCCGGCCAGCGGACGCGGCGTCGATAAAGCGAGTGTAGCCGCTACCGACACCGCCGGAGAGGCCCGTCTTGGGAGTCATCGAGAAAGCGGCATCGAGGCTGGCGGCAAGGGTGTTGACCGAGCCGTTGGTCGCTATGGCACTGAAATTTTGCGAGAGATTCCCGGTGATTTTCAGGCGCCGACTGAAATTCCAAGTCAGCGCAATCGCCTCAGTCGTCGACCCCGTGCTGCGATCGGTTGATCCGTGCGGATCCTGCAATTCATAACCCACGCTGATCGAGCCATCGAGCTTGGGCAGGATTTTGCCCTCGACACCGACGTTGAGCGAATGATCGTAGTAGCTCAGGCCGCGCCCGGTTTCCTGGAGGCCAAAGTTGTAGCCGACAAAAAAATCGCGGGCAGAATTGATGGTGTACAACAAATTAATGCCTGCGTTGTAGGACTTGAGATTGGTCAGGGCGGACGTGTTGGTGACAAAATTGCGCCACGTTGTGCCAAAGGTGCTGGCGAGGCTGTAGCGGTCGGTGACGCGGTACCTGGTGTTGAAGCTGGCTTCGGAGTTCCACGAGACGGCACGGATGCCTGCAACCAGGTCGGCCTGGCTTTCCCGGGCAGTGCTGAGGGTGAGATCGGCAGACGTGCGCGTGTCCTTGGCGCTGAATTTGCCCTGAAAATGCGGATCGGAAAAATCATCCCCGGTGGATTTGCCAAAATGCGAAGTGGAAATGCCGGCACTCGCGTCCACGGAGATGATCCCGGCTCGCCGCGTGTACTTGAGGCCAGCACCGCCTGAATAGATCATGTCAGCCTGTCCGGTGCGACTGGCCGTGATATTCGAATCATAAACCATGCTGACACTTCCAGTCGAAAAAAGCCGGTCGCGTCCCCCATCAAACGTGAGTAACGCACGGGCAGGCGCTGGGACAATAATTACACCGACAAGCAATCCAATCAAACGGATGCGATAAAAGTGGGCAACTTGCATGGATTCACTCGACCAGGTTTCAGCATTAATGCGGCAACTGGGACGGGCTTATCGTAAAGTCGGTGGGTTTGTTGGTGGGAACCACTTCGGAGGCTTGGATTTCCTGCGTGGTTTTCCCTGTAGCGTCTTTGTGATCCACGGTCTCGAAATACACTGTCCGCTGGGCGATGCCAGCCATATCGACCAGCTGATCCAGTAATCGTTTTCGATCATCCGGGATCCGTCCGACGTGGACGATACTGCTTGTTTGGTTGGTTGTTTTGTAGCGAACAATGGCCTCTTGGCCATTGCGTAAGACCTGGCCGCCGCCGCCGTCGGAAGCCCGCACCGTCACATCGCCTTCAAGGACGGAGACGAGGGTCTGGTAGTTGTTCGACTCAATCACGATTTTCTTGCCGCGGATGTTGAGCATGACGTGCGGTGTCGTGTAAATCATATTGCTGCCAGCGGCGAGTTTGCTCGTGCACAAAGCGACCAACCCGTAGGATAAGTGAGCCAGCGTTTGCGAAACCGATGGTTCCGTTTCCAAATCGTAGCGGTTGAAGGTGAAAGGTTCCTGGGTAAATTTTTGAACTTCAAGGCGTGAATTGGTGTCGAGATACATGGCGGTGCCATTGGAATAAACCATGGAGCAGTTCGAATCCTGGGCACAAAATATGGTCGTGCCAGTGGCATTAAAAACCTTTTTTTTAGCCAAAGCGATGATGGCATCGGACGTGTGTAAATCAACGCTGCCCTTGAGGTCGGAAACATAGAGCTTGCCGGTTGGACCGTTCGGCGCAGCAAACGAATGGGAGCCCACCAAAGCGCCAGCCATGGCAATGGCCACAAATAGTGCGCTTGGGTGGTGAAAGAAACGACGATAAGGGGATTTCATGATGGCTCCATCGTTTAAGCCGGTTGGCCATTAACGTAAAATTTAATGGCCATTGCAGTTTTTATGGTACTGCGGCTTGCTAAAAGAAATACAAAAGTAGCCGTTTTGTCGACATAATTATCAAAAACATGTCAATAATTTACACACCCTAAACCACCAGATTCAGAATCTTCCCTGGCACGTAAATGATCCGTCGCACGCTTTTCCCTGCCAAAAAGGGTGTTGCGCGAGGATGTTCGGAGGCGAGGCGCAC
>Ga0210387_10000731_pt1 | contig 24085 bp, 20 predicted proteins | sample IncBWC7OmetaG_FD_160108 | JGI IMG/M metagenome (GOLD analysis project Ga0210387, IMG submission 160108) | Forest soil microbial communities from Barre Woods Harvard Forest LTER site, Petersham, Massachusetts, United States - Inc-BW-C-7-O ...
CATCTCGACAATATTTCGCTCGAGTGATTTCAGTCCAAACCAATTTGTGCCTCCGTCGTCGCTCGCAACCACGACTGAACCACAAATGACTGAAATCACTCAGCTTAATTTCGGGTCGGCCTCTGAGCGCCATTGAAGGGCTGAATGTCGCAACCGCGAGCGCATCGCGGGCTGCAGCATCATAGGGGAATCGCGAACAAGCTCCGCCAGTAAAGTGGATGTACTGCAAAAGCTTCGCTACATAGCGGTTCGTACGTCGAGGATCAATCTACAGACCGTCACGGAGATGAGACGCCGCTCATGAAGCGCTGCTCCTCCTGATGATGCACCTGAATCCGACATGGCTTGCTGAAGTATCGATCTGCTCGGCATGGCGCGCAGCAGGTCGATAGCGACGGCAGTAATTGGGTGCGCACAGATGCGAGCCACCCTTGAGCACCTTTCGCGGGATCCTGATCTTCGGGTCGCGGGGGTCGTAGCTCGCTGCCTCAGGTGCTCCGCGCGGGTTTTCCGGAATGCAGCAGGCTTTGGGCGCATCAGCTTCGTGTTTCGCCGAATACCAGTCGGTCGTCCATTCCCAGACATTCCCGATCATGTCGTGGAGGCCATATCCGTTGGGCGGGAATGCTGTGACCGGGGAAGTGCGTTCAAATCCGTCGCTCGCCAGATTTTGGCAAGGAAAATTGCCTTGCCAGGTGTTCGCCATATGGTTGCCTCCGGGCGTCAGCTCATTCCCCCACGCGAATTCGGCGTCGTCAAGGCCGCCGCGCGCCGCGAATTCCCATTCGGCTTCAGTCGGCAATTCCTTGCCGGCCCATTTGGCATAGGCCTCAACGTCACGGTAGGCGACGTGAACGACCGGATGGTCGTCGAGCCCACGGCTGTTGCTGTGTCGGCCGTAAGGCCGGCGCCAGTTGGCGCCAAATGAGAACCTCCACCACTCGCCCCAATACCGGAGGCCCACAGCCTGCTTGGGCGGCGTGAACACCAGCGAGCCGGCCTTGAGCATATGCGGGAGCGCGTTCGGATAATCTTCGGCCTTGGGCGTGATCTCGGCGAAGGTGATGTAACCGGTCGCGTTGATGAACTCGCGGAACTGGCGATTGGTGACGGGCGTCCGATCCATCCAGAACCCGTCCACGGTGACCCGGTGGACCGGCGCCTCCTCCGGATAGTGCCGGTCAGATCCCATGCGAAAGGTCCCGCCGGGGACATAGACCATCCCTTCAGGAGAACGCTCGTCCGTTTGGGCTGAGCCTGATTTTGTACTTGTGAAATTCATCAGAAACCCGGTTATCGCTTAGAGGACCGGTTGCATTCATATTGCCGAAACCCGGCCGCTCGCACTATGCGATTTCGGCAGAAAGGGCCCGCTAGCTAGTTACTTGACGGTGGCAGCCTCAGCTTCTCCATGGCTTGCTCGACAGAGAATGAGCCGGGCCTTTGCCGCGGCGGAAACTGCGCGAAGCTGGCAAGATGCTGCCCGACGATCGCCTGCGCCGGCACGATCACGAAGGCATGCTCGATGAACCATCGCACGTAGTCGCCGGACTCGTGCTGGGCCCGCTCGAACGGATCAGATTTCAGGTTATACAGCAAAGGCAAGCGGAGTTGAATCATCGGCTGTTGCCAGACACTTAGTCCCTCGGCCTTTTGCTCCAGAAACACCGCCTTCCACTGATCGTAACGAAGGCCGGCAAGATTGCCGTCGTCGGTCCAGTAGAAGAATTCGCGGCGCTTGTCCGGCCCCTTGTGACTAAGAAGGTCACGCTGATCATAGCCGTCAAGGTGAACCTTGAAGGTCTGCCCCGCCGCGCTATAGCCTTGCAGGAGCTTGTCCTTCACATCGGGCTCGCCGGCCGCCGCGACCAGCGTCGTCGCCCAGTCCTCCGCCGAGAAGATGTCGTTGATCTCGGTGTGCGGCGGCACCTGGCCGGGCCAGCGTACCATCGCCGGCACGCGATATCCGCCCTCCCAGTTGGTGTTCTTCTCGCCCTTGAAGGGCGTGGTGCCACCGTCGGGCCACGTGAATGTCTCGGCACCGTTGTCGGTAGTGTAGATCACGATGGTGTTGTTCGCGATCCCGAGATCGTCGAGTTTTTTGAGCAACTGTCCGACCTGACCGTCATGCTCCACCATGCCGTCCGGATAGAGGCCGAGACCGGTTTTCCCCTGGGATTCTGCCTTCAGGCGAGTCCAAATGTGCATGCGGCTCGGATTGAACCAGACGAAAAAGGGCTTCTTGTCGCGGTTTGCCCGATCGATGAAATCCGTTGAAGCGGCAAGGAACTCCGCGTCTATCGTCTCCATGCGCTTCTTGGTAAGCGGTCCGGTGTCTTCGCACTTCTGTTTTCCCCACGCACCGAAGCGAGGGTCATCGCCGGGTGTGTCAGTCGTGGTCGCGACACATTTCAAGACGCCGCGTGGACCAAACTGCGCCCTGAACGAGGGATTCTTCGGATAATCTTCATGCGCCGGTTCATCCTCGGCATTCAGATGGTAGAGATTGCCGAAGAACTCATCGAAGCCATGAACCGTTGGCAGAAATTCGTTTCGGTCGCCGAGATGGTTTTTGCCGAATTGCGCGGTCACATATCCCTGCGGCTTCAGAAGTTCGGCGATCGTCGGGTCTTTCCCGGACAGTCCTTCCTTCGCTCCAGGCAGGCCAACTTTCAGAAGCCCTGTCCGCAACGGACTCTGTCCGGTGATGAAAGCAGCGCGACCCGCGGTGCAGGACTGCTGTCCGTAGTAGTCGGTAAATATCGCACCTTCGTCGGCGATGCGATCGATGTTGGGCGTCCGATATCCCATCATTCCGCGATTGTAAGCGCTGATGTTCCAGTAGCCGATGTCATCGGCCATGATGACGAGAATGTTCGGCTTCTGCGGCTGTTGGGCCAAGGCGGGATCGCCCGAGATTGTCCTGATCGCAGTCAATGCTGTCAGCGCGAGCAGCCCCGACCGAATGTTGCGTGCAAGGCTCATGGCGCGTTTCCCCGGATTCTCATTGCATCGGAAGTTGTTTCGAGTAACGGGCTGCCTTCCGGTCGAGCCGCGGCTCGAGGTACAAAAGAGGCCCGCTATGTCTTGCTGAAGTGGCCGGCCCTTCGGCCGGCCACCGGTGTTGGACGTCGGCAGCACGTTCAGTTACTCGCTCTGATGACCGGACTTCTTCATTTCTGCAAGGATGCCGTCGAGGTTGTAGGTCTCCGGCGCCTGCATCGGAGGAAAGTCCTTGTACGAGAAGAGCTCCTTTTCCCAGAGCAGCTGACCGAGCGGCAGGATGTTCCAGTCGTAGAGATAGGCCGTGCTTGGCGAGCCGAGCGAACCGGCATAGCCCAGCAACGACTTGGCATCGGAGCCGACTGTCTGCTCAAACGGATCACGCTTGATGTTGGTGATCTGGGTCCAGTGGAAGGATTGGGCCCCGAACAACCCGCCGGTCCCGGTATCCGGCACCATCGTGTAGTAGAACTTCCAGTTCTTGTAGCGCACCGCCGACGGCTGCGCGCCGGTGTAGTAGAAGAAGACTTCGCGCGCCGATTTCTCCGTGCCTTCGAGATAGGCGCGCTGATCGACGCCGTCGAGCGTGGTCTTGACGATGCCGGGATAGCTCCCAGCCTCGATCTGCTTCTTCAGCGCATCGCCCTTCGGCCCGCCGGCGATGTCGACCAGGGTCGGCAGCCAGTCGAGCGCCGACATCATCTCGTTCTTGACCGTACCCGGCTTGATATGGCCCGGCCAGCGAACCACCAGCGGCGCGCGCATTCCACCTTCCCAGGTCGTCAGCTTGCCGCCCTTGAAGGGGGTGGTGCCGCCGTCGGGAAAGGTGATGTTCTCGGCGCCGTTATCGGTGGTGAAAACGATAATAGTATTGTCGAGCTGGCCCATGTCTTCCAGTTTCTTGAGGACATAGCCGATGTTGTCATCCATCTGCTTCATGCCGGCTTCGTTGAGGCCCCAGTCTTTGCCACCGGGCTCACCGATCATCGCCTCGTATTTCGGAGGCAACATGGTGGTGATATGCATGCGTGCGGGGTTGTACCAGACGAAGAACGGCTTGTTGGTCTTCTTCGGATCGTTGCGATCGAGGAAATCGATCACCTTGCCTGAGATTTCTTCGTCCACGCCCCTCGATCGATCCAGCGTCAGCGGCCCCTCGTCCTTGCAGGTCTGGTTCTGTTGCGATCCGTCCGACGATGTGCACGCGAGCACCGGCCGCGGCGGCGTAAGGCACGTCGTTGTTCGGGGATCCACGGCACCGGGCACATCGGTGAGGCCCGGGACCGGACTGGCTTTGCACGGAGGCGCGACCCCTTGCACGGTCGGGCTCTTGTTGATGTCGGGGAAGCTCACGCCCTGCATCGCGTCGAGGTGGTACAGGTAACCCCAGAACTCCTGGAAACCATGTGCGGTCGGTAGTGCCTCGACATTGTCGCCGAGGTGGTTCTTGCCGAACTCGCCGGTGTTATAACCGAGATCGAGCAGAAACTTCGCAACCGCCGGAGTGCCAGGCCGCAGCCAGGATGGGCTGCCGGGCAGTTGCGGAGGAATCATGCCCGTGCGAAGCGGATGCATCCCGGTGAAGAAGGCGTTGCGCCCGGCGGTGCAGCTCTGCTCGGCATAATATGTCATAAAGATCGCGCCGTCGTTACCGATGCGGTCGATGTTGGGCGTCTCCCCTACCATCAGGCCGCGATGATAGATGCTCGGCTGCATGATGCCGATGTCGTCGCCCATGATGAACAGGATGTTGGGCTTGCCGACCGGCGCCTGCGCAAAGACCGGCAAGGTCATCGCGGGCAAGCTCACGGCCGCCAAGGCGGCGGTTGAAACCAGCATGCTTCTTAAACGTCTAGTGATCTTCATCGCTTCAGCTCCTGACTTGCGTGACGCGTGAACAGACAGACTTCCTTCGAAGTCTGGTCGGCGGCTGCGGAAAAACAGGTCTCGATTGCCGACGGCTGTCGCCGCAGCTATCCACTTACTATTGAGGTCAACCTTCACAGCCTTGCCTTGAGCTTCACAGCCTTGCCTTGAGTGCGCTATGCGGATTCGGCAGACCGTTTCTCAATTATTCCGTTTCATTGAAGTGCGCCGCAGAGTTGTTGATGGCGTTTCGCCGAAGATGGCACGGTAGGCCACGGCGAAGCGCCCGAGCTCAGTGAACTGATGATCTCGTGCAATTTCCGCAACGCTCGCCGTTTCCGGATCGGCGCGTCTTAACGCCGAGCGCGCCATGTTCAAGCGCCGCAGCAGGTAGTACCGGATTGGGCCGACACCCAGAAATTCAGCACAGCAAAGGCGCAAGGTCCGCTCCGGCACGCCGATCGCTGTGCAGATTTCCGATAAATTCAGATGCGACTCGCTTCGCGTCGCAAGGGCTTCCTCGAAGCGAACCATGATGTCGGTGTGACGCCGCCTCCACCTCGATATCCTGTCGGCATTCTCGGTAGCCAGGCAATTGACGAGCGCATGAAGCAACTCTTGCTCGAGGGATCGCGCGACCTCGGGATTGGCTATCAATTCCCGTCTGGTTTGGGCGAGCTGGCACGCTTTTGAAATCGGACTCAACAACGCTCTGCAGGCACTGCGCGCAGGCACTATTACGCGGGCCTCCAACGGCGGGCGGATACTTTGCCCGGTCAAAGCTTTGCTGCAAGCGGCCAGCTGCTCTGGCGCCAGCGACATGAAACACCAGTCCCCCTCTCCAACTGTTCGCTGATGCGCCCGCTCGCCGAGGCCATGGAAAACCACGTCACCAAGGTTCAAGCCGAGCCCGCAATATACCAAGCCCGATAACCCGCTCATTGGAAACGAGATGAACACCTCGGCCGGCGGTAATGCGACGAAGGCAATGCGCGGCAGATTCTCTCGCCCCCTAAGCACGTGTAGTCCACCCAAATTCAGCCAGGTCAACCTTCCTTTGAACTCTCCGCCTGACGTAACAAAGAGATTGACCTTCACAGCTCCAATTGCAGCGCTGTATTCGTCGGGACTGGCAAAGGTGGCCGTGCCGTTCTCCGTCATCGAATTATCTCATCCGAAGCGTGCCGCCGTCGCCTTCGGCTCCGGCTAAAACACGCAGCATGAAAGCTCGGCCGCGATCCGCCTATGCAATTTCGGAAGCTGGATATCGTCTTTAGACGGCGTCTTGTCTCACCTGGACGGCCTTCACACGGCTGGTCAGCCTTGCGCTCCAGGAGTTGCGCCGATGCGTCAGCAGCGAACAGTGGGCGCTTGAGCTCGCTCCACTGCTATTTCGTAATGATCCGGCTTGGGGCTGGCGGAGGCGCCGCTGCTGGTGAGATGACAAATGTCAGCCATGTGTTCCAGCCGGTGGGTCGATCCGAGCCGCCAAATTCTGCGTAACCCTTGAGATTGATGTAACCTTGAAGGGTCTGGCTAAGGGGGAAGACGTAGCCAAACTGCGGCCCGATGCCGAACACCTGCGATTGGAAGCACCCGACGTGATCGCCCGAACCGCTGTCGCACCCGATGTCCTTGTAGGCGTAGCCTACCAGACCCAGTTGAACTTGCTTGGTCAGGAATTGCGATGCACCCCAATCGAAGTGCAGGTCGACGCCACTCTGATACTGTGTTGCAGTATTCTTGAAATTATAAGTGAACCCAAGCACACCTGAGATTTCGTGGCCGGTCGCTGGATTGAAATAAGTGTAGCCACCGCCTGCGTCGATCGCACCGTGCCCGATACCTATATTCGACAAGCGGTCGGATTGGTAGGCTCCAACAGGTATGTCGCCGGTGATGTAGGTCATGTAGTTGTTAACACCGGCATTCCAACGCAAAGCGAATTGCGGGATCAGATCGCCAAAACCCCACGTCGTATCGTTGAAGCTGTCAGCTCGCATGAACGGGATGCTACCGCCGCCCGGTCCTGTCAGGCTCCCCGCCAATTGGCCTGCAAGAGTGGTGCTTACGACACCGTAGGCACTCACAAGGGAAACCGACGCCTGGCCTCCGAATACCGGCGTTGCAAAGACATAGCTCGGAATGACAAATCCAAGATCGCCGGTAGCATTTACGCTCGCGTTCAGACGAGCCGTCAGATTCAGATTGGCTGGGACCTGTCCAATTTGAAATTCTCGAGCCAAGGCAACGTCGCCACCCGCCGACACCGAGGTATGATAATAGATATTAGCTAACGACCAACCCGGTTGCTGGGGAGTGGCTGCGAGGCTTCCGAAGAAACCGGGAACCCAGAAGCTCACGCCGCTTTCATCGGCCAACGCACGAGGCGAAAAAAACACGATCGCACACGCCATGACGATTACAGCAACGCCAAGTCTGCGTCGATGTGCTGAGATCGGCCGCCGACTTTCCGCCGCCGCCGGTGCGATTCTCGCTGTCATGTTGTGCCCCGTAAGGTGCATTGCCCCCGAATACAACTCGGCGACACAGTAACTCTGGAACAAGCGGGGCTCACCTCCTAAACTTCAACCAGGATTGATTTGCCAGAAGAAAAATGAGTACTGCGACCAAAGCGCCACAGGCGCTTCAGCAGCGATGTGTGTTTGCGGATTCGCGCCTGAGGCAACTACGCAAAGGCCCTTATCCGTCCGCTGGCCAATGATGGTGACGCCTCAACCCAGTTCAATCCTGGGGCAATGTATACGACTGGCCAAGGCGTTCAGCAGAACAGTGTTGCGTCGCATTATGGTTTCGGAACGCTGCGGAGCAAGGCTAAGCCCTCGTCCAATCCGGTCTTCGGACCGCGCAGAAGCTGCACACGGCGCGATTGGCTCCGTTGGAAACGCTATGGCAGCGTCGGCCACATCAGCAGCTAACAAAGATTTTATTGGTCATGGTGCGGTCGTCTCTTATCTAAAATATGAAGGAGACAACCATGAAGCTTGCAGCAACGGTACTAGCCACCGCGTTTGCGCTCTCGGGCACCTGCGCATTTGCGCACACAACTCGTCACGGATCGAACGTCACGACCCATCCCATGTATAGCGATGCTGCGCCGTCAGCCGCCTTGCGTGCGGAATATGGCAGTCCGAACGGCAATTTTAGCGAGTACGGGAACCGCGATGTGTGGGGCCACTGGGGCACCTACTATGGGCCCATGATTCCCTCAGGCGCCGGCGGTCGGTAAAAGCGCCAACGGGCGCGAGACCGTACCCCGCCGAATGCACACCACAAGAAATGCTCCTCGCCACGCCGACCAGATGATCGAAAGAGTGCGTTCACTTCTGCTAATGGGCACTTTCGCCAATGGGCTCTTTGCGGTCCTCACGCGAGGTCCGACTTGAGCCAGCAATGTGCACCAAAGCGGACTTCGGCCGACCGTTGTGAACTTATGCGTTCACGCCCTGATCATCAGTGATGCAGAGCCGGGCTGTCGACGATGTTGGGATGTTGGATACCTCTGGGGATGGCCGTCACAAGGCCGCCGCAGGGATTCCGACGGTGACTCGTCAAACAGGACCCGATAGGCGACCGAGAAGCGTCCAAGCTCCCAGAAGCCATGATCGGTCGCAATTCGGGTGACGGTTGTATTCGAGGGGTCCGCCTGTCGAAGCGCGCGGTGGACAAGATGCATGCGACGCATGGAAAGAAACCGGATAGGAGCCATCCCCAGATGCTCCTCGCAGACGACCCGCAGGGTCCGCTCAGCTACACCAATCGCCGCGCAGATTTCCGTGAGATACAATGGCCGGTTGGGATGGCTCTCCAGGAATTCCTCGAACCGGGCGATGATCATGTCGTGACGCCGGCTTCCCGCCGACATCTCCGATGGATCGCCCTCGGTCAGGCAGCTGATCATCACAAGGATTAGCTCCTGCTCCAACGCATGAGCCACCCCAGGGAGCGAAAGAATATCCGGCGTGGTCCTGGCGAGCTGACCGACTGTTGCATGAAGGTTCAGCAGTCGAGACATCAGCTCACGAGCTGGCCTTACGAGATGCTTTCGGGCCAGCCCGGCAAACTCACGGCCGGTTACCGCATGGTACACGGCGTCGAGATCATCCCGCGATAGGGACATCGACCCCCAATCGCAGTTGGCCTCTGTCCGCCGATACATCAAATCGGTGTCGTTGATGACAATATCGCTGGGCAAAACCTCCAGGCCGCAGTGCTGCATCGCCGGCTGGTTCGTCCTGGTGAGAAAACCGATGGCGGCCCGATGCGGCTTAACCGCACCTATATAGATACGCGGCAAAGCTTCATGAGCGACGTGAACCCATAGCTTGTTCATGCTGACCTGCGTCAACTCGGCGAAAAATTTTCCTTTCACGGTAGGAAAAAGCTCAACCTCGACAGAACGAAACGCCGACTGATACGAAAAAGGGTCGGTGAAGCTGACCACCCTGCTCCAAGGCATTTCCGTACTCCTGGATTTGCCGAAAAGAAAAACAAGTAAACTGTTCGCCGTTCCTGCATGCATCCAGCGATCCAGGCGCTTCACCAAATAGAATGCCCCAATCACAATCTGCGCACATGACAATCAACATAAAACCTTCCTGGATAGGGAAGGCCGCTTGATCTATCTCAAGACTTGGCGTGAAACCAAAAGGGTGTACAGAGTAGAAAGACGCTCAGTGTTCGCCTACTGACCTATGGTACAGTGCTCAGTGCGACAATTCAGCGCGTCTCGAATGGAAAGATCACTTTCCAATCCTTTTTCATGTCGATCACCGTCCATCTGTTGACGGCGGCCGCGTCCAAAGCGGTGTCGAGACGTCCGAAATGCGAGTGTCGGTCATAGGCGTATTCGCGTTCGCCGTCCGTGTGATGAACGATTGCCCCGAAGCGCACGCCCGCGCTGATCGTCGTCCACTGGAGCATCTCGAGATCACCGTCGGAGTTTCCGAACGCTGCAATCGGGCGGCGGCCAATGGCTTCGTTGATTCCAATCGGTTTTCTTGTCTTATCGTCGACAAAATTGACCTCCGGTGACCGGAATAGTGTGGGGACTCCGTCGCGCATCTCGAATTTGGTCCTGATCGACGATCCGATCACCTGTTCGGCTGGAACGCCGTACACCTTCTCGGTCCATGGGCGCATGAACTCGACACCGCCACCCGAGACGATGAAAGTCTTGAAGCCGTTTGCCCGCAGATAGGAGAGCAGTTCGAGCATCGGCTGGTAGACCAGTTCAGTATAGGGCCGCTTGAAGCGCGGATCGCGCGCCGTGGCGAGCCAGTCCGTCACGATTTTTGAGAATTCGTCGGTGGTCATGCCGGCATGCGTTACCACGATCAATTGAACGAGATCGTACTCGCCAAATTCAGCCAGTGCTTTGATGTCTCCCTCCAGCACGGACTGGTACGGCTCCATGTACGCCCAGTCCGGATGTAGGGGAACCATCGCCCTCACCCGATCGAGCGCAAACGCCAATTGGACATACATCGGCTGCTCAACCCAAAGCGTGCCATCGTTGTCGAACGTCGCGATACGCGCAGCCGGCGCGACAAAATCGGGGCTGCCGGATTTGGTGACCCGACCGACGAATTCGACGATGGCCTGCTTCGTCGGGGTGTCATTCCATGATGGCAACGGATCGCCTTGAGCAAGCGTGGGCTGCGACCAGCCAAATCCCAGCGCCAGCCCCAGGATTCCGCCGGCGATGACGTTAAAAAATTTTCGCTTCATTTGCCTCAAGCTCCGAGGTGCAGGGGAAGTGTCTTCAGACCCACGAAGGTGGAAGCTTGGACGAGGACAACATTGACCGTCTATGCAATTCCGGCAGATTTCTCCTGGCGCTCGAACGACCATGTCGCTCCGCGGCGCCGTACATGTTGGTCTACCTCGATTTTTCACTGTCTTGGCCGTTTCTGCATAGTCGATGCGTTGAGCCGCCTCCTACAACAGCCCTGCATGCGTGAGCTTCGCAATATTAAGGCAGTGCTACTTACCTACGTCGCAGCACTGTCCCCGTCAGAGACCTTCTGCTTTTGAGCAAACACCAGGGAACGGTTGGATGAAGCTGCCCACGAGAGGTCGGCGGTGGCTCATCATTTTCGCCGCCGCAGCAACCGTCTATCTGCTGCTGGCTTACATTGTGGCGCCTGCGTTGTGGACGCACCACGAACACGAGCCCGGTCTTGCCAACTTGCCCATGGTGACACGCACCGCCGATGGCATTCCCGGCGATGCGTTGAACGTGGGACTGGTCGGCAACAGGGAAGATATCATCCGCGCCATGCATGCGGCCGAATGGTTTCCCGCGGACCCCATCACGTTGCGCACGAGCATCGACATCGTCGGCAGCGTTGTACTTGACCGGCCATACCATGACGCGCCCGTCAGCCCGCTCTACTATGATGGAAAAAAGGAACAGCTTGCTTTCGAAAAGCCGGACGGCAGGAGCGCCGATCGGCGACACCATGTCCGCCTATGGCAGGTCCTCGAAAAAGGTACGAGTGGCCGTCCGGTTTGGCTTGGCTCGATAACATTCGATCGTGGGGTCGGCTTGAGCCATGACACGGGGCAAGTCACTCATCACATCGGGCCGGACATCGATGCTGAGCGCGACCTCCTGATGCGCGACTTGCGCGCGGCAGATATGGTCGAAGCTTTTTTCCAGATATCCGGAATAGGACCGACCTTGCTTGCCCGGAATGGCGAGGGTGATCGCTATTACACCGATGGAGAAATCGACGTCGCGCGTCTTGTCGTCGACGGCGTCAGAAGAGCGGAGCCGCCCGTGACGTTACCGCCGCCGGTGCTGATTGCTCTCAAGGATCGGGTCTGGCACAGCGTCAGTTCCAGTATCGCTCAATAAGGCAAACTAAACACACCGTCGAGCAGATCCCGCTTTTCAAGCGTTGATGAAGCGGCAAGTTACCTTAGAAAATTTGACACATTATCCTCGCGTTCGCAATAGCCTTTGTAACGCTGTCGCTCGCTTCAGCGGCGAGCGCCTGGTGGCGCAGACGCAGCGCGAGTATGAGCGAGGAGCAGAAGGACGATTTGAGCCTCATCCTTGCGGCTTCCCTGACGCTGCTCGCCTTGATTATTGGTTTCAGCTTTTCAATGGCCACCAACCGCTGCGATCAGCGCAAGAACTTCGAGGAAGCGGAAGCCAACGCGATCGGGACCGAGTACTTGCGCGCCGACCTTCTGCCGTCGGCTGACGCTGCAAGGGTGCGGAAACTTCTGAGCGACTATACCAATCAACGCATCCTGTTCTACACCAATACGGATGACGCGCAGCGAGCGCGGATCGACGAGCGAGTAAATCAATTGGAGGCCGACCTCTGGGGCTGCAGTCCGTGGACCAGCTGCTGCACAGCCGACGCCCGTTACCGCCCTCGTGCTCGCCGGCATGAACGATGTTATCAACTCGCAAGGCTATACCCAGGCGGCTACTGGAATCGGATCCTACAGCCGCCTGGTATCTCCTGGCAGCCATTGCGCTGTGCTGCAACGTGTTGTTCGGCTATCGGATGCAAACGACAGGCCAGCTCGCTCTCGTGCTGCCGCTGGTCGTTTCGATTTCACTGCTTTTGATCGCCGATATCGATGCTCCCAGGCATGGCCTTATCCACGTCAGTCCCCAAAACCTTGAGAGCTTGGTCAGATCACTCGAGCACTGACGTTCATCGCGGATGTTGAGATTGTTCCGTAGGGATGGACGTTCCCGGAACGCTCGGGCGGAAGGATCGGAAGGGGGGCGTCCAAACTTAGGCGCCGCGTTCTGCCGTTTTTGCATAGTCGCAAATGGAGCGCCGCCGTAGCTTCCAGAGTGAAAGTTCTAGGCCGATGGAGACATCGCCGCCGTTGCCGTTGCAAAGCGCCGAACATGCCACGCAACACGACGGCCGCGGCTTGTGGTTGCAAATCTAACGAGTAGACGACTTACAAATTCCGGAAAGATAAAGAAACCGAGGGGAAACAACCCGTGAAAACGACTCAGTACAAATGGTCTCAAGGTGACGGGTGGCGGCCGAATTTACCAACTGGCAAGGTCGGTCGACAAAGTGTCGTGTTCGTTTTCGGCGCTAGATCGCTTATGCAGGCAGGGGACCTCGTGGGCCAGCTGCGTGACCACTTCAAAGGGGCCGCCATGCTTGGCTGCTCGACCTCCGGCGAGATTTTCGGCGACATGGCCATCGACGACTCAATGATTGCCACCATTGTTGACTTCGAACATACGCGAGTCCGATCTGCCTCTACCACGATTGGAGGGGCGAAGACGAGCTACGACATCGGCAAGGAGCTCGCTCAGCTGTTGGACGACGCTTCGCTGCGCCACGTGTTCGTACTCTCGGACGGCTTGAACGTGAATGGCTCTGACCTAGCGCGTGGTCTCGCGGGTGGCGTCATGGAAGGCGTGTCCATCACTGGCGGCCTCTCCGGAGACGGAACCAATTTCGCCGAGACTTGGGTCGTTACCGCCGACGCCGCGGGCCCCCAGCGCGTGGCAGCGGTCGGTCTGTACGGCGACGACTTGCGCATTGGCTACGCATCGATGGGAGGTTGGCAGCCATTCGGTCCGCTGCGCACCATCACGCGGGCCAAGGGCAATGTCCTCTATGAGCTGGATGAACGGTCAGCGCTCGATCTCTATAAATCATACCTGGGCTCACACGCCGAGCAGTTGCCAAGCTCTGCCTTGCTTTTTCCTATCCTGGTTACGGAGACAAAGGGGGCCCAGGGTGTCGTCAGGACCATCCTGTCCGTGGACGAACAGAATAAGTCAATGACGTTCGCGGGCGACATCCCGCAGGGCGGAACGGCCCAATTGATGAAGACCAATGTCGACAATCTGGTCGACGGCGCGGAGACCGCCGCCAAGGCCAGCCTCGCTGGGCTGGGCGACAGGCAACCAGATCTTGCAATTCTGGTGAGCTGTGTCGGTCGAAAGCTTGTGATGAAGCAGCGCACCGAAGAGGAAATCGAAGTAATCCGAGACGTCTACGGGCCGGACACGAAGATTTCCGGGTTCTATTCGTACGGCGAGCTTTGCCCCTTCAGCCAAGCTGGCGAGTGCCGCCTGCACAATCAAACCATGACCATAACAACTTTCGCCGAGGACTGAACGTCACGGGGCACGGATGCACAGGCTGCTACAACGCCAGCTCAGAAAGCACCTCAGTATCGAGAGTGAAGTACCGGCTGAGCTGCAGCCTTTCGTGGCGGCCGTCGATGCCGCTTACACCGATTTCGACAGCGATCGGGCGATGCTCGAGCGCTCGCAGGAGCTGAATTTAAAGGAGCTTTCGGAGGCGCACGACGATCTGGACCGAGAGCGGGAAAGGCTACAGCGAATACTCGACGCTTCACCGGTAGGAGTGGCGATAACGAGCGACAACGTCGCGCGCTTTACCAATCCGCGAATGGAGGAAATGTTCGCCCTCCGAGTGGGGGCTGCCGTACCCGATTTCTATATTCATCCCGAACAGCGAAAAGTGCTGCTGGACCAACTCAATCGCGAAGCTATCGTTCGGGACGTCGGCGTTCAGCTTCGCGGCGCCAACGGCGAGATACGCGACACCCTCACTACTCTTGTGCAAATGGAATATAAAGGAAGGCAGGGAGTGCTTGCTTGGGTCGTGGATGTCACTGAATTGAAAAGGATCCAAACGGCCCTCTCGGAAGCCAAAATCGCTGCAGAAGATGCTACCAAAGCGAAGGCAGAGTTCCTCGCCAACATGAGCCACGAGATCCGTACGCCGATGAACGCGGTCATCGGTCTCGCGCATTTGTGTCTAAAGACGGATCTGACTGCCAAACAGCGAGATTACGTCGGCAAGATTCACAACGCTGGTACGTCGCTGCTCTCCATCATCAACGACATTCTCGATTTCTCCAAAATTGAGGCGGGCAGGCTCGACATCGAGGACGTCACGTTTGAGCTTGACTCGGTGATGAGCAGCATTTCGACGATGGTCGCGCAGAAGATTCAGGACAAGGGGCTGGAGCTTCTGTTTCATGTCTCATCAGATATCCCGCACGCCCTTCTTGGCGATCCGTTGCGCCTGGGACAAGTGCTCGTCAATCTCCTTGGAAATGCTGTCAAGTTCACGGAACGGGGCGAGATCCGCCTTATCGGCGAATTGCTGGAGCGGACGGGGAACAAGGTCAAGCTGCAATTCTCCGTCAAGGATACCGGCATCGGCATGACCAAGGAGCAGGCGAACCGCCTGTTTCAGGCTTTCTCGCAAGCCGACACTTCGACGTCGCGCAAATATGGCGGGACTGGATTGGGCCTGGCGATATCCAAGCGCCTGGTCGAGCTGATGGGAGGCTCGATTTGGGTTGTCAGCGAGCCGGGTGGCGGGAGCACCTTCAGCTTTACAGGGTGGTTCGGCGTGTCGGAAGCGACTGCGCGCAAGGTCGTACCTATGCGACTCCGATCGCTCAAAGTGCTTGTCGCGGACGACAACGCCGCAGCTCGAGAGGTGTTGGAGGACCATCTAAGAGCGATTGGAGCCGAAGTCGAACTGGTAGGATCGGGCGCCGAAGCCATCGTCGCGGTCAGGTGCGCGGATGCGGGCGATCCGTTCGATGTGCTGTTGCTGGATTGGCGCATGCGCGGAATAGACGGAGTAGAGACCGCCCGCCGGATTCGCGCGGACGGCTCGCTCAAGAGCATGCCGGCCATCATCATTGTCACGGCCTTCGGTCGTGAGGAGGTGCGTGGCGAAGCCGAACTCGCTGGCGTCAACGGATTCCTCATCAAGCCGGTTAATCAATCCACACTGATCAATGTTCTCGCCGAGATCTTCGCGCCGGAGCATATGATGGCCGCCCGCGAAGCCGTAAAGGCGACGGCGTACGATCTGAATGGACTCCGTGTACTGCTGGCTGAGGACAATACGATCAACCAACAAATCGCCGTCGAGCTGCTTGAGGGCGTCGGCGTCTCTGTCGTTGTCACCAACAACGGAAGAGAGGCTCTAGAAAAGCTTTTGGCTTCGGCTGGCGACCTCCCCTACGACGCGGTGCTCATGGACTTGCAAATGCCGGAGATGGATGGCTACCAAGCCACCGCGCGAATCCGCGCCGAGCCGCGTCTTGCGGATCTCCCGATCGTCGCCATGACGGCGCACGCAATGGCAGAAGAGCGCAATCGTTGCCTGGCTGCCGGCATGCACGCTCACATCACCAAACCCATCGATCCCGAGCTATTGTACCGCACCCTCATGCAATTCTACCGGCCGGACCGCGTGGTCGCGCCCTCAGCCATAACGGTCGGTCAATCCTCGCCCCCGGATGCGCCGTTCGATGTGGCCGGGCTAGACGTCGTCGATGGACTGAGGCGGGTGGCCGGGAACGCGAAGCTTTACCGCTCGCTGCTAAGTCAGTTCGTCGAGCAGCAGGCCGATGCCGTCTTCAGGATCAGTGCCAGCGTCGAACGGCAGGACTTTGGTTTGGCAGAACGGCTGATGCACACGCTCAAGGGGGTGTCCGGCAATCTGGGTGTAAGGACCATCAATGAAATGGCCGCCGAATTGGAAATATCGCTCAGGAACCGGGATGTTCGGTCCCTGGATGCGGGCTTGCCTCGCCTATCCATCGAGTTGGCGCGGACGATGGAAGCCATCCGCAATTCTTTGGCGGCCGATTCCGTGGACCCTCGTCCCCTCCCCGTTGCGTTTGACCCGACCGAAACCATAGCACTGTTGAAACATCTCAAGCAGTTGCTGGCGGATGACGACGGAGCTGCGCTCGACCAGCTATTGGACGCCCGCGAGCGCTTCCAAGGCACCCTTTCGGACGCCGAGCTGAACACGCTGGAAAGGGCAGTGCGTGATTTCGACTTCACCGCTGCGCTTGACTGCGTGGCCGATATCGCTGAGCGGCACAAGTTTTCGTTGGAGTGAGCCAATGCCTCTATCGGATCGCAAAACCATTCTGATTGTCGATGATACGCCGACCAACATCGGGATTATTTCCAGCGTCCTCAAAGACTCGTTCAGAACCAAGGTGGCCACCAATGGAGAGAAAGCACTGGTACTCGCCTCGGCCGACGACAGGCCTGATCTAATTCTTCTGGATATAACGATGCCTGGCATGGACGGTTACGAAGTGTGCCGGCGTCTAAAGGCAAATCCAGCGACAAGCAGCATTCCAGTCATCTTTCTCACGGCCAAGACTGAAGACGAGGATGAAAGGCTGGGCTTCGATGTCGGAGCGGTCGATTACGTCCACAAACCGTTCTCGGCCCCAATTATACTCGCTCGTGTCAAGACCCATCTCGCTCTACAGGCTGCACTGCAGCAAGCGCGGGAATCCCAGAAACAGGCCGATGAGCTGCTCTACTGCTTGCTTCCCGAGGCGGCCGCCGAGGAGATCCGAAATGTCGGAACGGTCATTCCACGCCGCTACAATGACGTTGCAGTGCTGTTCTGCGACGTCGTGAACTTCACGTCGTATTGCGACAAGCACGAACCCGAGGAAGTGGTCTCCCGGCTTGACGCGCTTTTCGTCGCGTTCGAGCGGGTAACGGCTGCCCATGGCCTGGAAAAGATAAAGACCATCGGCGATGCCTTTATGGCCGCGGCGGGCTTACTCAAGCCGGCAAAGGACCCACTTGAATCGGCGGTGCTTTGCGGTCTCCAGATGGCCGCAACGTCGATTGACGCTCAACTTGGCTGGGAGGTCCGGGTTGGTGTTCATATCGGTCCGGTCGTCGCAGGTATCGTCGGGCAAGAGCGCTACCAGTTCGACATTTGGGGCGACACCGTAAATATCGCAGCCCGGATGGCCGGCAAGGCGATGCCGGGGCGCGTCGCGGTGACCGACGAAACCTGGCGCAAGATCAAGGACCGCTTCGAAGGCGAGTCGCTCGGAGACCTCGAGGTCAAAGGCAAGGGAACGATACGTATCGTCGCCGTGCAGGCACGCGTTGAATCATCTGGACCGAGACAGTAACCAGCACAACGTGGCTAATGAGGAGGCAATCACAATGACCAAGATACGCGCGCTTGCCATATTCTGTGCCCTTGAAGCGCTGCTCATGACAACCGCATCGGCCAAAGACCCTCACACTAAAATTGTACCGGCTCACGATGCTGGCCGCACACCATCACCGGTCATCAGCAGCAAGAGCCACTTCATCTTGCGGCAGGATCTATTTGACCGTCTGAACCCAAACAACTTGCGAACAGATTGGCCCACCCCACCCGCCCAACCTGGCCAATTATGAGCAAACGACTTCGGCCGACAGATTTCGCCAGCAGGGCAACGCAGTGACCATCGTCGCGCAGTGGACGGCTCTCGAGCTCGCACAATGCAGATGGAGCACCTGCAAAAAGCAGTCGGAACTTGCCGTTTTTGCATAGATAAGACAACGACGAACTGGTGAGGATAGCGCGGTCGAAGTCAGATGGGTATGATCAATAGTATCCGGCTCGGTTTGTTGGCCTCGCTTGTCGCAGTGCCGATCGCAGGCTCGCCAGCATTAGCGCAACAGGCCAAGAAGCCCAACATTGTCATTATGCTTATGGACAATCTGGGTTACGGCGAACTGGGTGTCTATGGCGGCGGCATACTGCGCGGCGCCGCCACGCCGCGCATTGACGCGCTCGCCGGTGAAGGCACGCGCCTGCTCAACTTCAATGTCGAAGCGCAATGCATGCCATCCAGGTCGGCACTCATGACGGGCCGCTTTGCGATCCGCTCCGGCACCTATGAAGTCCCCATCGGTGGCGTTCCCGATGGATTGACCCAGTGGGATGGGATGTCACGATCGCTCAATTGCTGTCGGAACAGGGCTACGCTACCGGCATGTGGGGCAAATGGCATCTCGGCAGCGCAGAAGCGCGATTGCCGGGCAAGGTACCCGCAGGCCGTGTCAGCAACGAGATCGTTCACATCGTTGACCTCTTCACGACGGTTGCACGCGTGGGCGGAGCGCAGATTCCGAAGGATCGCCCAATCGACGGCGTGGATCAGCTCGATTTCTTTCTCGGCAAACAAGACGCTTCCAACCGTGAAGGTTTCCCTGTCTACGTCGCCGACAGGTTGTCCGCGGTTAAATGGCGAGACTGGAAAGCGCATTTTATCTGGCAGGAAAACATGTACGCGCCCCCTCAGAAGCTCCCGTTACCAAAGATTATCAATCTGCTCACCGACCGTAAGGAGGAGCGTGACGTCGGCGCATACAACAGTTGGGTCGCCGACCCGGTGGTGAAAATCGTCGGCGAGATGGAGGAGAGCCTCAAGAAATACCCGCCCATCAAACTCGGCACTCCGGATCCCTACACACCGTCACCGCGGTGATTTAGGTGTAAGCTCCGGTCATCTTGTAATTGTCGCACGCCAGCCCGGCACGAGCCGTCCGAAAGGCTTCGTTGGCCCCGGGGTGTGCATCTCCGCTTCAACATTGTCGAAGCTTGCCGAAAGTGCATAGGCGTTTGGCCTGTTTTCATTGAGCCTGCTGTCGGGTTTGATGAGGAGACACTGATGCTGCAACAGCTGACTCCGGGCGATCAGGCCACCACCGCCGCAACCCGAATCGTCGCATTCGACCGCGCGCGCACCTTCATCACGCTGCTGGTGGTGCTGCATCATTCCGTCGTCAACTACACCTATTTCGGCCATGGCGACAAGACGCACTGGCTCGGCTTCGACCTGATCGTGCTGTTCAACGACAGCTTCTTCATGGCCTGCATGTTCCTGATCTCGGGTCTTTTCGTGCATCAGAGCCTGTCGCAGCGAGGCCCGACGAATTTCCTGGCCAATCGCGGGCGGCGGCTCGGCATACCCTATCTCGTCTCGATCTTCGTACTCATGCCGCTCGCGTATTATCCGACCTTCCTTCGCTACCATCTGCCGGGCACCACCGACTTCAATTATTTTCATTTCTGGTGGCACACGCTGACGATTGGCCCTTGGCCGTCCGGCCCCGCGTGGTTCCTGTGGGTGCTGCTGGCATTCGATGCGGTTGCGGCCCTGGTGTGGTCGATTGCGCCAGGCGTATTCAACGGAATAGGCAAGGTGATCTACGCGCTTCGCTACCATCCGGGCTTTGCCTTTGTCGCGTTCCTGGCCTTCTCGGTGACCGTCTATTTGCCGCTGCATCTGTGGGTTGGCGATTCCGCGTGGTTTGAACTGGACGGCTTTCCACTGCCGGTCCAGACCAGCCGTATCTTCCTGTACTCCGGCTATTTCCTGGTCGGTATCGGCATCGGCGCGATGGATTTGAAATCAGGCCTCTATGCAGAAAACGGCGAAGTCGCCGCGGGCTGGAAATTCTGGGCCGCGTTTGCGCTTCTATTCTACGGCGCGATCCTGATCCTGGTCTATGCTCATCACAATTGGGTGGCGAACTTCAATTCGCCGCCGTTGTCATGGCGCTTCAGTTATGGTCTTGCCTTCGCATTGTTCAGCGGCGCGATGGCATTCGCCGAGCCCGGCTTTTTCCTTCGGTTTGCCAAATCGCCGCTGCGGTTGCTCGATGCGATGCGGCCGTCGGCCTATGGCATATTCCTCGTGCATTACATCTTCATCATCTGGCTGCAATATGCGGTCTATGACCCCGCATGGTCTCCCTTCGTGAAGTTCGCAATCGTGTTCACCAGCACGCTGGCGGGAAGCTGGGCGACCGTGCTTTTGCTGAAGAAGATTCCGTTCGTTGCTCGGATGATTTGATGCTAACGTCATACCGAATGAGCGCATGCGACGAAGCAATTCAGCTTCTTTTTGAACCTCTGGATTGCTTCGTGGAGCTTGTCGGCCTGAAGATGACCGGAACTAGCTTCACTCCGATACCGGTCCGCCCTTGGCAACAGATCGCAATTGGAAAGTGCGTCTCCAGCGCGCTGCTCGGTCGGAGGGAGCATCCAGATCATCAGATCGGGATCGATAGAAGGTCGACCTATACTACTGTAGAAGGGTGCCAAGTCTTACCTGACTTGGTCAAGGTCGACAACTCGATCGCAGCGCGTGGTCGACGGGAATATGCCTTTCGAGTGAAAACTCATAGAAGAATGCAGCCTGTTCGACTTGCCGATGTCCCATCATGATCTTCAGTCCTGCCAACTAAAAACTGAATCACTGATATCTCTGCGTCGCAACAGCCGACTTTTCAACACAATCCGCCAAAAGCGGAAGTCAACGTAGCTAGAAACTCTAGACTGCCGTATGATCAATAAGCAGCCAGCGGCTCCTGGGAGGTCGACGTGTCGCAGACGTTGGGCATTCTACTAGCATTTCTGCTCGGCACGTGCGTTGGCACGAGCCCTGCGGCGGCAGAGAAGAAATACGACCCCGGCGCCACCGACAGCGAAATTAAAATCGGCAACATCATGCCTTATAGCGGGCCGTTGTCGGCCTACGCGCTGATAGGCCGAACGGAGGCCGCTTTTTTTAGCAAGATCAACGCCGAGGGCGGCATCAACGGAAGAAAGATCAACTTTATAAGCTACGACGACGCCTTCAGCCCACCCAAGACTGTGGAGCAAGCACGCAAACTAGTGGAGAGCGATGAAGTGCTGCTTATCTTCCAGAGTCTCGGTACACCGACCAACAATGCCATTCGGCATTACATGAATCTAAAGAAAGTACCACAGCTCTTCGTCTCCACTGGCGCCACCCAGTTCGGCGATTGGAAGAGCTTTCCATGGACCATGGGCTGGCAGCCGACTTATCAGACGGAGGGGCGGATCTATGCAAAATACATCCTGCAGAACCTTCCGCAGGGCAAGATCGGCATTCTCTACCAGAACGACGATTCGGGTCGCGACTATATCAAGGGCCTCAAAGACGGTCTCGGTGCCGACGCCGCGAAGCGAATGATCGTCGCAGAACTCCCCTATGATCCCTCTCAGCCAACGGTCGATTCGCAGATTGTTGCGCTCAAAACCACGGGTGCCGATATTTTTTTCAACGAGAGTTCGCCGAAATTCGCCGCACAGGCGATCAAGAAGGCGGCTGAGATCGGGTGGAAGCCGGTTCAGCTTCTCGCCAGCATTTCGAACTCGGTGGGCTCTGTGCTCAAGCCCGCCGGCCTTGAAAACGCCAAGGGTATTCTGTCGACCAACTATCTCAAGGACCCCACTGATCCAACCTGGAAGGACGATCCGTCGATCAAGGAGTGGGCTTCGTTTATGGACAAGTATTTCCCTGAGGGAGATAAGACAAGCTCGTTTAGTGTCTTTGCCTACCTGACAGCGCAAACCATAGTTCAGGTGCTCAAGCAATGCGGCGACGAACTCACCCGCGAGAATGTCATGAGACAGGCCGCTAACCTCAAGGACTTCGAACCCGGATTGTTGTTGCCGGGCATCAAGATCAATACAAGCCCGACTGACTATTTCCCGATCGAACAGATGCAGATGTCGCGGTTCAACGGTGACCATGGCGAGTTGTTCGGATCCGTGATCGCCGGTGATATTGGGACGCAATAGCCTTCACTGATCCTGTCGATGTGCGACGTCCCTTGATAGCGGGATCCATCGCGTTTGAGAGCAATCAATTCACTTTCCGAAGAACCATCCTTTTGACGTTCGCGAGGACGCGATATCCCTCGGCCAACTTCAATAGGTTCTCCTTGTCAGGTCCGCTTGGCAAGGAGGCAGCATCCTGGCGCAGTGCTTCTTCGAGTTCTTCGCACTCTTCGATGGTTAAATGTTCGTCTGACATCACGATCCTCAGGCAATCGATTTGGTCGATTCCCAACCAACTTCCCGCCGGACGCGTTACCTAGCTTGGCGATACCGCTTGGAGGAGCCTGTCACACTCATATTGACCGAAGCTATGCATATGCGGCAAGCTCTTCGAAAATTCTCACGTTGTTGCCGTTTTTGCATAGTGCTGGCCGACCTTGCTTGCAACGATAGGTGTATTCTCACGTACGACGCACGAGCCAAGCAACACCTAGTGGAGGTTGGAAAGTGCCTTGGAGTAAAGTTCTCACCTTCGACGATCCACTGCACTATCAGGCGGCGATCCGTGGTGCGGATTGGGAGGTCTATCCCACGAAGGGAGGGAAATTCCGAGCCGAGCTGACACAAATAACCATGAACCAACTCTGGATGCAGAGTTTTCACTGCGAACTACCGCAAATTCAGACCGGGGCGGTAGCGCCCAATCGTAAAGTAATCGGTTTTGTCACCGAAGCTCGTCAGCCAACGATCTATTATCGTGGCCAGGAACTTTCGCCACGTGACATCGTCGTCAACACTGACGCGATGCACGTGAGGTGGGAAGGAGATTGCCGTTCTGGTGGCATGTCTCTCCCACAAGAAGATTTTGATGCTGCTTGCCAAGCCATGACAGGCACCCAATTCGCACTACCTTCTTTTGAGAGCATTGTTCGGCCAAGTCCCGATTTAATGACGCGGTTGTTAAACCTGCACAAAATGGTCGGAACAATCGCCAAAACGACGCCCGAACTTTTCGAGTTGCCCGAAGTAGTTCGGGCTCTCGAACAGAAGTCGGTTCACCTGATGGTGAGATCCCTGACCGAGGGTGCTATCACCGCAACGACCAATGGCGATCGACGCCACGGCGCGATCGTCGCGCGCTTCGAAGAATTTTTGGACGCGAACCCCAATACACCGCTCTACATGCCAGAAATTTGCGCAGCCGTCGGCGCCGCAGAACGCACCCTTCGTGTCGCCTGCGAAGAGCATTTTGGAATGGGTCCGATCCGCTACCTTGCCTTGCGCAGAATGCACCTTGTCCGCCGAGCGCTATTACAAGCAGATCATCTTTCAACCACCGTAACGCGAATCGCCACAGACCACGGTTTCTGGGAGTTAGGGCGCTTCGCTGTTGTGTATCGCGCGCTGTTCGGAGAGTCGCCGTCGACGACTTTGCAGCGACCGCGGGATTAGGCCCTCGTCGCTTACAGAATAGCCTGAGTTGCGACCTCATCGAATGGCTGTTGTGGGTCATTCTTATAGTGGCGGCATATGACGTTGACCATTACCGAGTTCGCCCGCGAGGGAGGGTTTGCCCGCCCGAAGAAACTCTCTAAGAAACGCGGGAAAGAGAAAGAGTAGCGCTCCACAAGCCGCGGCCCTGATCGAGGGGTTACCAGCAGAGGTGGTCATGGCCGATACAGCCTATGACGCGGATCATCTGCGGCAAGCCATTGCGGCCAAAGGAGCGCTTGCCGTCATTCCCAACAACCCATCACGTGCGCTCAAATACCCACTCG
>Ga0210387_10000732_pt1 | contig 24078 bp, 24 predicted proteins | sample IncBWC7OmetaG_FD_160108 | JGI IMG/M metagenome (GOLD analysis project Ga0210387, IMG submission 160108) | Forest soil microbial communities from Barre Woods Harvard Forest LTER site, Petersham, Massachusetts, United States - Inc-BW-C-7-O ...
GCACGCCAGAAGAATCAATTTCTGGCCCGCGTCGGCTTGCATTAAATCGCCACGGCCCCGTTCATTTTTTCATCTCACCTTTGATGAAAGCGAGAAAGTCGGCGTTGACCCGCTCAGGATCGATTATTGCGATACCGTGAGCGCCACCCTCGTAGACTTTCAGGATCGCGTGAGGAACGACAGATGGTACGCGGCGGCCAGTCGGACCGATCGGCACGATCTGATCGTCTTCGCAGTGTATGACGAGTAGCGGCTTATCGCACTTGGCGATATCGGCAGTGTAGTCGAGTTCCCAGCTGTAGGTCGTTTCATACTGAGCCTTGGCGCCGCCGAGCAGGCCCTGAAACCAGAACAAGTCGCGCATGCCTTGTGTCGCGGGCGAACCTGGGCGATTGGCGCCGAAGAACGGTGCCGACAACTCCTGGTAGAACGATGAGCGATCATGCGCGACGCCTTTGCGAATGCTGTCGATTACCGACTTGGGAGCACCCCCGGCTATACCGTCGCGTTGCATCATCACCGGCACGATCGAATCGAGCAGCACCATTTTGGAGACGCGCGACGTACCATGGCGCGAGATGTAGCGGGCTAGTTCCCCGCCTCCCGTCGAATGCCCGATCAATACTGCATCACGAAGATCGAGGGCGTTGATGAGGGCATCCAGATCGTCGGCCCAGGTGTCGACATCGTTACCGGATCCAGGTTGATCGGAATAGCCGTTACCCCGCCGGTCATGGGCGATGGTACGGTAGCCTTTGTCGTTGAAAAACAGCATTTGCGCTTCCCACGCCGCGCCGGTTAATGGCCAGCCGTGCGAGAAAACGATAGGCGGTCCGGAACCCCAGTCACGATAGTAGATCGCGGTACCGTCTCGGGTTTTGATCGTCGGCATTGAATATCTCCTTAACTTGTTGAGAGGGCAACGCAAAAAGGCGAGGCGCGATGAGCCACAGCCGAGTCTCGTAAGAAGGCCGAGTTACCTCCAAAAAAATGCACCTCCAACTCTCCAGTGGGATCTTGTGAATGTCAACAAGGAAAAGTTGTCAGTCGTTCACGGTGTTAAATGTCGCGATGGCCATGGATATCCCCCAGCCATTGGTAGACGGGGATTGCGCTTTCCCAACTGACCATTGCAGACATTGGAGCTCGGCCCCTTGGCGCACAGAGCTCACGATCACTCGATCCCACTTCTCCTCGTAGCGGCTCACGGCGCACGCGCCTAATAAGGCGAGCCTTTCAATGATTGCCCATGGGCCGACTTCGCATAACGGGCGTCGAGTTGAATCCTCATCTGACTGCGGCCGAAGCAATTCCTTTGATGGCCGCAGACTTCTGCTCCATAACCGCAACACGGCTGCCATATGCCTTCAGCATCCACGAGACTCTAGGGTGTGTTGCTCCGCGGTACCCCTGGCGCGTCTCGGCGCACGCACATGACAAGTCCCCGATCCATTGTTTGCGCCGCACAACTGAGTCGCGCAACGGGCTTGTACCTAGCGTTACAAATCGGAATAAACTCAAGGCCGCTACCCCACCAAATCGGAGGATCGCGCCATGGACAGTACGCTCGTCACTGGTCAGCATCGCACGCTGAATTCCGAGGCTACTCAAGTACCACTTTACGCGCCTTTCTTGTGGTTGCGGAACGGCTGGCGTGACGTGCGCCGGAACTGGGGAGCAAGCCTTGGGTGTGGCGCACTGATACTGGGGCTCGGTTGGACCCTTCTGATTCTCTGCGGCACGCATCCCTATTACATCGCTGCGGCGATCTCTGGCTTTCTGCTGGTGGGTCCTCTGATGTCTGCAGGATTCTGCGAGATGTCACGGCGCTATTCACTGGGCCTGTCGGCAAGCTTTGAAGATTCGTTGGAGGGATTCGTTCGAAACGCACCAGCGCTGATGAAGTTCGGTGTGATTCTGGCGATCTGCGCCGCGGGGTGGTTCCTCATCTCCGCGCTTCTGCTCAGCGCAGTATTCCACGTAGCAGCCCCCGACATGAGCGAGACGCTGTACCGTGGATTCCTCGATTCGACGAATCGATCGCAAGTCTTGGGGTACATTTGCGTGGGCGGATTGCTGGCCACGGCGGTGTTCACGGTATCCGTCGTTACGATCCCCATGATAGTCGATCAGGGTGCCTCAGTCGGACAAGCAATGCGTGCGAGCGTCCACACTGTACTTCGAAACATTCCTGCTATGATTTTATGGAGTGCGCTGATCTTGGTGGTGACGATCATCGGTTATGCACCACTGCTTGCGGGAATGCTCATCGTCGCGCCGCTGTTGGGGCACGCGACTTGGTATGCCTACGCTGACATGATTGCCCGTCCGCTCGCTGTGCGTCCGGTTAACGTCGCTCTGAGCGATCCGCTGATGCAAACCGGATCCAAGCGCAAGTTCCGTGTCAATCCCAACGACGCGCGCGAGGGACATTTGCGGAAGATTCGAGATTTGACAACCGGATTCCGCTAGCACCAGTACTTTGACGCCAAATGCGATCCGTGTTGAGCCCGGCCTGCGACCGTCTGAACTGCGCGCTGGCGATTTGGGAGCGGCAGCCGGCCAACCTCGGTCACTGATGACCCTGCAATAGCCGCCCGGAAGCAGACGGTCATTGCTCAATGTAGAAGATCACTCCTAGCGGCTCAGGGATCGAGCCTACTCGAGAAACACTTCTATAGCCGCCAGCAATCCTTCCGGACTTAATGGCTTTAATAGGTAATTCACGGCTCCTTCACGCATGCAGGCTTCGCGCGCGATATGGCAGTCGTTGCCGGTGATAATGATGACTGGAATATTCGCTTGCGCGCGATTCAATTCGCGCTGCACGTCAATGCCTGACAGGCCGGGCATCTGCTGATCCAAGAGAAGGCATGCAGGCCGAATAGTTCTCCAGCGCCCGAGGAACTCCGCGCCGGAACCGAAACCATGAACAGTATGCTTGGAAACCTCGAGAAGGCGCACCAAGGATTTGCGAACCGCGTCATTGTCATCAACTATCGCGATCACATTGGAGGAAGCATTTTCTCGTTTGATTTATGACTCCCTGCGATAATCGCATTAACCTAAATTAAAACTACTCCTTGCGTCCGTGCGCTAGCGAACATAGGTCCGTTACTGGACTGCCCGCATTGATGCCCGTCGATCTGGATCGATCGATTCCGATTCTCTCGACGCGCTACACTCAACATTTGCGCGGTGGCAATGGAATCTTTGCGTTTCCGCATCCACTCCACAATACCTTTGGCATTTACGAATTGATCGGTTACCGCGCACCGCTGGCACTGGCATTGACTTGGGGGAAAGGCTCCTAGTGCGAAAAGCCTGGTGCGCTGCGTGAAGCCGCGCGGCAACGCGAATGCCGAGGCAACGAATCAACCGTCAGCGCCAAACGGGTGTGTCCTACAATGCGCAGGCGGCAAATTTCCGCTTGTCGAGAATGCCGGTCGGCGGAACCGCGGCACCCCCTAAGTCGCGCCTCGCGATGCGTGAAAGTCCTCAGCGTAGGAGGCAGCGACGGCCATTCGAAGCGACTGGGCTGTGCTGCAAACAGTGAGCGGCTACCCGAACATAAATCAATGTGACCAAGGCCCAATGACGGGACTGTAGCCCTCGCCGTACCGTGCAAGTGATTTCAGCGGCATTGTGATCGCCACCTCTCACTCGGCAGACAGTTCCTTATGCGCGGATACCAGGAAGGCACGGGCCGAAAGAAATGACGAGCCAACGCGCAAAACTGCTTTGCTCGATGCTCGGCTTTTCCTGGCTGATGATCATCGCGCAGCCCTATGCAATTCAGGCACAACAAGCGGGCTCCGGAGATTACGCCGGGCAAGGTGTCGCGCTGTCTGCTCAAGATGTACAGCAGTTGGCGGCGCCGATTGCGCTCTATCCGGACGCACTGGTGGCGCAGATTCTTGCCGCGGCGACCTTCCCAGATCAGATTGCGGGGGCCGCCAGCTGGTTGCAGCAAAATGGCAACCTCAAAGGCTCCTCTTTGCTGCAGGCGGTTGACCAGCAACCGTGGGATCCCAGTGTCAAGGCTCTCACCCAATTTCCGTCCGTGCTGGCCAACATGGCGACTAACTTGAGTTGGAGTTCCTCACTCGGGGAGGCGTATCACACGCAGCCCGCTGACGTCATGTCCGCCATTCAATTCTTACGGGCCAAGGCACTCGCTGCCGGCAATTTGAAATCCGGATCACAAGTGACCGTGGTGCAACAGTCGCCACAGATTATTGTGATTCAACCGACGAATCCGCAGGTCGTATATGTTCCGGTCTACAATTACACCGTCGTTTACGGTTCTCCCTACGTGATTCCTGCGTATGTCGCTCCTCCCATTGCGACAACCGCAGTCGTCGCCTTTGGCGTCGGCGTTGCGATTGGCGCGATGATGAGCAGTCATTACAGCTGGGGATATAGCAGCTGGAATTGCGGCTGGCATGGCACGACGACCGTGGTGTACCGCGGCGGCGCGTATTACGGCAACAATGCGTGGCACGGTGGCTACTACGGGTCCACCGGCGCCGCGTACGGGCCCAGGGGCGCAGCGCGTTATGGCTCGGGATACAACTCATCCACGGGGACTTATGCACGCGGTGCCACGGTCTCGAATGGCTATGGCAGCCAGAGCGTCGGTCAGGCGTATAACCCGAGGACCGGAGCTTACGCCGCCACGCAGCAGGGTTCCAACGCCAACGGCAGTTGGGGAAGCTCAACGGTTTCGAAGAACGGTAATACGGCCTATACCCAGCATCAGACCAACTCCCAGGGAACAACCGGATCGATACAGACTTCCAAGGGTGGCGCTGCCGTGGGTGCGTCCGGGAGGTACAACAGCGCCGCCGTGGGTCAAGCCGCCAACGGCAACAAATACGCCGCAGCGAATGGCAACGTCTACAGCAACACCGGAAACGGTTGGAATCAGAAGAACGGCAACTCGAGCGCCAATACCACAGCCAAGGGCTGGGGACAGCCGGAGAGCGGCGGCAAGTCATCCGCGTTCAGCAGCGGCGGTGGCGGATGGCAATCCTCTCAGGCCAGTGCACGGGGTGCGGCCAGTACTGGCCGCGGTCGCCGATGAGTGAGGATCTCAAAATGGCTCTCATAGCCCGCAAAACCGCCATGGTTGCTCGGTGGGTGCTTCTCAGCTTGGTTATTCCCCTTGCCGCCTGTAGCAAGTCCGAGAAGCCCGCCGCTGAACCAGCGTCTGTCGCGGCGCCTTCGATCATGGTGTTCGCTTCGCCCGACGCGGCGGGAACCAAGCTGCAGGAGGTAGCCAAGTCTGGCGATCAAAATGCGCTCCTGAGAGTATTTGGCGCGGATTCTAAGGAATTGATTCTCTCGGGCGATGCCGTCCAAGATAAGGCTGCGGTAGGCTCGTTTGTATCTGGCTACGAGATCATGCACCGCTGGCGCAAGATGCCGGGTGACGCGCAGGTGCTGCTCATCGGCGCGGACAATTTTCCCTTCCCCATTCCGCTCAAGAGGAACGCCGAAGGCCAGTGGTTCTTTGACACCAACGCCGGCAAGGACGAGATTCTCTCGCGCCGGATAGGCAGAAACGAACTCGCCGTCATCGAGGCCTGCAGAGCGGTGGCGGACGCTCAGGCTGAGTATGCCAAGCAGGTTCACGATGGCGCCGGCACCCGACAATACGCCGTCAAGTTCATTAGTGACGCCGGACGACAGAACGGATTGTACTGGCCTTCGGAAGGCGATCAACCGAAAAGTCCCTTAGGACCCCTCGTCGTGTTTGCAACCACCGAAGGCTATGAGGCAAAGCCCGACCAGCACATACCCTTCCATGGCTACTATTTCCACATGCTCAATCGGCAGGGAAGTCACGCGCCCGGCGGCGCGAAGGACTACGTCGTCAATGGCACCATGATCGGCGGATTCGCCTTCGTCGCCTATCCGGCTGAATATCGAAATTCCGGAGTCATGACATTCATGATCAATCAGGACGGGGTGTTGCTGCAGAAGGACTTAGGCAAGGCCACGGCAGACGCAGCCACAATGACCGAATTCGATCCTGACGCCGATTGGAGTCCAGTCGCGGATTGACAGGCTCTTTAGCACCGGCGGCCCCAAGCTATGCGGCAGCAAGGCGTAGTCCGCGGAATAATCGCGGCGCGAAGAAATGATTTGCAATGTCTTACCAATCCCGCTCAGGGAGTGCACGGAGTCGGGTAGCCAACGGATGGCCGATGCCGACGCCTTCCGCTCCCGCGCGCAGCAAGCGGCGCAGGCAAGCGCATTACTTCGAGTATCGCCAATCATCTCCAAAACCTTGCATGAGACCAAGGTCCAACGGAATAACGGATTGACTCTCCTTAGCCTGCTCTCTTCGAAGTCCAAAGGCCGGAGGCCACTATGCGGTGCTACACAATGGTATTGCTGTTGGTCGGGCTTACGCCGATGAGTCTGCTTAGCGCTAATCGCGCCGGCGCAAACTTCGGAATAGCCCCCTCTCTCATGCGCGCTTCCTCCTTCGTCGGCACAATGAATCAGTCTGCGGGCGAATCTACATATCCCAAGCGCTCCGAACCTCGTGCGCAGTTGTCATTCACCGGTCCCAAAGGTCTCCAATTCACGACCCCTGGCAATGGGGCTAATGGCATACGCGCGCGGGAAGCTGATCGACGTCCGCAAGTGTTAGTGGCTAGTCCACATATGATCAGTTGGGCCGCCTGTGGCACGGTCGATAACGGCAGTGCGTTCTCGATTTCCTCAAGCAATGCAAGGGCTGAAGTCTCCGGAGAAGGCATTTCTATATCGGACAATGATCCCAGTGATGCGTGCAATTGAGAAGAGGAAGAAGCCCCGCCTACCCCATCGCTCTTAATGGCGGACCGCGCTGTCGGCGGCTATGGCGACAACACCGCTTGTCATGGTGGTGCGAGCGGAACGGCCCGCGGCCGGCTGGGTGATCACCAATGTGGTTCCGGCCTCGACGACCGTAGCCAGCTGCGTCAGGAACTCGGGCGGGATTTTAAAGACGGCAAGAAGTTCGGCGGTGGTGGTCATGTTCTCCTCCTGGCCGGATACTTCAAGCCACCGAGTCATGGGCTTTCCCGTCGCCAGGTCCGCCACGTCGGAGGGCGCTTGGGCGAGTCGCGTAAGCACATGCAATGTGATTTTGTGTTGCGGATCCAAGAGCGTGAACGGAGCGTGGCCAATTTCGATACCGTTGCGAAGTACGTGAACGCGTTTGTCCTCATTGGTTAACAGAATGGTAACCGGTCCCTCGGGCGCCATTTCCGGCTGCCACACAATTCCGTTCTCAGGAAATGCCCCGCTAGAGGGAACACCACTCGCATTCACCGGCGCCACCAATCCCGGATGTGCCACGTCGTCCGGAAACACATTTTCATCGGATACAACAACGGTCAAGCCCGCCTTCGTCTCTGCGAACAACTTGCGCGCGAATTCATAAGGCATGCGAACGCAGCCGTGAGATGCCGGATATCCCGGTAGTCTGCCGGCATGAATGGCGATTCCAGACCAAGTAAGTCGCTGCATATAAGGCATCGGCGCAGCGTTATACAAATTGGAATAGTGATCCTCGTGCTTCTGCAAGATGGTGAACACACCCGTCGGCGTTCGGTGACCTTTCTTGCCGCTCGAGATGGTGGAGGCACCGATAATCACGCCATTTCGGTACACGTAGGCCAATTGCTCGGGCAGCGACACGACCATCACGATCGGGCCGCGAGGTGAAGCCTCGGGGACCCAGAGGTATTCACCGGGCTTGAGCTTGGCGGGGACAACCGTTTTGGCAATTCCCATGGTGGATGTGTGCGTCGGCGGTGGGATTTTGGCTGCACTGAGGTAGGGGAACGCTTGTAGCAATGCGAAAGCGCCGACAACTGCTGAGAGTAACTTCATAGTCAACCTTGCGTGCGCATCAATCGAAGTCGCTTCGTCATCAACAAAGGCGCCTGCGATGCGTGGTCGAGGAGAGCCGCCAGCATTATGGTTCGCCCGCTCAGCGACCATTGGACTAAAGGTCTAGCAATGCGACCCGAGAACTGCACTACTATCCGCAAAGTCCGCTCAGATGCGGGCGCTGTTCGTCATCATCAAAAGGCCCTCTCTATGACCGATCCGCTGTCGGGCTCGCCGGGCTTGCTCGCCCGGGCTTGCGTATGCGCCATGGCTCTGAGCATCAGCGCCGTGGCAACCGCGGCCGATACCGCTGCCGCGCACTGGACCTACTCCGGTGACACCGGGCCGACGCATTGGGGTGGCGAAGACCCCGCGTTTGTGACCTGTGGTACGGGCAAACACCAGTCTCCCATCGACATCGAAAGCACAGTCATTAAGGATCTGCCCGCCTTGCGCTTCGAATACACGGATACGCCGCTTGACGTGACCGATACCGGTCATTCATTCCAGATCAATGCCGCCCCCGGCAGCGGCGAATTCAGCGTTGGGAACGATCGCTATCATTTCGTGCAAATACACTTCCACGACTCATCCGAAGAGAAGGTGCACGGCCAGTACTACTCGATGGAAGCGCATCTGGTGCACGCAAATGCCAAGGGCGAACTCGCTGTCGTCGCGGTGTTAATTCGTGAGGGCAGGACGAATGAATTTCTAAAGCCTATATTCGACGGCTTTCCGCAAAAAGGATCCACTGAGCATAACGTCATAGGCAAGTCGATTAATATTGAGAACTTCTTACCTGCGCATCGTGGCTATTTCTCCTTCGACGGCTCATTGACTACCCCGCCATGCAGCGAGCACGTCCGATGGTTTGTGCTCAAAACGCCGGTGGAAGCCTCCGCGGAACAGTTACAGCAGTTCGCAGTGCGTTATCCCCACAACAATCGCCCCACACAACCGATAAACGGGCGAGTAATCGTCGAATCCAGGACCGATTGACATCGCGGCAGTTCGGCTCAAGAACTTGGATCCCACTCGCGCAGAGTCTCGTTCTTCATTTCTTGGTGCGATTTTCGTGCTCGAATTGCTCTTGGGCGAGTCTGCAACATCGGCGCCTTGCGGCGCCTCACCTCACGGCGCGCGCTCCCGCGCCTGGCCGGCGGGCCGGGCCCGAACGGCCCCTACCCTTATTGGCGATTACTTACCGCCGCCTGCTGCTCCGGATTCCAGGGCTTGAAGGGCCCGTTCCACGCTGAAGCTACCGGACACCTGGCTGGGCGGGTATGCCTTCAAGGTCTGCAAAAATTGCCCGACGATTGCCGCGCTCGGTACCAGGGTCCAAAGTTTGTCGCCCCACCACCGGGCATACATCATGGATTCAGACTGATATCTCTCCCAGGGATCTTGGCGCAGGTTGGTGACGATCGGAACGTTGGTCGATTCCTCGGTGCCGGTAAATAGGTTTCCTTTGATGGTTTTAAAGGTGACCTTCCAGTTGTTGTAACGCACGGCTGTGAGATCGCCGTTGTCGGTAAAGTAGAAGAATTCTTTACGGGGTCCGCTTTCAACCTCACCCTTGAAGTACGGCATGAAGTTATAGCCATCGAGGTGATTCTTGAAGGTTTTCTCACCGATCTGGGTGCCCTTCAACAGCTTGTCCTTGATATCCGGATCGCCGTCATCTGCCAGGAGGGTTGGCATCCAATCCTCACCGGCGATAATTTCGTTGATGATGCTTCCGGGTTTAATCACGCCCGGCCACTTGGCCGCCAGCGGGACGCGGAAGCCGCCTTCGTAGGTCGTGCCCTTTTCACCGCGAAAAGGATGATTGCCACCATCCGGCCAACTGAAGGTCTCGGCGCCGTTATCGCTGGTAAAAACGACGATGGTGTTGTCGGCGATCCCTAGGCTGTCCAACTTATTGAGTAATTCGCCGACCTCCCAGTCGAGTTCCATAATCGCATCGGCGTAGAGGCCATAGCCGCTCTTGCCATTCCATTTCGGCCCCAAGTGCGTCCACACGTGCGTGCGGGTCGGGTTGTGCCAGAGAAAAAATGGCTTGCCGCTCTTTACCGCACGTTCCATAAAATCGGTGGAACGCTTGACCAGTTCCTCGTCGATCGATTCCATGTTGACCTGCGCCTTGTCATCCATATCCGGATGTGGGGGTAACGGGCCTCCATTGCGGATGGTCTGTTTGCCAACCCTCCCCCAGCGCGGATCTGTCGTTGCATCGTCGACGTCCGTTGCCTTCGAATCAATGATCTCTCGCGGGCCGAAATTGGTCAGAAAACCAGGCACCTTTGGGTATTCCGGGTCGTAAGGCTCTTCCATCGCATTGAGGTGATAGAGGATGCCGTAGAACTCATCAAAGCCATGGACCGTGGGTAGAAATTCGTTGCGATCTCCCAAGTGATTTTTGCCGATTTGCGCCGACACATAGCCCAAAGGCTTCAGAAGCTGCGCAATGGTCGGATCTTTATCCTGCAATCCCTGCTTAGCAGCGGGCAGGCCCACCTTGAGCAATCCGGTGCGAAATGGCGTCTGGCCAGTAATGAAAGCAGCGCGTCCTGCCGTGCAGGATTGTTGCGCGTAATAGTCGGTAAATAGCGCGCCCTCTGCAGCAATGCGGTCGATATTCGGCGTCCTGCCGCCCATCATGCCGCGATGGTACGCGCTTAAGTTCCACATCCCGACATCGTCGCCCATGATGAAGAGAATGTTTGGCTTGGTGGAGGAAGTCTTCATGTGCTGATTCTCTTGCGTACTATTGCGCGACGTGTTTTGGAGGGCGAGGAGAGGATTGATTTCGCAAGGCCTTCCATGGGCCATTCGTCAAGATAGCCAGAGAGCATTGGCGAAGCCATTGGACCTTGGGCCATCCATACAAGTCGCATCGCTCACGCGAAGGGACTTTGGTCACATAGACCGAGTGCCCTCGATTGCCTAGCGTCAAGCTGTTCGGTGGGGAATCGTCGCGACTTTGGCATGCGAAGCTCGCGCAGAGATGAGCAATCTGGGAGTCAGTGTCATGAATGCTGAAGGTGGGGTCAAAGACTTCAAGGAGCCATCCATTGTCACGGATTCTCGCGCCACACCGTCATTAGCTGCTGCTGCACCCGAGACGGGCATGGTCCGGATCCCGGGAGGAACATTCCTCATGGGCTCCAGTGAATTTTATCCTGAGGAACGTCCGGTCCGCTCGGTGCGCGTCGACGGCTTTTGGATGGATACCTTCGCGGTGAGTAACGCAGAGTTCGCTCGCTTCGTCGCCGTCACCGGTTACCAAACTCTCGCGGAGCGTGGACTCAACCCAAAGGATTTTCCCGGCGCACCACCCGAGAACCTGCAGCCCGGTTCCATGCTCTTCAGCAAACCTTCCAGGCCTGTGGATTTGCGCAATTACGCCAACTGGTGGAACTGGTCGCCGGGAACGAGCTGGCGGTTCCCGCTCGGGCAGGGCTCATCGATAGAGGGACTTGAACTACATCCCGTCGTGCACGTCGCTTACGAGGATGCCGAAGCCTATGCGCATTGGCTCGGGAAAGAGTTGCCCAGCGAAGCGGAATGGGAATTCGCCGCGCGCGGCGGTCTTGAGGGCAAAAAATTCACCTGGGGCAATGAGCCGATTCCGCACGGCAAACCCATGGCGAACACGTGGCAAGGAGAGTTCCCGTGGCAAAACCTGCGGCTTGATGGCTTCGAAGGCACAGCGCCGGTGGGTAGTTTCCCGCCCAATGGTTACGGCCTCCACGATATGGCAGGCAATGTCTGGGAATGGACCTCAGACTGGTACGTCGCGCGCCACAACAAGGAAGTCACCTCCTGCTGCACGCCGAACAAGCCGCGCGGCGCGAAACCCGAAGAGAGTTACGATCCGGCGCAACCGCAGTTTCGAATCCCACGCAAAGTAGTTAAGGGCGGATCTTTCCTGTGCGCCCCGAACTATTGCTTGCGCTATCGCCCCGCCGCAAGGCAGCCGCAAATGGTCGACACCAGCATGAGCCACATCGGATTTCGTTGCATCACTAGAATCGGCTCTAGCCAGTAGCCACCGCCCTTTCCCTTTTAAACTCTAGAGCGTTGGATGTCGGTGATGCTCGGCTGCGCGACGCGCGGCTTGGTCGCGACAGTCCACATCCTGCGCTTCAGGCCCTCGCGCGTTATCCAATCGACACAGCAGCCTCGAGGAGAAGCTGCGGATGTCCTCGTCGAGCTCGTGAAAATCCATGCGGGCGCCATTGTTACCACGCAATGCGACTAACGATGCCATCGTTTCCGCGTTATTGCTGTCGGTGATTTCGGCCTGGAGCGTCAATCCCATGATGTCGTACTTATCAATCATGTGCTGAGTCGCCTCCATATCCTTCTGCATCAAGTAGCCACCTGGCGTATAGGCAAGAAGCCCGCGTTTCTTTTTTGTGAGCTTCAAGTCAGTGATTCCCAATCGGATATACAACACACCTTCATCGGGATGTTCTACGACGTAGTAGCCGGCGGCGTTGATGGCATCAGTGACGTCTTGGCGCAATAAGGCGCAGAGCGCATACAGATCCATCGGGCTCGCGCCCTTGTACTGAGACTGCGCGCTGATCAAAACTTCCGGAAGATCCACGATGACGGCGTTGTAGCTCGCCAGGCGGGAGAAGGCACCGGGTGCGATATAGAGGATGTCAGTGCCTTTGCGGTTTGGCAGCGCAGTGACGGTCGGCTTGCTGTCTTGATCTAAGAACGTCTTGTCGTATTCCTGCGCGTGCGCAGTGAGGCTCGTCATGAGAATCGCAATCCCAACGACCACAAAATTGGATGCGCAGCTCATTGACCGCTCCTGGTGATTTTCGCTCACCCTAAAGGTAGAGGAAAAATAACTTTAGGATATTGGCCTCAAGACCTATGCCTACACGAGCATTCGGCATCCGCAAAGCAATTGGCCCAGCCGAATCACGCAGTTGGCAAGCGTCTGTGGACGTTGCCGCGCGACTGGTCGCGCCGGGTATCGGTAACCCGCGCCTGGGGGGATCGTTGGCTCCGAGAGGCTCGCGCCGCTGTGTTAATGGTGCGATCGGTTCTGGTGCCGGAAATCCACAACGTGATCATCAATCCACAACATTCGGACGCGGCTCTCATTCGGCGGCTGAGCAGTTTTCCGTATCCGCTCGATTCCCGCTTGCGTTGAGCGAATCCCGTCCGCTTCCAAACTTCCGATTAAGTGAATTCGCACCTCGCTGAGGTTTCACGCGTGTAATAGGGTAATCTTTCCAGCGATGAATTGGGTCACGATCATATTTTCCATGGCGTCCTCAGCCTGCCTGTTGACGGCGCTGATCCATCTATTCATTTGGTCGAGACGGCGCGACGCGTGGGAACATTTGTTGTTCGCGCTCGCCGCATTGGGAACGGCGAGCGTCGCGTGGTGCGACCTGGCCATGTGCCATGCCGCCTCGCCCGCAGAATTCAGCACCGCGGCACGTTGGATACAGCCATGCCTTTGGCTGACACTCATTCCGCTGGCCTTGTTTGTCCGCTTGTATTTGAGCGCCGGCCGTACCTGGTTGCTCTTGGCATTTCTCGTGATGCGCACAGCCGTCGTCGGCGCCGATTTTACGACCGGGCAAAATCTCAACTTTCTGGAAATTACAGATCTCCATAAAACAGCGTGGCTCGGTGAAATCGTTTCTTCGCCTATCGGCCGCGCGAATCCGTGGATGTGGCTGGGCCAGCTTTCCAACTGGGTTTTTTTGGCGTATGTCGCCGATGCTGCATTTTCGGCCTGGCGACGAGGCAGCCGACGTCGGGCGCTCTTGGTGGGCGGTAGCATCGCATTCTTTTTATTCGCCGCCAGCATGGAAACCGCCTTCATCGTGTGGGGCCATCAGCCCTGGCCTGTCATGGTGAGTTTGTTCTATCTAGGGATCATCATGGCGATGTCGTATGAGCTTGGCGGTGAGGTTCTGCGCGCCGCACAGCTTGATCGCGATCTTCGCGCCAGCGCCGAGCAGCTGTCTCTGGCGGCCGAAGCCGTGAATCTCGGGCTGTGGTTCAGGCATTCGGGGCAAAGCGAGTTTTCCGTCAATAACCAGTTCAGGGAATTGTTCGGCCTCGGTGCCAAGGAACAGCTGTATATTGAAGACTTCTTGCATCGATTGCACCCCGACGATCGTGAGAGTGCCCGCCAGGGCATCGCCGCGGCCTTCGCGGGAGACGGAGAATATCAGACCGAACATCGCGTTTTGCTGCCGGATGGCGAGGTTAGATGGATAGCGTGCCAAGGACGCGTGAACTTTGACGGCAATGGTCAACCGGGCCTATTCCAGGGAGTGTCACTCGACATTACGCGACTCAAGGAGGCCGATTTAGAGCAACAGGCGCATCGCAATGAAATTGCGCACCTGGCGCGCGTGGCCAGTCTCGGCGAACTCTCTTCGGCCCTGGCGCACGAATTGAATCAACCATTATCCGCCATCTTAAGCAATGCCCAAGCGGCACAGCTGCTGCTAGCCCGCAAGAACCAAGACCTGACGGAAATTCACAGCATCCTGCACGATATCCTCGTCGATGATCGGCGAGCCAGCGAAATCATTCGGCGTCTTCGCAATTTATACAAGAAAAGCGAGTTTCAACCCGAGCCGTTGGATACCAACGAGCTGATTCAAGAGGTGCTGAAGTTAATGCACTATGACTTGAGGGCGCACTCCGTCTCGGTGGTTGTCCAATTGACGCGGGATTTGCCGAACATTCGGGGCGATCGAGTACAGGTCCAGCAGGTGTTGATCAATTTGATTCTCAATGCGATCGATGCCATGGCGCAATCGGACGGCGGCGTCCGCACCCTCACACCGAGTTCCAACCTTGAGGCCGATGGTCGCGTACGCCTATCCATCGCTGATAGCGGCTGTGGGATCGCGCCCGGCACGGAAGAAGACATCTTCCAGCCCTATCACACGACTAAGCCGCAGGGCCTGGGACTCGGATTATCGGTCAGTCGCTCAATTGCGCGCGCGCATGGCGGACGGTTATGGGCCGAGAAAGGGACATTCTCCGGCGCGACCTTTCACTTTACCGTCCCCGTGTGGACTGGAAGTCCGGACGAGGCTTCCGATGCGGTTCTCAACAAATCACGCGACTCGCCCCAGCAAACAGCCCATTGAGGTCAACGTATCACGGCGGACTCGGTGCCGACCGCACCGCGATGGCGAGCGCCTCGGTATAGACCACCTCGACCTCGTCGCCCTTGGCAAGGGCATTCAATTGAGCGGAATCGCCGACTTGAACATCGTATTCATTGCCTAAAGGGCCGCGCAAAGTGACCATCGATTTGTTCGGATTGATGGCAACGATCGTGGCCAAAGCGGTTACCTCGCGGCCCACCACGCCGGCAGGCTTAGCGCCTTTGGGTGAGCGGACGGAGGTCGTCTGTATCTGTGCCGGCGGCGCGCCGGCACTCGAATGCTTTCGGAGCTGCAGCGAAATTGCTTCGCTGTATTCGGCTGACACCTTGTCGCCCACTCGGACCTGATCGAGATTCCTCGCCTGGTCGCTGACATTGAGCTTGTGCATCTTGCCCTGCGAATCGATTAACACGAGATCCCGGCTACCTAAGTCGATCGATACTACGGTGGCGTTGATGGTGGTGGTTTGGCTCGCGCCGACTTGACCAGTCGAGCTTTTCACGCTGGTTGTGGTCGTCTGGGCGAACGCGCCCAAGGGTGCAGTGCCCAGGAGAATCGCCACGCCAGCAAATTCAATTAACGACTTTTTGGATCTCACGGCCAGCTTCCTTTCGCGGTGGTGCAAATGAGGATCCGCGCACGAGCATCGCCCAGACGCAAGATCAGGTCACCTTACTGATGCTCTCCGCTTATCCCGTGGGCGGCTATTGGACCTTCGTCCAGGGCTCCCCGTTGGCCGCTAACTCTGCCCGTCCGCAATGGCCCCTAACATCCGTGCCTGAAAGCAACACGGGTGCGATACATGAACCAGCGCATCGGTATGGCAGCGGCAAGGGCATACTCCAAACTTCTCAAGTTGAAAGCGAAGCATCGCCCCATCATTCTTGGCGTGCTGTCGCAAGCGCTCATTGGCAAGCTCTTCCAGCATGCCCGCTTGGTGAGCTAGGTGGTAAATACTCATCTCACATCTGTGGTTCGTTGCTTAGCGTTCTGCCGTGCTCCGAAGCGAGGCCGCAATCATCAACGCGAGATAATCCGGCCGGCTCGGCCATCTGCGTCGCCCCGTGAATGTTGCGCTGCGCACAGGAATGCCGTTCAGCGCAGTTCTAGCGCGAAATATGCACTTTAGCCAATGCTGCAATCAACTCTTCCGCACCGAAAGGCTTATCCAGGAAGGCGATACCACCGATTTCGGCCACGGCTTTCTTCACCGACTCATGAGGATTCGCACTCATAAAAATGATAGGAATGGTGAATCCTTGTGTGGCTAGAAGCTTTGCCAAATCGATACCCGAGGACTCGCCAATTTGTATATCGACTATCAAACCGCACGCTTCACAGGTCAGTGCGACGTCCAGAAACTCCTTAGCAGAAGCGTATAGTTGTGCGTCATAACCAAGTGCCGACAACAAACGGCCAACAGCCCCGAGAACGCTTAAGTTATCGTCGATGACGGCAACAATATTTCGCTTCATAACCCTCAACATCAATCCCTATGAAGAATATGCAAAGTGCGTAAAACGAAGGCTAAAGCAGCCTTAGTAGGCGACTTTATAGTTGCAACGCTGCCTGCAGGTCTTGCTCTTCCACGCCAAAAACTTGTTGCTTTGCGCCGCCCGCTGCGGGCGAAATGATGCAAAATTTAATCGGGGGTTCGAGGCCCGCCTCTTTTCAGGCGCCAGTACGCGGCGACCTTCGGATCTTGAGCTAAGATGCGTGAGGAGGGAAGGCGAGTGGGTCACGAATGTCAATATAAGCGCTGCGAATAAGCTGTCCCATTGTCGATCGCCCGTTAGAGCGGCTGAATGAAAATCCCGATCAAATTTGCTCTAGGCTAGACAGACGCCAGCACTGATGTTCAAAACGGCGACTCGACCGGCGGGGTAAGCTTCGGGATGAACATTTCGCGCCAATGGCTTAGGCCCGATCCACGGCCGCACCGTTTATAGCGACGGCCGTCTCACTGGCGACCGGCAACGCGAAGTGAAACGCCGCGCCGCGTGGCAGACTATTCGTCGTCCAGAGCCGGCCGCTATGCGCGCCTACGATGGATCGGCTGACCGCCAGCCCGAGCCCGAGGCCCTCGCTCTTGGTGGTAAAGAACGGCTCAAACATGCCAGTGACCTGATCAGGCTCGATGCCTTTCCCGCAGTCGACGACCGACGTACATAACTCGGCTCGCTCGGCATTATGGTGAATGAGGATCTCTATATGCCGGTCGCCAGCGGCGTTTGCGCGCATCGCGTCACTGGCGTTGAGAATAAGATTCAACAGCACTTGCTGAAGTGCAATGGGATCCCCCAGGACACGTGGAAGATCGGCGGCAAATGTCGTCGCGACTGACACGCCTCGTTCAACCAACGTGCTGCGGATAAGCTTGAGAACGCTGTCTATGATACGTGGCAACTCGAGCGGCCTGGCTTCCTGCTCGCCGCGCATTAGCAACGAGCGTAAGTGCCGAATGATCTCGCCGGCATTTTTATCTGCGTTGACGATATCTCTCAAGATATTTTGCAATTCGTCGATATTGGGCGCTGGCGCGGCAGCAAGTAATTGCGCGGCTTGTGCATTACTCAAGATGGAGGTCAGCGGCTGTTGCAACTCGTGCGCCAGTGCTCCAGACAGAGCGCCCAACATCGCAACCCGAGTCAGATGCGTAATTTGGCGCTTCTGATTGAGCAACGCCTGTTCCAGACGCTTTTGCGTGCTTTCATCGAATACGCAACCGGCTACTCGTGCCGGGTTTGCGTTGTCGTCGCGATAAGTATGGGCTCTTATCCTGATCCAGCGTGTCTCACGGTCTTGCTTGATTACACGCAGTTCCATCTCGATGGTTCGGTCGGACGATGCGTTCGCATCGAGAGCGTGCGCGAAAGCAGCACGATCAGCGGGATGAATTGCGCAGAACAGCGTGTCGAAAGTCAAGGCACTGTGCGCGTCAACTTCGAGAATCTGGAGTGCGTGCACACTGGCCCAGACTCGCTCAGTCGCTCTATTCCAACGCCAGAAGCCCATCGTCTCGGTCGAATCGAGCAGCGCGAGCTGCTCCTGCGACTCGGCCATAAATTCTTCGCACCAATTTCGTGAGTTGCGGGGCAACGTGACGCGAGGATTCGGGCGATGGTCAACCATAACCTTTTTCTGTAAACAAAGAACTCCGCTTTCCATATTCTCTCCCCACGACCGTACTATTCTGCGTCAGGCAGCTGTGAATGTTTTATGAGTAACCATTTCGCGAGTGACCGCGGTCTTGCCTTTCATAGCTTGAGCGCGTTGGAAATAAGCGGCCTCCTAGCATTACATGGTCTATTGCAACCATAAGATCGGTAGCGATAGCGTGTTTCATGACGAGGCCATCTGCGCCCGCGAGCTTCGCAGATTCAATAATTGCCGATTCATCGTGGACACTCAGCAGTAGCAATTTGGTTGCCGGCGTATTGCGTCGCAGTTCGCCGATCAGACCGACCAAGTCGCCCTCTGCGTAGGAGAGATCCAGCACTATCACGGCAGGCTGCAGACGCATGGCGCCTTCCATTAAGGACGCCCTATCGGTGACAAGAAAGACCTTGCCGAAAGTGGTTTCTAGGAGACCCCGTATTCCCTGGTATAGACCATGATGTCTATCCGCGAGGAGTACTGTGGCGGCCGAAGTTGCAGACATCCGATATCCGTTTTTGAAGATCCTTGGATTTCAGCTTATCGGCGCTGCTTTGAAAGGTAGCCTGGTAAAAATACCGGTGCAAAGTGAGGAAATTACCGGCGTGCTGGCTTCAGGGCCCCGTAATGCCGTGCTTGATGGCGAAGTGAAGCAGTTCAGCGCTGCCTTTTAACCCGAGAAGTTCCACCATGCGGTATTTGTGGAATTCGACAGTGCGAGGGGAGATGGTCAGCCGCGAGGCAATTTCCTTGGCGGTTAGACCATCGACCAGTAACCGGAGAATTTGGCGCTGTCGAAGCGTCAGGGTCGCTACTGGATCCGGTGAGTCCGCAGGGTTCTGCCTCAATGCCTCGAGTACTTCGGCGGCGAGTTCGGACGTGATGAACGTGCGGCCTTGGGCGGCGGCTCGTACCGCGAGAACCAGCTCTTCGGGTGCTGAATGTTTGAGCACAAATCCAACGGCTCCAGCCTCGATCGCGCGGCGTGCATACGCGACGTCGCGGTGCATGGTAAGAAAGACGACCCGCACGTCTGGGTCGAACTTCTCGATTTCTTGCAGCGCCTCGATGCCATTCAGGTGGGGCATCGTTATGTCGGCAACAATCACGTCAGGCCGCAGCGCCTTGGCCGAAGCGACCATCGCGCGCCCATCTTCGACCACATCGACAAGATCAAACTCGGCGATGAGAAGACTTCTTAGGCCCTCGGCAACGATCCGATGGTCATCCGCAAGCAAAACCCTCACGCGACTCATGCGGTTGACTTCGCAATGGGAACCCAGGCAAGGACGGTCGTGCCTGCACCAGGGCTACTTCGGATTTCGAGCTCGCCCCCGAGCAGCCTCATCCGCTCTCGCATGCTGGCGTGACCGAGGCTTGGCCTCAGTCGTCGAGCTTGCAGTGCGGGCTCAAACCCCGTTCCATCGTCGGTGACTGTAAGGCGAAGCCCGTTGTCTTTTAATGTAACCGAAAGCTGCACGACACTGGCTTTGGCGTGGCGGCCAATATTGCGTAGCGCCTCCTGGGCCACACGATAAATACCTAAAGCCGCATCCTTGGGGATGCTTTGCCGTGGTATGTCCGCGTCGAGTTCGACCCGTACTCCATCTATCCGCTCGACTCGCTCACATTCCGCTTTAATCGCCTCCTCAAGTCCGAGGTCGTCGAGTACCGATGGATGCAGTCGGTAGGAGAGGCCGTGTACATCTTCGCTGAGCTGCACGAGTTCTTTGCGAATGGAGCGAGAGATATCAACAGCCGCGGGTTGCGCATCGGCGCCGGAAAGTTTCGCAGCCGAAATCGCCAAGCTAGCGAGCCGCTGTGTGATGTCATCGTGCAGTTCGCGCGCTAAGCGGCGTCTCTCATCCTCATGCGCGTCAATAAGACGACCGCTCAAGGTATGCGCAGCTTCCTCAGCGCGCCGGCGGCGTATCCGTTGCCAAAGAAGGCCGATCAACAAGGCCGCTTGAACCGCAAAAACGGCCAAAGCCGCCATGATCAGCGCGCGATGTTCCTCCCAAAGCGAGGGTGGACAAAATCGAATGGTTCTGTTTGCGGGCAAATGCGTCGGGTCGATGTGCCAGCGATTGAGAACGCGCCAGTCATACACAGGGGGTTCCGGGCTGACGGTCTCAATTGTGGGCGTCGCCGCGCGCGGACCGCGCAACGCGCGTACCGTTGCGCTAGCCAACAGCAAGCCCTCGTCTGCCTCCGACTCAGTAGGCCCCCCGACAACGCCGTGACCCAGCTCGCTGGCGAAGTACCCAAAAATCGGCGCCTGGGATACTTCGGCCATGCTCGCCAAACCGCTCAGTTGATCACGCGGCACACCCGCTGCGTCTTTGATCAAAGGAAAATAGAAGATTGCCGTGTGCGGGGGAAGATGGGCAAGACGTTGGAGCATTTGTTCAAAGGACAGATCGTTGAGGCGATCGAAAGTCACCCGACCCTCAAATGGCTTAAACGTCTCTTTGCCCTCATTAATCCAACTGCGCTCCAGGGGCGAGTCTCCAGAGATCACTTCTATCCTCTTCGTCTCCGGCAAAAGCTGCAAAATGTTCTCGACTATCTGAGCGGTCATGTCGTGAGAAGCAACCACAAAGTCGCCGCCGCGGAGGGGGACTGCCGGGGCATATTCGAGGTCCAGGCCACTGATGATGACCGGCGCGCCGGGAAATAATTTGTCTCGATTGTCGAGATAGAAATTTGCTGCCGGCCTACCAATTAACACCACAGCTGCGGGCGGTACATCGGCAAAGCGGTAGCGCAGCAGTGCTAGGAAAGGCTGCTGATCTTTCGAGGGTGGCGCTTGTCCTGCTTCGAGCGAGACCTCGTAGACGGCAACCGGGTTTTCAGAGGCGCGCGCTAACTCGGTTCTAAATGAGGCAACAATGGCATCCCAAGGCGCGATCCCGCGCCCGAATGAATGCAACAAAAGTATCTGCTTAGTCTCCGCTGCGGTCGTGGCGAGCGGCGCGAGCATGGCAAGCGATGCCAGAAAAACCAAAATGCGGCGATGAGCTAATGTCACGGCCATGATCTCGCGATAACCTCTCTAGTCGTGGGGGGCATCATGAAACCGTTGCCTTTACATTTGTGCTTGAGAACAGAGTCCCCTACATCACTGATAGCGTCATTGCAGTATATTTGACAGGCTGGGTGCAATGCACTGTAAGCGATACTCCCCTATGGGCGCAAACGCCAGGCCTTGGCGACGGTATGCTTGCAGTCACGAGCGCGAGAATATGCGGGTCAGGGAGGAGGAGGGGTACGGATGCGATCTCAGGGAGCCCGAACAGCGCTGCTATTTTTCGCTGGCGTGTGGTCCGCCGCACACGCGTTGGGAGACTCCGCTGTGCCAACTCCCGAAGTTGACGCAGTCACGGGAATACAATTCATCACGGTGACTGCGCAAAGACGTGAGGAGCCGCTCCAAGCCACGCCGATCGCCATCTCCGCCTTCTCGGGTGATGAGCTCCGTTCGCTCGGCCTGGAGAGAAGTACAGATCTGGCCGCTTTCACGCCAGGCCTCCAGGCAGCCCCTATCGCCGGCGAGGGAAATATTCCCAATATAGCGATTCGCGGAATTGGGCTCAACGATTTTCGGGACTACAACGAAAGCCCTTCAGCGGTTTACATCGACGAGGTCTACCAAGGAGCACTCGCTGGGCTGGATTTCCAGCTATTCGATATAGAAAGGGCGGAAGTTCTGAAGGGCCCGCAGGGCACATTGTTCGGTCGCAATGCCACCGCCGGCCTGATCCAATACATCACCAAAACGCCCACCGACACGCCGGAGGCGTACGTTCGCCTCAGCGGGGGCTCATTCAATGACGTTAACATCGAGGCAGCCATCAGCGACTCGCTTTTCGATGGTGTCAAGGGCCGGCTCTCGATCGTCCATCACCAGCACAGTGGTACGGAGCAGAATTTAAATCCCTTGGGGAAAGACGGCGATGCTCTCGATTTGACCGCGGAACGCGCACAGCTGCAGTTTGATTTCACCAGCAATAGCTTTCTACGCCTGACGATCGAGCATGGGTCCAATGACAATGATGGGGGAAATCCCTATCGTTTTGCCGCGTCTTTTCTGCTTCCAGACACGCTTGCCGCCTTGGAGCCGTACAACTCGATGAGAAATGTCGCAGTGCTAGGATCTAGCGGCGTCTCATCGATCAATGTTAGCGCCGGCCCGTATCTTAATACCGACTCGACGTCAGCAACCGCACGTTTTGAATGGTTCGAAGATTCTGTGCGCATTACGTCCATTTCGAACTACCAAGCGTTTCACAAACGAATGATCGGTGACTGTGACAGCACACCGGTGGACTATTGTTTTGCGCACTACGCGTCCGATACGCGGCAGTTCAGCCAAGAGTTTCATGTGCAGTACAGCCTTCCAAGGGTTCGCGCGGATGCCGGTTTGTTCTATCTCGGTTTGGATACGATCGGCAGTCAGGAGCTGCTCGGGCCGATTGCGCAAGACCTTTTCGGTGCTCCTTCTTCTTACACGGCCTTCGAGCCGAATACCAAGTCCTGGGCAGGATTCGGCCAAGTTGAGTATGACCTGAGACCCGACCTCACGGTGACTGGTGGGTTGCGATCCACGCATGACAGAAAAGTGATGTACCAGAGTTTTTCAAATGGGGTGGTTCCCGGTGGCATCGTCTATGACCCCAGCACGATCGGCGACAATGCGAAATTGGTCGATACAAGCATATCTTTTCTCGGCAATTTGCGCTGGCGGCCGAGCGAAGATCTCATGATGTACGGCGGCGTCTCCAGGGCGCCGAAGTCGGGGACGTTTAATAGCGGCTTCGGTCCGCCCCCTACGGTTCAGTATGTCGTGCAACCAGAGCAACTCACGAACTATGAGATGGGCGTGAAGAGCGCCTGGTTCGATCACAAGCTGTTTGTGAATGGCGCGCTGTTTCATTATCTGGACAAAGGCTACCAAGCCTTCGTCTTTCAAGGTCTCAACCAATACTTGTTTAACGTCGATGCCACGGCGACGGGCGCGGAACTCGAGCTCAAGGCCGTGCCCGCCGCAAATTGGGACTTGTCCTTTGGCTTGGCGTACCTCGATGCGATCGCGCATAACGTGGCCGATGCGTCCGGCGCCGTACGTGATCGCGCCATGGTGCTGGCGCCGCGCTGGTCAATGAACGGTGTGGCGCGCTACTGGTGGAGTGCCTGGAGCGGCAAAATGAGCGCGCAACTGGATGCTTCGAACAGTTCAAGCGTATATTTCGACAATCTCAATTCCCCGGCACTCCGAGAGGATGGGCACACTGTCGCCGGTATGCGCCTGGGCTGGGGCAGTGCGGATCAGCATTGGAACGTGGCTGGCACGGTCGACAATCTGGCCGATCGAAGGTATCGCATCTATGCGTTCGACCTGACCTCATTATTGGGATATGTGCAAGATCTGTACAACAAGCCGCGAACTTTCGGGTTGAGCGTTCTCTATCAATATTAAAGAATCCCGTATCGGCTCACCAAGCCCTAGGACTCGATCCACCCCTGTTGCTGGAATCGCGTTTTGAGCGCATCGCCAATTTCTTCAGCAATCTTTTTGGCTCGGCCCTCAAGCGTATTGCTGCCGCTCTTCTCGCCATAAACCTTCATCCCAGTACTGACGATAAGGCCCGCTGGGTTGGAGGTCGCGATCAGCACTGCAAGTCCCATCGCCGAGCCCGGTGTTTTGTTACCGGCTGACTGAACCTCACCTGATCCGAGCTTTTGCAGTCCGCTCGGCGTCACCAGAAATCCTTCAACGGCCACCTTGAGCTCGGATTGTCCAGCGGAGAAGCCGATGGTTACCCGCTTCGCTGCGCTGCCTTGCTCAATCGAGAGGATG